>FTCU01001023.1_pt1 | contig 14736 bp, 17 predicted proteins | sample 1639521 | NCBI WGS metagenome assembly FTCU01 (sample SAMEA3914864, study PRJEB12502) | metagenome | biome: forest; material: soil | place: USA | collected 2012-03-12 | depth 0.3 m
GGAGGATGGCTGATTCTCTGAGAGGGGGGGCCAATGAGGCGGAGCAATGGCCAACCATCCGCATGCAGTGCCCACCGTTGATGATGAGCTGGGCACGAGCCCGCTGGCCCACTCCATTCCTCCCTTTTCAATCTCCCGACTCGACAAACGCCGACCCCTACTACCGATCAACGATACTTTAGGCCCGACCAACGCGAGCCCGAGGCCGTGGGTTCATGATGCCCTCAACTAGTCGCAGTGAGATCACCAACAATGATATCTTTGTGGGCTTGTTGCTCTCTCTTTGCTGGTTCGGCTGGAGCGTTTGGGCATGGACCTCCGACAAGACACCGGCGATGATCTTTGGCCTGGTCGCTGTCGGTCTCATCGTCCTATGCCTGTCCATCTTTTTTTGGAAAAAGCTCTGGTACTTCGCTGCTGTAGCTACGCTGCTTCCTTTTTATTTTGTCTTACTTATCCTCTCGTGTCTCCACGCTTTCATGTCTCTCTTTTTTGTCTTCAGTGTGAGGTTACCCTGGAAGGCGATGTCGAGATCTAGCTACTGCCGGCTCTGTGACAAGTGCGACACTCTTGTCGCAACATCTCATCTAGTCTCCGGTTCACCATGGTTGCTTGCTTGGCCGACACAGACGTTTGAATACTATAGTCGGGCTGATCTTCAGTCATCTTCCCGGCACTGCCATCTCTGTTCTCTTCTGTTATCAAGACTCGAAACCCCCAATCACAAGCCAGGATCGACAACCTTGACGGACTGCACCATGTCTACCGCGACGGACGTGGAGAGAAGTAACGGCTTGCAGAGCAATGGCAATCTCAACGAACGCATGTCTCTTATGGTTCAACACAAGGTCCACGTGCTGTACCATCACACGTTGCAGCTCCGACTCCGCGGCCCGTCTACTCAGACAAGCCTCGAGACAAAACTCGAGTGGATGCCCAAAGTGCTGTTCCTCCAGCTTCTCTGCTGCATAGTTAGAATATAAGCTTACTTGTAAGGCTAGATGGTATCCGCCATAGGTGCTACGACTCCCTGTATACGGACTCAGTGGACATTTCCAACTGGGCCAAGCTTTGCATCGACAAATGCATCCGAGACCATTCTCGCTGCAGGAACGAGTTTGTTTCTCCGCAAATGAAGGAGTACCTTCCGCTGAGGCTCTTAGATGTCAACGATACCAAGCATGGCGTTGTGCGGGTCCTGCCTACCGAGACTCTGGACGGTCACACTCGAGCCGACTATTGTGCTCTCAGCCATTGCTGGGGCGGTTCTCTCGGGTCTCAACTCACCAAAGACAATCTCGACGCTGCAATGCGAGGCATACAGACAAGCTCCTTGCCACAGACCTTCCAGGATGCCATCTCGGCTACCAGCGGTCTCGGAGTTCGGTACCTCTGGATCGACTCGCTCTGCATTGTACAAGACGATTCGGCCGAGTGGGAAATGCAATCGTCTAAAATGGGCCTCGTCTATGCCAACGCCAGATGCGTCATCTCGGCCACTGGGTCCCGGGATTCCGCGGGCGGCTGCTTCCGGCCGAGACGTCTTAACCACCATGACTGCGGCATTTGGCAGACCGTAGACAAAGTCCTCGTCGCTTGCTCGACGCAGAAGGATCAGAAAGTGAAACAGCTTTTTGAATCTCTGGTGGAGAACTCGCCCGTGACGAGGAGAGGCTGGACCTTCCAGGAGCGCTACCTCGCCAGCCGTATGTTGCACTTTTGCGAGGGCACGGTGCTCTTCGAGTGCTGTACAATGCAGGCGTCCGAGGGCATGTGGCAGGGAGAACGGTATACGCCGAAACCCGTCGTCCAGTCCACAGGCGGGTCTCATGGCTCCGGTCAGACCGTGGCAGTTGATGCAGAGCCATTGCCAGGTCGAAATACCGACAGCGTGTGGAAGAAAGCCCGGTCGGCCTTGCGCGGCAAAGGACAAAAGCAAAAGCAAAGCAAGGTAGCGACGGTTGTTGAGACGAAGGAAGAAGAGGAGAAGAGGAATGAGGCCATTCGCGCCGCGGCGGCTCGGAAGGGAATGCGCGGGGCCCTGGAATATCTCTGGCGGTTCAAAGGGAAGGAGTTGGACGAGAAGTTCGAGTTCCACAACCGCTGGTTCGAGGTAGTTACGGAATACTCGGCACGTCAGCTGACCATCGCAACGGACAAAGGCATCGCCATTGCCGGTGTCGCGTCCGTCATCCAGCAAAATACCGGACTAACCTACAGTGCTGGACTCTGGAAGGAGATGCTCCCTTTCAACCTGCTCTGGCTTCCCTCGGGAGATCCAGGGCCCAGGCCTGCTCGCCGCACGCCCAGCTGGTCTTGGACATCGGTCGACGGAAGAGTCACTCACCGGCTACGTGACGACTGGCAATCATTGAGTCTGCTCATCTTCGGGGAGTCACTAGAACGCATAGAGATGATTGGCGACTTGGTCCACAACGCCACCCTCAGGCTGAGAGGTCAGCTCCGCCCGCTTGAGCCCGACAACGTTCACATTACGTTCGACGTTGACGCGTCCTTTGCTGTCGATCAACTTTACCTCCTACCCGGCTTGGTTTTCAGGTTTGCGGCCAGTTCACATGCGGTAACGTTTGCCACACTGCATGGCATTGTGTTGCATGAACGGCGGAAGTCCCAGGGATGCTACACCCGTGCCGGGTACTTCTGGAGCGACCATCCAACGGTGGTAAACAGGGTATGGAACTCACGACAGGACACGTGGGAGATTGAAATTGTGTGACAATGGGTCATAGGATCATCAGATAGTCTAGAGTTTGCTAGCAGGCCAACACTTCAGAGAGCATCACATGAACCGCTCAATGCAGGACATGCCATGGCGAAAGCCACAACCCGTACAGACCATCGACTCATGCTCAACATCCCTCTGCAACCAGCAAGTGCCGTTTCCAACTCCATGTCCCGATCGCTCACCGTGACCCCGTAACCCCTGAGCCCCTGAACCCCTCAACCCCCAAGCCCTATAAACACCCCCCCCCACCTAACACGACACAACCGCCGGCCCAGGGTTAACATAGCTCGTCGGCACAGGCCAATACAACTGAAACAGAATTCCGGGGTCCGTAGCCGAGTACGCGCCAGGAAACGAGACCAGCTTGCCGGCCGTGTTGATGGTGCCCGACCCGCCCGTGACCGTCAGCTGCGCACACCCAATGTACAGCTGCGCGCCGCCGACGCTGCTCGCCGAGTGCAGCGCGATGTGCTCCACGCGCAGGAGGTAGTCGCCGTTGGCGAGGCAGGCGGGGAGTTGAGCTGTTACGGTTGTTTTGCCTGTTGGGGGTGGGGGTTTAGTCAGGGCGCGGTTGTTGTAGGGGGGAATGGGGGACGAACCGCTGCTGGGCCAGGTGATGCTGCTTGTGCCGAGGCCGGACGGGCCGTCTTGGTAGATCTTGAACCAGACGGCGCCCTTGCCGTCGAAGGTGGCGGCGGTTTGGCCCGAGGGGACCTTGGCCATGTAGAAGTGGAGCGGGCCGGGGTGGCCGATGGAGGTGTCTACCGTGAAGGAGACGGAGCCGCCGGCCTTGACGGAGACAATCTTGGCTGCGCCGGTGCCGACGTCCCGCTGGTAGCAGGTCATGGCTGCTGAGGTGACGTCTTGGACGGGGCCGTGGGACTGGTAGTTCGTGGTGATGCGGATGGTTTCCCACTCGGCGGAGGTCACACCGTTGACTGTGGTTTTGGGGAATGTGTCTTGCTGCTGTTAGTGACTGGGTATTTGGGAGGACTAGCGGGCGTAGGTACAGTGAGCCTGGGCACCGGCGGCCGCCAGCAGCGCAATAGAGGTGGCGAGCTTCATCGTGGAGGGTGCGGTTGGGGTGCAACGCTTTCTGTCTGACGATGTGAGTCGCGTATGTAGACGTCCCTGGAATGGGAACCCAATGGCTCCTTATAGTGACTGATTTCCGTACCGTAGCACCGAGAAACCTCGAGTAGCATGCCATTCATCCATTCTACCCCTGAACACGCAAGCCCTCTTCCGGGCTCCATCGCCCGGGGAAGTGCAACAGCGTTGCAATGTGGGACGCGTGATGGCCTCGAGTCGTCATTTCTGGATGGAAATTCGAATTTCCAAGCCCTGGGCGAGATTGGCGGGTGGGCAGGTGGCCGGAAATAAATGAAAGAATAATGAAGGGCCGCGCAGAGTTCCCTCACAACCCGGTTTCGGATTTCCAAGCGTTGCGGCACAATGCCGCCCTCCCGGCGTGCCAGTACCGGTCGGCGGTAGTTGGGGTCCTGCAAAACAAAATCTGGGGAACCCAGCGTTGCATGCGGCTTGTGTTCCCGAGATCTTCCTGCCCCTTTAGGGGAGACGTCGCACCCTGGGAGGATTCGAAGACGAAACAGCTTGGCAGCCCATTACCGGGACGAATGAGCGTCGCGCCAGGTGTTGCAACCGGGAAACTGGGGAGCTGTTCTCGGTACCAGCTCTTCCATGGTTCCAATTCTGGGTATTGGCCGTTGCCGATCATTAAGCCGCTCGACCAAGGCATCCACGGGAGAGTGTCCGGTCTGCCGCAGGCGTGGCAGGGTCGAAATAAAGGGCGTGCTGCTATGAGTAAGACGGCGCAGCGGTTGAGCCCTGTGTGCGATTACAACATTGGCATAAATGGTCATAAACCGGTCCACTAGCTATGAAGGGCCCTGAGCCACTGGTAGACACAGGACGGGGGAGGAGCGCGACGACTTGGCTGAGACTATGCATGCAAGGCAGCACGAGGCTTTGAAATCCATCCTATCCCGCGGCCCAAGCCTGCCTGAAGACTCTCGGGCAGTCCTCTCCATGCGACGACCTGGCGACGTGCAAGAAGCTGCGAGGCGAGCTCAACGAGGCGCGCGCCCTGAATGTGTGCGCGGTCATCCGGCGAGGGATTGCCACTTCGGCATTATGTGGAAACCTGTTATTGAACTGAGCACTTAGATATGGTACCGCCCAAACCGCGTCGGTATCTCATGTCAGTCAAGCCAAATTGAGTCACCACTCGTCACCTCGGAGCAGGCCTCGGAGATCGGATTTGTGTCCCATTGGAAAATTCCACAACATGCATGGGTCAGTAGTGGCCCTTGGATAGCATCCAACTGAACAATTACAGGGCGCAACCATCGTGATTCGATGCTTTGAGAACAAGACCCAAATGCACCCGACCATCTTCAGCAAGGGGACTAAACGCAAAAGATGTGTAGATAGGTACCCCGGGCACCTAGGTACGTGGACGAGCCCATGGCTACCGAATTCCTATAAATTAACGGCGTTATTCGCCGTGTTGCGCAACAACTGTGGGCATATCATCGCCACCCTTGCAACACCATCACTGGGAGAATTTGGGACTGCAACCTTTACACTCAACAATATGTCGACCTCTGAGGAATCGCAGAATGTGGCCGTCGTCTTGGCGTATTTCTCCGAGTTTTGGGGTAAAGGAAACCCCGACATCGTCGACAAGCTCTGCGCCGACGACTTCACCATGAGTTACCCGATGCACGGCCAGCGGGTTGGCAAGGAGGCAGCCAAGCAGATGCTCGTCGATCTCAAGGAGGTCTGCACTCCCCTGCACATTGCTGTAGAGTTAGCTGAGCTGCGATGCTGACCGAATCCTGACACAGGCATTCCCTGACATCTCCTTCAAACCGTATCAGCATCCCATCATCGCCAGCGGACCGTATGTTGTTGGGCGCTGGATCGGCGGCGGCACGCACACGGGTCCGGCGTTCCATGCCCTGACCGTGGGTGCGCTGGATGAAACCAACACTGGGAAGAAGATGCATTTTTCGGGAATCACCATCTTCACGCTCCGGGATGGCAAGATTGTCGACGAGACGGGCGAGGAGGGCGCCGTGACGGCGCTGCAGCAGCTCGGACTTGTCCAGGTGAAACCCGGAAAAGAGGCTCGCTCTTTGCAGTGACGCCTACATGTTTTTGGAAGGATGGCTTGCAACTAGGGACATTCGTAGTTAGTAGGAGTCTGCATTCCGTCCTCCGTACCTTTTACGATAGTCAACACGAGAACATCTCCACCTTTCAGCCTAGAGTCCTCCTCCTGCCCCTTGATTGGTGACATTGACAGCCCTTCTGACTCAGGAGTCTCTCCATTCAGTCATGGGTCCGCCTCCTGCCCCTGATTGGTCACATTGAAAGCCGTTCCTAAACCTTACATGATACATCTGTCGGTCTTCAGATCAACCATCGCCCTCTTTCATTCTGTCCTGCATCTGAGCTCAGCAAAACGGAGTCAGAGCAATGGACTTCTTGACGGATACCGCCCGCTGGCTCGCCCTATGCGCGCGCAACCCCGCCGCACACACAGCGTTCATCTACGCCGTGACCACAACCCGCATCTTCTGCCGCCCAACCTGCTCCTCCCGACTCGCCCGCCGCGCCCACGTCGTCTTCTTCGACACCGCAGCCGATGCATCCCGCGCCGGGTTCCGCGCCTGCAAGCGCTGCAAGCCCGCCGCCTTGCTCCCCACCCTCGAAGAGCGCCAGCTCGACACCATCCGCCGTGCTTGTCGCATCATGCGCGGTTCTGCCGGCCCCGTCGCGCTCGAAGACGTCGCTCGGCAGGTTGGGTGGTCGTCGCGGTACTTCCACGGCATCTTCAAGCGCGAGATGGGAATCACGCCGGTCCAGTATGCGAAGCAATGCGAGCAACAGGCAGAGAACGCGTCTCTGGGCACGTCGACGCCGTCGGACGCATCCTCAGCAGTGGCTAGCATCGCCGCCGGGCCGACTCACGCCAACATGCCGTCCGAGTTGGCCGACCTTGCTGCTTCTCTGCCTTTAGGAGGGTACGCGGGCTGGTCGACCCCGCAAGATCTGCCGGAAAACATGCCGTTTACGGTGCAGGATACGGCGGAAGCTGCGAAAGCCTCTTTGGTACCCGAGGATTATGCTACATTGCTTGACCCGGCTCTTTGTGGTGACATCTTGTCTCTTGAAGGGGTTTTGGACTGCTCGCTGCATGCTGATGTTTACTCCGGCGAAGTTTGGCTTCCAGGTTTGGCAGAACGCGGACAGGTGTCTGCAATGGAGCTTGGAGAGACATTCGATATAGAGCCGTGGGAGCTGCTGCAGCCGTGAAAATGGATGGGGAGCGGGAGGTTGATTGAGGGCTTGAATTGTAGTACCCGGGGACCTGGATAACTGTGATATCCCTCCAAACCCCGATAGCGCTACAAATGAGAGTCTTCGTTCCTATCACCCACAACCAGAACAAGGAAGGGTGGTTGGAACTTTGGAACTGAGTGCAGATTCCTGGGCATATGAGGCGACGCTGGGCGGACTTCCAGGTTTGATGGCCGTGCTGAGCGGGAGGGGATTGGAAAGATTGTCCTGTCTCTTAGTCTTTGCTGAGCAATACTCGTAGCACCTTGTCTACCTCGGTATCTTACTTTTACAGTGCCCTCTGCACGCGACGCGCAGCGAAAAATTGGAACCCTCACAGCAAGTGAACATGATGATATGTCCCCTTAGTGCCTTGTCTGTACGATCCCGAACCGACATAACCCCCCCATGGCTTCCGTGTCCACTAACGAGTGTTGAAGTCTCTCGCCCTCCTTCTCTCTAGGTCGGCAATCTGATCCGACACGCTTCGTCGGCTCGCCCTCTGTTGGTCGGTCCCGTGGAGGGAGATTCGGGCCGAGAGTGACATCGGCTCTTGGACGTACCGCAGAGATGGAATAATTATGGGTTGCCTGCAGCGCTGCGCCCTCAAACCACTGATCAGCAAATTTTCGGAAAGGAAGTTTCAGCACAGCCTTCTGGTAGCCGCTGGCCTTGCACCTGGCGCGTGCCCAGACAGCCACAAATCAGCGCTAGGGAGTCGCCCGAAGCGGCTGATGCGTTGGCGCGCCCACAGCTCAGTAGCCCAGGAAGACCGGTCTGTCTGCCGGAGGCACTCGGCGTGAGACTGAGACCGGCCATACAGGTAGTTTCTCGTCACAAAAGGCTTACCATGATGGACAGGAGTCCAGGGCGCCATGGGAAAGCGCTTTTCTATGTGCTCTGACCCCCTCTCTTCGTTGAGGTTCAACGTTCGTGTTTTCGCATCGAAGGACTGCTCGTCGAGTTCCCTCGAGCACATTTACGCTGCACATTCTCTCCGCGCCCCCGTGGCTTGCGAAGTGGGGAATGCGCAACGCGCAAAGACACCATGAGATCTAGTGCTTGATTGGTGGCCTTCTGGCTGCCAAGGCGTGTGTGTGTGATGGGGTGTGGCCGCCAGGAGTTGCAGTCATCACCGGGGCACACTTCGGCAAGGAACATGAACCCGAGTGACGCAGGAAGGGGCCGGCGAGGGATTGCGGTAGTGCTCTGAGAGACGGGCTATATGACTCACGTTTCTTCCCACCCTCTTCCCTCCTAAGCACGAAATCATTTTGTTCCCTACTTTCATAGTACACTTCGCCTTCCAGCGACCCCTTCGAGTACCCGCCTCAACACCACCGATAACACACCCAAGCAGTACGATGCCCGGGCAAAAGCCATGGCACCTCTCGCAAGGAAAACATCTGCAAGATCAAGGTAACTTCATGAAGCAGCCGGGTATTCGGCAGCATTCGCTCTGGTGGCACTGGTTTAGCCAACCCGCCCAGCCTCTGGGACAGGGAAAGCCAATCTGGGGGTACTACAGCATGCTGCCGTTCTGAGAAATACCGGTCGAACTTGATCTGGATAATACCAGCGAAAGGACATGCTTCTTAGCCTCCCCAAGGTGCAGTGCGCACGTGTGAGTGGTGCTGATGGGCAAGCAGCGGACCCCCAGCCCTCCGAGACCGCCTCCGTACCTCCCAGAGAGCCATCCCCCCAGCAGTCTAGCACCTCAGCCACGGCTCTAAGCGACCTTGTGGGATCTGACCAAACAGCCCAGGACAGCAGCGACGACGAAGATACATTGTCGGACGTCACGGACCACACAGACCTGTCACTGATAGAGGCATTCGAGGCCTCGCCGACCCCATTCGACCCCGTACTGCTATCCGTTCTCTTATCGCTGAAGGAAGAGGTGGTCGACCGCGTCAGACGGAGGCTGCAAACCATGATGGTTCAGAAGGCTGGAAACCAGGAGCGCCCAATGCAAGACAACGACCCCTATTCTTCATCTTTCCAATTTCAACTGGGGAAGGCAAACAAAATCTCCGGCACCACCAATCTACCGGCTCGCAGAAAACGACGCGCGCTTGATGAGGACGAGGGCGGTGACTCCGGGTGGGAGGGGGATGAGGACGGCGGAAAGAGAAAACGGAGGGATTCTACAACCAGGACTCAGCTGGAAGCACATCTTATTAGGAAGTTTGCATGCCCGGTTTACAAAAGGTACCCCGATAGCCAGAACCTGCAGAAGTCGTGCCATGGGCCGGGTTGGAGTACTGTACACAGAGTGAAGTTAGTCCTTCGTCTAATACCACGACTATAGTTGGGCTATCCGGGCGCTAACCATTCATTAGGATTCACAGAGAGCACATCTACCGACGCCACCAAAGACCAACAGTCCAGTGCCCCAGGTGCCTGATCTCATTCCGCAACGAAGAGATGCTCACTAAACACCTTCGAGACAAGCCCCAATGCGAGAACAGGACACCATCGCCCGATGAAGAGGTCATCCACATTACCCTGTCACAAGAGCGAGATCTCAGAAAGAAGAGACAAAACATCACCGAGGAGGAGCGATGGCTCAGTTGTTTTCGGACGATTTTCCCTGATATCCCCATCGACTAGTTTCCATCACCATGTAAGTCAAAGACAACCAGAGGACTGACCGTGAGATGGTACCTACTGACGACCGAGACGAAAAGATCATGACTCCTATCAGGACCCGCTGCCAGATTCGGATTCAGCGATGCTCAGCGAGTTCCGTGCATTCTTGATGCAACGACTCCCGTCCCGTATTATTGCCGACGTGAACGATCACCTCCGTACCCAGCGAGAAGGGCTTTCGATTCAAGGCGACATGACGGAGGTTATCCTGGGTGCCATCCAGGAGGTCATGGAGGAGTTCCCGGGTATCCCCGTTTCCCTTGCCGCCGATCGTGATGCAACCGAGCGCATGGGGTCAACCGCCGTGGAAGCGTCCCCAGATACACAGGCTGCCTTCCTTGTCACCGGCGCTGTTGCGAGCGGACACATGAGGCCAGCGGCCGGTTGGGCACTCTCAGGAACTCCAATGAGTATCGCAGGGCCCTCCATCCCTACCAGCAGGCACACCATTCACGCCTCGCCGACACTGGCGCCTGCACCTTTCTCGGTCCCTTGGCGGCCTTCTTCCAACGTTTCCCCCCGCTTTGCGAACACGCATCCCATTCTCCCGTCCTCGCCGCAGGTACCTACACCTATCCCGACCGCTTCGAATCTTGGCCCGGCCTTCGACCCACCAGCTGCTTCCACTCCTGGTTCTGGCTTCCTCCGGCAATGCACAACCACCGAGGCGGCCCCGTCAGCGCAGGCGCCCCATTCCTCGACCACCGCATTGCAGGACTCTGGGCGTAATAGCTCCATTGACTGGGATCATATCAGTTTATTCCTGTTTGATGCAAACTTGGAGGTTTTCTGATGGTAATCGTACATGTACGGAGTGTGCTTGTGTGTTCTCCTGTATTCAGGACTATCCTGTAAAATCAATCTAGTCTCCCTGATATCAAGAGAGCGTTAAAACTGCCTTCGGGCAAGATCCGGAATCTAGACTGTCAGGTATCCTTTCGCTGATGGGTTGGCAACGGGCCGGCATCGCTGCAGATTTGCAGGCATTAGTTTTTGGTTCACTGTTGGTTCACCCTGATTAGGAACACTCTAATCCCGGGCTGTAGGATTCGGGGCTACGTGTAATGTGAGACAATGGGGTTGTGTCATGCAGGCTTCAGTCCAGCATTTGTCCAAGCCTCTTAGAGCATGTGATTACGTGCAGAAATCCTTCTGGCAACTCGAATGGTACAAGGTATACAGCGCCAGGGCCCCTCTGCATTACGGGACACAGAGAGAGCCGTCCTCGACGTCGGTTCGCATGGGAACGTGGGTTGGAACCAGGAACTTTTGGCTTACAAGGATCAGACGGAGGTTTTCACCCGACCTATACGGTATGGTTTTACTGTAACTAGTTTGAAGAAGGACTGGCGCGCCCCAGCGCATATCGGAGTACGAATCCTATTCTATTCTTTGGGAACATGGGCCCCAAGGATGGTCCGAAGAGGAGGACGGAGCGTGGTTTCTGTTACGTTGGGCAGCTGAAACCCTCCCTCTGCCCCCTCCCATCCCATCCAATCCGATCCCCTGTCGAAGCTTGAAAGTCAGCCGGCGGGAGAGCTGTTTCTCCGAAACTTGCTAACTCTCCTCGACCAAGTGAAAGTTCCTCGCCTCACCTTCTTTTCGAACCGACCTAGCGTGACGGTGGTAGGCACCATCAGAATCACTTGTCAGAAGTTTGACGATGATGCGCAAGTGACTGGCCGGCTTAGGCAAGCAGCTTGACGAGGAGAAAAGCCACACCGCCACTCGCCTCTCACGAAGGACGCCCACCATCCCAGATCCCCTGCGTCCTCCGCGACTATCTGCGCGACGACGGAGATCCTCGGCATTCCCGGCTCGCGCTCACCTCTGGTGCCTGTGGCAAAGATGGGAAGTTGGTCGACCCAAGGAACCAGAGGCGGGTTGGACCATTCTTTTATAAATGCCAGTCCCATCTCAGTCAGTTGAGCATTTCTTGTCCCACCCTCTCATCCTTACTGTCAAATTCCCCAAGATACTACACAGATACTTCACAATCCCACACAATCCGTACCCTATCATCATGGTATTCCTCCGCTCCCTCGTCGCTGCCCTCGGGTTTATCATAGCTCCCGTCACGGCAGTCTTCACGGCTGCTCAGCTCGCCAGCAGCATCGATGGCCTGTCGACCATAGCGCAAGGTCTCCAGCCCACTGCTAACAGCATCACCGTTCTCAACGCCCCGTTGATTGTCGTCGGCCTAGGCCCGTACCCGGTATGCTGCCCTGCACCCGCCAACTCCTGACTCGTATTAACTAGTTCGTATCTCAATATAGGCCTTGATCACCGGCTTGACCAACCTCTATACAGCTATCGACACCACCGTCTCGGGAATGAACGAGATGGTACCCCTCTCCTCGTCTGATGGGAGTCCGAGCTCCAACGCTTTCCGCGAGGTACTGTCTTATTCACGTCCAGGGCGCCCACTTGGTGCTGATCGGTTACAGTTCGACCACATTCTCCAAGCCCTGCTCGAAACATTGATTGGTAAAGCCAACCTGCTCGATAAGCTCCCCCTCGTCGGCCAGCCGGTGTCCAACGTCCTGCTCTCGGTGAAGGACTCAATGGACGTAAGTACCCCCTGGCCCCAATCATGTCTTATCCCGAACCTGACGAGTCTTGGCTAACCCGGTGTCGAACCAGGCCCTTGTCCTCGCCCTTATCGACGTCCTCCCGGCCGTTGCTTTTAGCATCGCCGCCCAGGGACAGTCCACGACCAACCTTCTCAATCTTTGCATCAGTGATTATCAAAGCCTCATCGATTAGTTGGGACTGGAGCGGCAACGGCCTTGATGTAGTCGAGCCTTGATACAGGTTGTTTCTTCAGGGTCTGGACCATAGCAACCAACCGATTGGGGAGAACAGTGCGGGGCTTGAAAGTACCTATTCTAGGTACTCAGTGAATGAAATCCAAGCCCGTTGGTGTCACCGCTCTGGGGTAATTATCTCTTGGCCGTGTGAACTTGAGACAACAAACACCGCGTCAGTGGGTGGATTTGTGACTTTGGTGCGGCTCCCACGGTACCAGCTCGAACCCTATCTAGGTAATTAAGTAGGTAGTCACAAACTTCCGGCTTGTCGAAAGTCACTGGACGGCGATATTCTTGGGATGCGGCATGTCGAACCGTATCAGGTTCCTCTGGATTATCCATCTTTTACTAAGACGGAAACCAAGGACGTGCTCCATCCCGCCGTCGCAGTCGCTGGTAGCTTTTGCACGGACGCCGAGGAGCAGAGTCGTATTAGGCTCAACGGTGTTGTTCCCAAAACCGACGGCGGCAGGACCTGCCAAGAGAGAAGACACGGGAGCGTGCTGCCTCATTGGATATCTTCAGTTGCATGGCCCTGGTTCAGAGGACGGTCGGAGCTGGGCTTGGGGATCTTTGACAAATGCTCCGAACCGCGGATGGCCGGTCGGGAGACTAGAAGTGGTTACCGGTAGCCAGAATCGACGACGCTCTGCAAGTCAGTTTTTGCTTATATAGCATGTCTTTCTCGAGCGGCAAGGTCGAAGGGTCAGTCGGCTGTTTAGGAACCCCTGAGTCACCTTCTCTTCGTCCTAAGCAATGGCACCGATTCTTCAAGTTGTGCTCTGCGCAGTCTTTCTGGCCCAGAAATGTCTCGGAGCTTTGAAGTTCGAATCTATACAATTGCAAAACGACGACGTGGGCAGCTTTCCGGCGGCTAGGTTTGGACGCTGGGATGATCGACCGTCGACAGCCGAGTGCAAGGCGTTTCCGGGCAGCCATGACTGGCCATCGGAGCGGGAATGGCGTCGACTCAACGCAACTCTCGCTGGGGCGCTCCTTCAACCTGCTCTCCCAGCCGCAGTCTGCTACCCTGGGTCTAGCCGGGACGACGCCGCGTGCGCTTTTCTCGTCAACAACGCGAGCAGCACCCACTTTTATATCGATGATCCCGTTACCGTCTTGACGCAGTGGCCTCAGGGAGAGACGTGTCTGCCCGCCTTGAATGCCACGGGGACTTGCACCCGCGGCGGATTTCCGGAATACGTGGTCAACGCCTCGACAGTCAAACATGTCCAGGCCGCTGTCAACTTTGCGAGGAACAACAACGTGCGCTTGATAATCAAGTGAGTTCAACTCTATGGCTTGGGTCAATGTCCAGTGGGGAGAAAGAGATCTGACCAGTTGGCTGTGCTTATGCAGAAACAAGGGGCACGACTTTGGCGGACGCGCACTCGGAGCGGGATCCCTGAGCATCTGGACGCACCATCTCAACGAGTTCGAGTTTTTGCCGGAGTACAAGAAAGGCAAATACGTGGGACCAGCTGCGCACTTTGGAGCTGGCCTGGAGCAGTACATGCTGTTCAACTACATGTCCCAGTACAACGTCACCTTCGTCGGGTCTGGCGTCCGAACGATCGGCGCAAACGGAGGCTGGTTTGCCCACGGGGGCCACGGAAACCTCGCATCATTTTACGGGCTTGGTGCCGACCAAGCTCTCGAGCTTGGCGTCGTCACGGCAGATGGCCGGTTTGTGATCGCCAACGAAGACAAAAACATCGACCTCTTCTTCGCCCTCCGCGGCGGCGGCCCCAGCACCTACGGCGTCGTCGTCTCCGTCACCATCAAGGCCTACCCACCGATCAACCTCACATCCTCCGGCCTCAGCATAGCCTTCAACCCACCCCCCGACACCAACTCCCGAGCCCCCTTCGCCCCAATCTCCACCGACACCAACCTCGTCAACACCACCACCCGCTTCTGGGACGCCCTCAGCATCGTCTTCCGCTACAAGCAATTCATCGTCGACCACGGCGGCGTAGACTGGGACTACCTCTACCCGCTCGGCAACAACTCCCTCACCTACCGCACCCGCATCACCTACCCCAACACCACCGCCCCCCAAGCCGCCGCCCTCCTCCAACCCCTCTACACCGCCCTCCACCAAGCAGGCTTCCCCTTCCCCCTCGACCCCACAACCCTCCTGCCCACACCCTACTCCAC
>FTCU01001924.1_pt1 | contig 14697 bp, 22 predicted proteins | sample 1639521 | NCBI WGS metagenome assembly FTCU01 (sample SAMEA3914864, study PRJEB12502) | metagenome | biome: forest; material: soil | place: USA | collected 2012-03-12 | depth 0.3 m
GGTCGAGGTGGAGGTGCAAGGGGAGGCCAAGGGGAAGGGGAAGGTTGCGCTGCGTCAGGCGACGGTGTACTGGGCGAATGAGCAGGACAAGTACTATGCTGAGGCGTGGACGGAGAATGTCTCGCATGTTGTTGGGCTGCCGGAGAGGGTTGGCAAGGAGGGGGAGGAGGTGGTTGAGGCTGGTGCTGCTGAGCCGGTTGAGGCGGCGCCTGAGGCGGCCAAGGCGGAGTGATGCACAGATTCGGTTCTGCCTAGCTGGTGGTGCTTGAGATGGAGGACTGGACGGACCAGGTCTGGCTGCTGCCGTCTGTATTTGTATTGTACCCTGTATATCACGCAATAGAAACAGCATCTACAGTAGTAGAATTCACATATTATCCAAGTTACCTGTGTTACTAGGCATACGTTCGAAAATACTACAATTCCAGAACGGCAAACGACCCGAGAGCCTCAAAGCATAGCCGCCACATCAACTCCGAACGCCCTCCAGACTCCCACCGCCTATACCTGGAAAGCAAATGACTTGAGATGCTCATAGTCGGCCACATTGGCATCCACACACGCCCGTATCACCTTCTGCGCCTCCTCACCGTACTTTTCCCGCCACTCCTCATTCTCCTCTTCCTCAGTCGGTGTTTTCTGCATTTCAGTCAGCACACACTCTCATACACTCACAATAACAAACAGAAAAGAAAAGAAAAGAAAAAAAACTCACCCTCTCCCCAACCCTCGCCTTCAACCCCGTACTCCCAATCGCATCCTCATGAAACCCATTCCACTTCTCAAACGCCTCCTCGGCAACCTTCTGCCCCTCAGCGTCCCCCCACCCCAACATCCCCTTATCAAACTCCAACCCGACATCCTCACAAAACCGCTTCACCACCGCCTCGGGCTTCGCCAACAAATCATCCGCGTCCACCACCGTCACTTTCACACCCCCATTTTCCTTCGGGTCCTTGCTGATGAGCCCTTCCTGGAGGAGGTAGTCGAACAGGGCACGGAGTTCGCAGTAGCCGGCCTCGCTGGGCATGAAGTCTGTGAAGCCGGTTTTGGCGGAGAGGGGGGGGATGGTGCAGCGGTAGTAGGAGGGGATGGCGCGGCGGGGGTGGCGGATTAGGAAGGTGAAGTGGAAGTTGCGGAGGATGGGGAGGGGGAGGACGGTTGGGTTGGGCAGCGCGTGGTTGGTGGTGGTGCCGTTGGGGGTTGTGCCGTTGGTGTGGCCGTTGGTGTGGCCGTTGCTGTCCCCGTTGGTGATGTCTTGGAGGGAGGGGGCGATGCTGGCTGGCTTGTGGTCTGGAGGGGAGAGGTAGTGGGCGATGTCTTTGATGAAGAGGCGTTTGCCGTTGGCGGTGGCCGGGTTCAGCAGGGTGTCGACAACATCCTTGTATGTGGTGTTGGCGAAACCGCTGCTCTCACGGGCTTGCGCGTCCGATTCGTACCGGCTGCTCAGCCGCTCGGGGCCAAAGTAGAAGGCGTCTCCGAACGGCTCGTGGACACACTGGAGGGCGTCTCGGCGGGTCATGAAGACGCGCTCAAAGGCTGTCGAGCACGCTCTCGGGTGAGTGGCCACGAAGATGGGTTTGGTGGACATGGTGGAATGTGTTGAGTGAGGTATGTTGCGTAGGGATACTTGGAGTGCTGACTGCTTCAATTGGTGGATTTACCGTGACAAGTAAGACATACGACGAGAGAAAGATCAAGAACAGGAGAAGATTAGGGACGAGAACCACACAACCGCCACGGTTCCTGTTTCTTATATACCTAGGTACCTACACCTTCGGTTTCGGGGACCCCTACGCGTACGTGTGGGCCCGACAGCCCGAGAACCGTACATCATAATGGGACAGTCGCCCCACGGGTGGAGTGCATGTGCAGGAACCAGGTCAAGCAAGGCAGACCGCCGCCGGAAGCGTCTCTCCCATTGTTTCAGTTCTTCACCACGCCGAACGGAAACCCCGAGTCCCCGGCCACGCACGTGCCGGACTTCCTCTCTGGACGGCGAATGGAATAAATGGCCAACAGTAATGCGGTGAAGAATCAGAGGCTCGAGAGGGTGTGCTGGGTTTGGATCAGGGAACAGGTGTCGATCCCCCACTAGCAAATCTGGCCAGGAGGGGTTCACATCTGGAATGGATGTGGGTAGGACACATGCGCCGCTCGCTTCCAAGACCGGACACGCGGGGAAGAGGCCTCGAGGGGTTCATGGGCATTCAGGGCTGACCGTTGCAAAAATTAGTGCAGGAGTGCAGGTGCTAAAGTTCCAGAAGGTTGGGATGCCGAGTTCGACATGACGTCACGGCTGGGCTCCGCCAGAACCCTGTTCTTGGCAACGACCAGATCGTGGGACGTGGGGAAGCCTTGCCCCTGGACCGTATTTGGAGAAAAGAAATAGAAAATTGGAAAGAAATAAGAGGCGAAAAGGAGAAGAAACAAGGGGCGGTAATGGATGCCAGAACGAAGCGGGAGGAGCTCAGCTATTAGTCTAGACTTCACCAGTATACCGCATGTGTGATATCTTTGAGTCCGAGATGCCGTTGGCCTCCCTGCCATTGACCACAAATCCCATTACACGGCAACAACCTTAATATCCAAGAATCGCAATGACTCCTGCTAGATCACTGGCTCTTCTTCTCCCTCTCCGCCTCCCCCACCCCCTTCCCCAAATACCCCCCCACCAGCTTCCACACAACCCACGCAAACCCAACCACCACAGCCGCCGCGGTGCCCGCATTAACCCACCCAGCCCTCTCCAAATCCAGCACAGGCACCCTCACAACATTCACCAACTGCCCCCCCGCAACCGCCGCCCGGGGCTGCACGTGCCAAAACACAGTCCGCTCCCCAAACAGCCCGTCATACCCCAAACTCCCCTTCTCAAACGGGTTCGGCGGGAACTTGACGCCCTCCGCGGCATCACACGCCCAGAACACGGCCGGGTACGGCACGGGGACCGTCGCGTAGCCGCCCGGCGCGGGCGCGAGGTAGCGCAGGTGGAGCGGGATCTCGGCCGTCCATTCCTCGTCTCCCCCGGACGACGGGGGAGCGAGCTGTAGCAGGACCGAGGAGCCCCACTGCGGGATGACGTACTCGGGCGCCTCGAGGTCGACGGGCAGGGTGGTGTGCCGGAGGGCGGTCAGGTTCTTGGAGGCGAGGAAGAGCGGGTCTGCGAGCTGGTACTTGTCGGCGAAGATGGCGCGCGGGAGGGTGAGGTAGGCGTATGGGGTGCAGGTTGGGTTGTCGCTGTCGTCGCTGTCGTCGTCCTTGCTGGAGGGTGGGGGGCTGTCGGAGGCTAGGCGGAGCTGCAGGGTCGGGTGCAGGCCGGTGGGGGTGAGGAATTGGGCGGAGAAGGTCGACTCGGCGTCGCGGTGGCGTGAGGCAAAGCTGAACATTGTCGGGGAGGGCTTGGAGTCCTGGCCGAGAACGGTCAGGAGGCCGGAGACGGCAATCTCGTGCGCCTCGAGGGTCTGGGGCTTGTCGGCCGAGAGGAGGCCAACTTCGGTCCGGAGCCCTGGGCGGGATGTGGCGAGCACGCGTTGCCGTTGGTACGGCCATTGGGCCGTGACCCGTAAGACCTGCTGGACCGAGTCGTATGAGACGTCGACCGAGCCGGCCTCGGATAGGGTGTTCAGCCTGGCCGAGCACGAGGCGTCGGATCGGGGGCATATCTGGTCCTTGGCATACTGAATAAAGCGCGACAAGCTGTCGAGCGGCTGGAAGTACTGGAAGGCGGCAGAGTGCTGAAAGCGGTCCCTGGGTAGAGACGTGAAAGATTCCTATGGCCTCCTTAGCTGGGCGCGGGAGGCGTCGACTCTTGTTCCGGGTGGCTTACGGCAGGTGTAGAACAGGATATCTCCCCGAATATCTTGTCCAAGGTCGGGCACAGATAACTGCTATTGCTGAACTCCTGTCAGCACGCCACCCTGATCACCCAAGCTCAGAGAGAGGTAGGTAGCATTAGCATACGATGCAGCGTCACCTTCCCCCGGTGTGAAAAACAGATGGAAGCCGGGAGGCAGTCGTGCCACCAAGGGGCTCACGACCTCGTAGGCCGCGGTGCTGACCCATCGGATATGGACGTCTTGATCGCCGCGGAGCACTGTCTGCAGCTCCGCGGGGAGCTCGTCGAAGGCGACGGTCAGCTTGTCCTCACGGACTGCGTGCACGTCGGGCCCGCTGATGGTGCCGCCATTGACGGTGACGGCCGAGGGCTCCAGGGAGTCTCCCAGCTTCTGGAGATATGAGATCCGTTCGCGCATGGTTTCGGCAAGGTTAATGAGGCGACTGCTCAAACAGGGCAGCTGTTGATTTCGAGGCTGTCGAGGCACCTTGTTGGCGATGACAGCCTGCTGCAGCGCTCCGGCAGCTGTCGCCCGCTGTGAATCCCTGCCTGGCTTGCCAGCTGGGTGGCCTCCTGACAGGTGATTGGTGGCCTGATGGCCTCGCTTCACCTCCCGGCTGCCGCGCCCGGTGCCTGGCTCCCGCATTCCGATTGGCCCTCCCGCGCTGCCCCGCCCTCCTCGCAGATCCCCCCGGCGGCCTTCCCAAAGCAACACCGGGGCTGTGGTGCGCTAAGCCCGTTTCAGTGACCGGGACACTCACTCAGCCTGTCGCTGGCGGGTGTCACACGGAATGCACGCTCAATGAGGCACCGACAGAGTGGATGACATTTGCGGCATTGCGAAGAGGGCGTCGGGTTTCCCCTGGTGTTGGGGCACGGAATGTCTGACAGCAACCTTCCTTTTCCTGCCCGACAACCACCCAACCTGCGAGCGTCGCACCGACGACTGGAAAAGAAAGAAGCACAATTCCAATGATCCGACGAATGCAACACCGATAGCACGACTCGGATCTCGGATCTCGTCACTCTGCCAATCGCGGACAACCCGACCCCCAGCCTGTGTCCGACGCCGCTCCGGAGGCCCTGTGCCCGTGCCTGTGCGGCGCCTCGGTCGTGAGAATTCAGACTCTTGGGATCGATACTTCATCCACGCGACGCGCCGGGCCCTGGGTCTGGCCTGACTCCCTTCGCCATGGAAGACCCGCCGCCCTTCATGACGCTCCGCACGAGGAGACCTGCAAACGACGAGCGCAGCATGAGCAGTGTCGATTCTGCTGTATGTGTTCCGTGTATTCCGTGGTTATGTCCCTGCCTGTCTTGGGATCCGTCATCGTTGACATCGCCCGTCTCTAGTATGGCTCGGCCACCGAAGGTTCCTCCCCGCCTACAACCCACGACATCAGTCGTGTGAGCTACCATGTGAAGCATATCGAGAGTTTTGCCCAGGCTCTTCAGGATGTAAGCGACTCGCCTTCCTTTCCCGACGTCGTTACTGACGTGTCGCTCCCTGCTTGAAGTCGGCCAACAGGGCCTTCCCCAACCGCGGCAACGCGGGTCAGCGATACACCAAAGTGCACGCCCTCATGATTCACTGGAAGTCTGATGACCTATTTGTGCTACCCGAGCTCGAGGATCTCGAGAAGTGCTTCCGTGACCACTACAACTTCGGGACCGACATCTTCTCCATCCCTTCCGAGAACTCCCACCTCGAGCTGATGCTCAAGATTGGCGATATGGTCAAGCAGTATGAGGCCGAGGAAACTCTGTTTGTCGTCTACTATGCCGGCCATGCTCGGATAGACGAGTCACGCCAGAGCACCTGGTGCGCGTGAGTACTTTCACCGCCTTTGTTGTTTGCTCCTCGTCTGACCCCTCCTAGAAACCGACGACCCGGATCCCCCTGGCTACAGTAAGCTCCACTCTCCTCCACCCCTATTATTGAGAATGCCGGTGGTTGACCAAACCCAACAGATGGTCTGCCATCCAAACCCTCCTCGAGAGATCCATCTCGGATATTCTGATTCTCCTCGACTGCTGCGCCGGAGCCGCCAGTGCCACTTTCCCTACCGGCCAGAGCATCACCGAAACCATCTCGGCGTCGAGCTGGGATGCCATCGCTCCCGACCCGGGCAGGTATTCCTTCACAAATGCTTTGATCGAGGTGCTCGAAGAGTGGCGCCAGCGCACCTTCTCGGCCGCCATGCTCCACGCCGAGATTCTCGCCCGTTTGAAGCACCCACGGCCCATCCTGATCAACGGGAAGCACTTTGAGGCGCGGTCCACCCCGGTGCACTTCATGATGACATCCAACCACAAGGCACCAAGTATCGAGCTTTGCAGGCTGGTCCCTGCTAAGAGCAAAGCCCGATTGCCGCCGTCGCCGCCAGGCGAGCTGGCACACTGGAACCTCCCCTCTCATCCCAGGATGATCGAAGGACGGAGCCAGGTTGATTCATATGCCCTCACCCCTCCCGACTTCCGGCTTCCGGCCACATCCGAACCCAACGAGGACGAACCTCATGTCCTGATCTCCCTGGCACTCGAGGATGATCAGCGGCTAGACCTCAATGACTGGGAAACCTGGCTGGCCGCCTTCCCCTCCATTGCGAAGTTTGTCAAGGTCCAAGGTGTTTTCAAGAGCCACTCAACCTTGCTCTTGTTATCGCTCCCCGTCAATGTCTGGGACTTCCTCCCCGACGACCAAGCATGCTCTTTCGTTGCCTTTATCCGGTCCAACAACCTCCTTCACGCACAGCAGCCCACTCGGGAACCAGCGGATTCTCGTGTCCCCGTTTCCAACGAAGCCCCGGTCACTACTCTCGTGCGCGATGACGCCGAGTCCACCTTCTCGGGGACGACCTACGGGCCGACGGAAAGCCTGAATGCGGCACGACACCCACCCGCCCCCTCTAACCTTGTCCGCAGCCATTCTGCCATTTCCGTTCCGTACCGAGAACCGCAGGCCGAGTCGAGGCTGCTTCCACGCATTCTAACCTCGGCCGGCAAGCGGCCAGAACACCCTTCGCCCGACTTGTTCCCTCATCCAGGCCCGATTTCAAGACCGGGGCTTCAGACCTCATCGAGCAGCATGGTTGGCTCTCTTCGAAATGTGCCTTCTACCACTTCACTGCGCACGATGCGTCAGCTCAGTCCTCTGGCCATGACAGGGCCGGGCGGCAACGACCTGTCGGCCCCTGCGGAAGGGATTTCGAGACAAATCATTCTCAACAGGTCTCGGAGCTCCAAGAAATCGGTGTTCCACTCAGACCAGGAGGTGCCTCAGGGGCAGCAGATGGCCCCGCATGTCATCCGACGCCTCGAGGACTATTTCCAGAAAGACTCGGACCCGAGCCTCGCCGTCTTTGAACATCTCGCTTCCAATCTTGGGGTCGAGACATCGGACGTCCATGTAAGTTGCCATCTTTAGTTCTATCCTCACGTCTAGACGTTTGCTGACAATTGCAGGTCTGGTTCTACCATCGCCGGGAGCAAGAGCGGATGAATTTCAACCTTCAAAATCTTAGAATCGAAAGCCACCAGCGCCCAGCCCAGGATGTCTCCCGTATGATCCTTCCTGGCCACCTGAACACGCTCCTCGAGATCTATCCATCAAAGGGCATTCTCCTCGTCGACTTGCGGTCGCCGTCAGACTTTGAGAGATCCCACATCCACGACGCGATTAACCTGCGCGCCCCGGCAAGCTTCGTCGAGAGCACCTCGCTCGAGATGATCGAAGACACCTTCATGGATGACCAGAGCCGCCGGAGTTTCAGCAAGTGGTCCCAATTCAAGTGCGTTGTCTTTTACGATAGGGTCATCGAGTTCGACTGGGAATGCCCCGTCGCCGACGCCTTGTACGCCAAATTCCGACGAAAGGGCTGGCAGGGCCAGTGCTTCATCCTCAAGGGCCACTTTCGGGAGTTCTCGGCCTCGTTCGACAAGTACATCAGCGGAGCCAAGATGACCAGTGAAGCCAAGGAGTACCTCGACAGTCTCCGACAGCAGTCGAGCCCAACCGAGGTAAGCTATTTTGTGGCCCAACCCGCAATCCGATATGAAGCTGACCCCGTCCACAGCGAGAAGCAAGTCAACGAGATGAAGGGTACCAGGAGTGGCTCAATGCTTTTACAAGCCAGCATCGCGCGCCCATGGCCGACCTGATTCCAGCTAGGAAGCTCGAAAGGAGACGGGCACTAGAACAGCACCAAAAGGAGCTCGAGATGCAGTTTGAGGCGCGCTTCCCCGCCCTGTACAAGAAGGCACAGACAATGCGCCCTGTCCCAACATTCGAGGAGCTCCCCTCCCCTCCGCCGCGATCACCACCGCCTCCTTTCCGCAGTGAGCCGCGACGAGGGGACTCTTTCAAGGCCATCACGTGGACCACGGCGGAGAAGGAAGACGACGAGGACTTCGGCTTGAGGAAGGCACCGTTGGTTGGGCCACTCGCCAGTGGGCTGGAAAAGATGCGCGAGGCCGGCAATCTTCCGCGTTCACATCCCGGGACCCCTCCCCAGGGTCACTACGAGGACTACCCCGAGAAAGGCAAGATGGACGTGTACGCGGATGATTACGACCATGACTACGATGAGATTGATCCCAAGAGCGAGGGGTTGAGGAATGACCCGGGGTTCCAGAGGGCTGGAGTGCCAGGTGGTGCCGGGTCGCTGCCCGCGCCTTCGCCTTCACCGAAAACATATGAACGAGGAGGAGAGGAGTCGTCGAAAAAGGCAAAGAAGAGACCGCAGATCTGGGAGAGGTTGCGGAGCGGCAAGTGATGTTGGAAACACGGACGGCGTTTTGGATCTTGGCACCCATCTTCATTATGTACTGTACCATTCTCCTTCTTGAATACCCCAGGCGCGTTGCATCGCGAACCCTTGGCATTTTTCTGGTTTAGTAAGGCAATGAGCATGCCCATAGTAGGGTTCCAATTCCGATTCCGGGATGCCCCCATTCCGCCGCCCGGGACCTGAGGCGTACGCGGCCATGTTGAAGCGAACGCAACGTCTCAGTCCCACGCTGCCATCCATCGCAAACTCGACCCGAAAACAAGGGCCCGCGTGCCCTCTCGTCACGGGAACAACCAACAACCCACGGGATCCCGTGCCCTGGCTCCAACCGAGCTCGGGTATTCCGTACTCGGACCTACAGCCCATGGAGGGGCGACGCCAGGCGCCACGGCTGCTTCACAACCGCGGGGCATGCACCACCCACCACCCGCCGGATATTCTCACCACCACCCACAACAACATGGGTGTGCCGTGACGGCGGCGGCGGCTCTTTGGCTTCTAGAACAAGGATCGAAGGGAAAATAGAACGAATCATCACACTGACACCACCACCACCACCCTTTGCGGCGGACGGCAAGGGATGACGGCCCCGTTCCGTTCATCCATAGTCAATGGCATAATCCTCGACGGAGATAACCGGGCGCGCTGACCACCCACCCACCCTCCTGTTTTGCCTTGAACGGTTTCTTTTTGACGCGGGCACGGATAAGGGTGCCGAAGGATTCGAGGGCGGACGGACAGAACTGGGACGATACAAAGTAGGTTCGGCACTGGGGGCGCGTGTTCGATATCACTGTCAACGTCAATGCCACCCTCCCTCTCTCTCTCCCTTTTCCCCCCCACTCTTGGGTGTGTGTCGGGTGTTATGCTGTGGTGCGGCACGGGAAAGGCGTGTTCGGTATGAACTCGGACGCGGCAGGGTATGAGATGGGGTGAGAGGTGGAGATGGGCTTCGAGATCTCTGCTATGTGCTCGGTACATTCCGTCCCGATGAGTGGGGGGAGGCAAGTTCCTAAACAACGGCCCGTCCGCACCTCACTAGTCGCGGGTTTCAGTCGTCACCCGCACAGCCGCACAGCCGCGGGGTCCAAGACTCCAAAATTCCAAAATTCCCACCTTCCCCAACCTGACGCGCTCGAACCGTGGTTCCGTGCTGTGATCGGTCTGGGAACCCGGTCCGTTGTTGGGGTTTGTCTGGTGGCGAGCTGGGTGGTGGGTGGTGGGTGGTGGATGACGCTGGTTGACCGTGGTGGTGGTGGCCCGGCAATCAGTGATGGATATCAGCCTCGCTCAGGCTAAATGGGTTGGCTGGGCTGAGGATCACCCTCGCATCTCGCATCGCGGGTCTTTTGGTCTGGGTGGCATATGGGATGCCGTCAGGGTTGGTCAGATCTGGGATGTTCGGGAAGGGTCCTGCACTCTTTTTCTGTTTTGTGACGGTCACCTCCTCTCCGGCTTTTGGGGTTCGGTGGGTGGTTGTGGACGGTTTCCGACCAGAGGGACGTGTATAATGGACGGGAATTACTGTTTTGTTGTATAAGAGGGGCGTCTTATTGCCTACTTGGGAATGTGTCTCTTTGTGTATTAAGACGCACCGGGTGTCGAGTTTATCCACCAGTCAAGCCCGAAGGAATTGGGCACAAGGCTGCAATGGTGGTCTGGGATGTCCCCGAAGCATTCCGTAGATGAACCCGACACACGGGCTCAACCCGGTTTTTTGATCATTTTCGGGGCCTGGTGGTGTTGTGTGCGGTCCTGTGGGGAGCCAAGGGACTGTGCAGTAGCGCCCAGTTCCTGCATTGTCAAGTCGACACGTCAACGAGGCCCTGCCTGATACGATATGAGGAGGGAGGGGCTATAACGGTTCCCTGAAGGTTGTATTCTACCTGCCGATGCGGGATCGAGAGCCGAGCTTGGCTGCATCTCAACGGCGGTGGATTTTCCCCGTTTCCTGGTCCTGGTTTGGTCATAATGGCCGTGACATATATGCTTGCGAGCTGTGCTGTACCTCTTGAAACGGCATCGGCCTGCGTCCATGTTGACATACTACACTAGGGTCGTAGAAGGTCAGTTCACTTCGTGTCGGAGACGCAATTCCTGCTCACCGTGTCTCGGCTGCCCGCCATCCCGACGGTTGCGCACATACATAGTCACAGAGAAAGGAAAAGCGCTGCGGCATACGCTTTTCTTTTCTCTCCATCTAGCTACAGTACGTACCGTGGATCCGTCGATCTGGCGCATCGCGAAGGAGGGCCGGGTCCTCCAAGGCAAGGGGTGGGCGCGCTGGCACTGACGCTGGATGTTTTGGATGTTTTAGCTGTTGCCATAAATAATCGGAACGTTTGGGATCGGTGCAGGCTGGCAAGCTGAAAGGGAGGGTCAGGACGAGACGGGACTGGCTTCGGGTTCTTCAAACACAACGGGTTACGGAAGTTGAAGTCTGGAAGGGCTCGGGATGCGCCGCCTTGGCAGTTCTGCGTGCAGCAGTTCCGCAGCGAGGGCCGAGAACGAACAGCGAATCAACACACTCGAGTCCTGTGCGGTGCGGTGGGTGTGTGGTGCGCTGTGCTGCTGTGGTGCGGTTTCTGCAGCATCGACTTCCGAACTGACACAGTAGCTTCCCAGGCTCGGCCAGGCAACTGCAACGGCAAAACAATGGAAACACCTGCTGTCTGTTCTCTCGCACTCCATTGGCAGGTTTCCGAACGACGCCGCGCACGCGAGGGATGGCAGATCGACACAGTGCGATCTCTTGGTTGGGTGTCAAAACCGAAAGTGACAGAGTGACAGCAGTGGCCCCCCACACAGTCCCTTGTTGGGGTCTTGGGAGGAATCGGGGGAAGGTGGGTGTCCAGGGGTCTTGACGTTAGCCGGCCATTGACAGCAACGTCAACGACGGCCGAGATCCACTTCCGCTGGCCAGGGGGGTCGCCGGAGCAAGGGGAAGGAGATTGACGGGGCGGCGGGCGTGTCTCGAGCCGAGGAACAAAAAAACCCTTCTTTTCTGTTTTGACATGCCCGTGAACCACCTACGCCAACGACCAAGCACGGCTCCACTGCGGGAAGCAGGGCACACGGACCAGTTCTTCGCCTTGTCAATCACCCTTCATCAACACCTTTTCTCCAAATTTGACATTCGCTTGGACCCCACACCCCGGACGGTTTCCCTCGCTTCAATTGCCCGCAACGTCTGCATGAAACCCCCCCGCGAAGCCTTGCGTCGGCGAGATCCCGAAAGCAGGTCGTCGCTCCGGGGGAACGGAGCCTCAGCCCGCGCCGTGGCGGTTTTGGCGTTTTGGCGTTTTGCTGATGCACGTCAGATGCAGCAGGCGATGCTTCTGATGATCGTTCATGATGCCTGCGTCGAGGTCCAGTCCTGTACCGAGTTTACCTGCTTGCCGGTGTCCCTCTCGGGCCCTGGCCCTCTTCTGTTCTGGACCTCAAACATGACGGATTCGTTTTCGGCAACGCCTAAACTCGCCAGGATGTTTAACTACCACAGATGGTCAATACCGAACCGTCTTCCTTCGGCCCTGCAAATCTCGGCGCCTGGACAGTTTGCGGTGGGGGCTGCTCGGGTGAGTTCGCGGCAAACCCTTTCTCTACTTTGCCAGAGAAAACAAAAGCGAAAGCGACCCATCCGGGGCGAGCTTGATTCCGCTTTTGGCCGGTTCCTGTCTCCATCGTCGGCATCAGGACCGAGAAGTTGGCAATTCCGTTGGCATGTGACAAAAAATCGGCGTCCCCCTCTTCTTCCTCCTCCCTCCTCCGGGATGGATGATGCCAGACTCCACCAACCAACCCCACAGGATATTATCCCAGCATCCATGGCGACATCATGTCAAAATCAGGGCCTCTCCACGCGGGTGACGCTGCCCATCGGCGATACCTAGCCGTATCCGGCAATTCACGCGAGTGCCTCGATACCTGCATGGTAATCTTAAGTAAGAAAATAAGGCATCTGTAATACGGGCACTCTCTCGGGCCGCATCAGCCTGGTGATACCCCTGAAACAAGACAACCTCGCACGACCAGAAAGTGATGCTAGGACGAACTGGTCGTAGCAGCAACGTTGAGGGTATCCACCCCCTTTTCGCTGCTGATCCTCGTGACAGGAAAACGCAGAAAGAGGAAGTCAAAGACGAAACAGAAATAGAACCGAAAACGCCCGTGTCTCGGTTTCTCTTCGGGCCACGGGCGCCCATGGGGTAGGACGAGCACACCCTCCGCCGTGCCCTCGGGCCACTCCATCATCCCGTCGTCGCCGGCCTTGTGTGCGACATGAGAGAAGGGGAGAGCGGGCGGTATGGAGGGCTGGATTCGGGGTTTGGGGTTGGAGTTGGAGATGCTGACGCCGACAGAGACAGAAAGACAGGCCGTGTAACGTTGACTACCTACTGCGTAACCCATGCATGCCACTCTCCTGTCATCACAAGCAACGACGGGACGGAACAAACCTCCATTGCCTCGGAACAGCGCCTCCACCTCCCCTCCTCCCGCCGCCCCAGCCCAAAACCCGCAAGGGTGACGTGCGACAGGTCCCAAAAAATCAGGCCATGGTGGTGGACAGCCACAGCTTTTGCCTTGTCTGCCTGCCGAAAACGTCCGGGCGCCGCACGCCCCGAAAACTCCACCGCTTTGCTCCGTCCTTAGCATCGCCAAGTCTAATCGAGTGGATGGGGCCTGTCAAGAAGTTCGGTACAGCACGGCATCGTCGCAGTCAAAAATTCTAGTGCCATCTGTTCGCTCGTCGTGATGACGCCGGATATCACCGCGGCTGTTTGCGGCGGCAGGGGCGGCAGTTACACAAAAAAGCAAGAGAAGCGAAAAAAGCAACCAAGAACGACAAGAAAGAAAGAAAAAGCCCCCAATTGCAGCGACCGCACCCTCGTGGTGGGCTCCCCCTCTCCACTACTATGAATGCGGTATGTGGTATAAATTAACCCGCCCGCTGATTCTCTTGACGACCTTCCTTACCCAGTATCGGCCTGCCCTGCCCCGTGTAGGACCGACTGCGCGCGAGGCGGCGGCAATATCACCTGAAGGGCGTTGCTGTGTATGTGACAGGATGACAGGATGACAGGACACACCAGAGGAGGCAAAAAAAAGAATGGGATGAAAAATCCTTGGTTGCTGTACGCGTTTCTGCTGGTATGGTTACGCCAGAGGCCCGACGAACTCTTCCAGGTTGTTTGTGCAACCACAGACCCGGTGTGAGAAAGTGTATGAGAGAGAGCAGCCTGATGAGCAGCCGCCCGTCCGCCCGTCTGTCGGTGATGACCGGTTGCCTTGCTTGGATTTTCGATTTTCTGCGGCGGCGCCTGCGGGCCAGCGAACGATCGGAACCGGGCACGGCAGCAGGGCAGGGCAGGGACGCCTGTCGGCTGCCGGAGCAGGGTGCCGTATCTGGCTTGTTGCTCCGCGGCTGCGGTGCGGTTCGGGTGGGACGGCAATGCTTCCCGTGAAACCGAGCGTCGCCCGCCGAGAGGGAGAGGCGGGTTGCTGCTTGGTGGTTGTTGCTTTGCTGCTCGGCTTCTTTCTCGTGATGTGTGTTCGCTTCTTGGTTAGGTAGCGGGATAGTCGGCTGGTTGACTGATGAGGCGGTTTGCTTTCGGTTTGGCTGGGTTCAAGATGGAAGAACTGGGATGGCATCTCCGGGCTTCCAGGGTCAAGGTCAGCTGTGTTTGATGGCGGCATGTGAAGCACCGAAGGCTTGACGGGCTTGCTTGAGCGCCACCGCGCTTGGCGGCTGTCAAGCTTGTCTTGACAGGTCGGCGTCTGGAGTGTGCTCGGCATTGAGACAGTCTGGGGGTTCTGGGCCTGCCATCTCCGGGCACCTTGCTCTCTCTTTCGGCATCACCTTTTGTGGGTCATCGTCAGTTGCTTCTCACAAGCCATCCTTGTTTCCGGGTTGCTCTTGAGCGCTAGGTCAATCCCGGACACGCCCTTGGCCCGTTCCAGAAAGAGTCTCGACGGCTCCCGCTCGGGCTCCATTTTCCGGGGGGGAAGCTTTGAGTTTTGACAGATGGACTCGGTAACCGAACGGTGGGGGTCTTTGAATCACCAAAA
>FTCU01001339.1_pt1 | contig 14669 bp, 20 predicted proteins | sample 1639521 | NCBI WGS metagenome assembly FTCU01 (sample SAMEA3914864, study PRJEB12502) | metagenome | biome: forest; material: soil | place: USA | collected 2012-03-12 | depth 0.3 m
GATGCACGACATGGCCGCGACCAAGAACTGGGTCATTTTCATTCTGCCTCCCCTTGAGGCCCGCTCGCTCGATGACATCAAGAAAGGCGAGAAGCATTTTGCCTGGTCCGAGTCACAGCGCTTGATGTTTGGCATTCTCCCTCGCCGCAACCCCAAGCCGGAGGATGTCCGCTGGTTCCACGCCGACAACGCATTCTATGGCCACACCGGCAATGCGTTCGAGGGTGACGACGGATGCATCTACCTTGACGCCCCTCTCACCTACCATAACAAGGTAAGCGGCCCTGGGCTGTCGAGCACTAGGGGATACAGCTTCTAATCTTTTTACTGTTCTTAGTTCTGGTTCTTCCCCCCCGCTGGCGAGGACAGCTTCACCCATTCCAGCGGCAAACCCCGCCACGACGGCAAGCCCGAGAGCCACTACGTCCGCTGGAAGTTTGATCTCAAGGCGGCCGACTCCCGCGTTGAGCCGAAGGAGCTGGTCAATCTCGATGGCGAGATGCCTAAGCTTGACGACAGGTTCGCGACCAAGCAGTACAGCACGCTCTTCCTCGCCGTACATGACCCCACGGCCGAGTACGGCCCTGTTGGCGGCGTGTACAACACCATGGCCCGTTGCAATGTGAACACAGGCGAATTCAAGTTCTGGTCTGCCGGGGAGCACACCGGACTCCACGAGGTGGCCTTCATCCCCAGAACTCCTGATGGCAAGTCCCCCTTTTACGCACTAGCGATATTGGAAATACTAACTGGTTGATAGCCCCTGAGGCGGATGGGTTTTTGATCACCATCGCCAACAGACGTGACACAAGCCTGACCAGCATTCTGATTCTCGATGCGACTGATATCGAGAAGGGCCCATTGGCCATCATCGAGCTTCCTTTCCGCCTGCGGAACGGCATCCACGGCAGCTGGGTCGAAGGTTCCGACCTGTTGGGCGACAAGGATCTCTGTGATATGCATGGCATCAGTGATGAAACTCGGAAGAAGTTCGAGAACATTACCGTGAAGCCAGCTCTTAGGGACTAAAGGGATTCCTGGTCATGTTTGTACAGAAGATCTTTCGCTTCAGGGACTCCCCACTCTTGTTTTCTAGAAGTAGTAGTATTTAGTACTATTATATACCGCCCGATGGGGATCCTAAAACACGTTTCGCGAGCATTTTCTCAGGTCAGGCATAATCATAACGATTGGCAGGCAACCTACCTCCTTGCCTACCTGTTAGGTATTGAAGGACCTGGGATGAATTCAACAGTTTGCCGGCTCGCTGCAAATGCCGCTCTCGATCCGACCGAAGTTTGAGGTCTGAACTGGTGTCATGTTGTGTTCCCCGAACCAAATAGGCTCACGACTCGGTCTGTTGAAGACATCTCAAACCACATAGGTTGCATCTACAAAGCTGTAAAATTCTTGGTCTCTCAAAAATGTCGTAAACTAGCGGCATGTAGTTTGTGCCACTACGCCGTTGAGCCACCGGGAGCAGTAGTAGGTACTACTTAGGTACCTTGTTCTGAGGCCAAACTGCTAGGGACAATCGGGTTTAAGTTTCAAGAAACATAAGGCTGACACTGCCGTGGAGGATAAAAACTATTCACACAGGTAATGAATGCGGGTGTCCCTCACCGAAGAGTGGAAGAAGGATCAACACTGGGCGGTTGGGTACATGTTGGTTTCCGTAAGCTTAACTTACCACCTGGCTTTTATGAAATTAACTCTGAACTGCGGTACCAATGGAACTAACTTGCCCGATATGCTAAGTAAAAGGCGTTAGCGGCCGGGATGCCGATGGCCATACCGGAAAACCATCCCTCCCCAGCCATCACCAAACCTCCGGCTTCCCGGTTTTGAACATGCTTGGATATGAGTTGACAAAACAATTCACAGTCGGTCGGCGAGGCAACCTAAGCCACCTCCACCTTCTCCTCCAAAGTCTTCCCCTCGATATAATCGTCCGCATCAACCTGCTGAAGATCCGTGACATAGCCCTTGAACTTTCTAGCGGGCACCTCCTTGATGAACAACTCGTCGAGTTGTTCCAAGCTCCGCCCTTTCGTCTCTGGAACAAAAAAGAAAACAAACACGGCCAGGATGAAGTTACTGCAACCCCAGATGTAAAGGTATTTCGGGCCCCAGCCAAGAGCCAGCGGGTTGATGAAATATGGCGAACAGTAAGAACTCACCCAGGAAGCGACGAAACTCAACCCCTGAGACAGTCCGATGGTTTGCGAGCGAAGCCTTTGAGACGAAATTTCGGTTTGAAGAGCCCAGAGCACAGGACCCTGACCGAAACCGTACGCCCAGACAAAGATGCACGACAGCCCAATCAGCACCTGTCCTGCTGCACCTGACTCTGGAGCGACAGTGTAGGTAATGGCGATGGCAAGCAGGACTATGAAGTTGACGAGGGAGCAGCCGATGAGGAGATGCCGACGGTCGAAGAAGCGGACTGCCGGAAAAGACAAGATGGATCCAGAGAGTGCGATGCCCAGAGAAACCGTCACCCAGGTGAAGGGCTTCCCCACGCCTGCCTGTGCGTAGAAGTACACCGAGAAAGCCGACATGAAGAACATGCCAGATGCCGCCTGGCCGAGGGCGACAGAGATGGTGAGCAGTGTGCGTCGAAGATCGGTGCCACGGAAAGCGTCCATGAAATGAACGGATGCGCTCGTTTCCACTTCCTCGAGCCAGGCCTTCTTCATAATGGCAACATCCTCGCGCAGCCGGTCCTCGTCCTTGACTCCCCTTAGCTTTCGGATGGCCGCGGCGGCCTTGTCGTCCCGGCCCGTCGCCACATAGTATCGCGGCGTCTCGGGGAGGAAGAAGAGAGCGGTGGAGAGCAGCACCGGGACAACGAACATGACTCCCAGGGGAATCTGGTATGACTTTCGGCCGGCGTGGACTGCAGTGAAGTTGTCGACAAGGATGCCCATCAGGGCGCCGAGATAGATCTGGAAGGCGACCATGCCAATCGCAGGGCCGCGAAGGTACGCCGGCGCCGACTCTCCGATGTAGATGACCGAGTATGTGGCGTAGAACCCGTTTGACAGTCCGAGCAAGACGCGGCCGACGTAGAGCGCCGCGATATGCTCGCTTCCGATCTGAACGGCGACGGATACCGCACCGAGAAGCGACGCCACCCACAAGCCGGTTCGCGGGCTGATCTGGCCTCCGAACTTGAAAATGACAAGACAGGACACAAAAGATCCGACGCTGATCAGACTCTGGAGTAAAGTCTGCACCTCGGTCTTGAGATTGTAGCCGACATGGTTCGTAGGCTACTCGGGAAGACAAAGGCCGAATCAGTATGGATCGCCAGGACAGCGAGCAGTAGGTAGGGAAGCGAATTGGAGACTCACGTCAACATAGCCAAATATGGCGAGAAACCCAGGCATGGATTGGAATCCCGCGACAGCGGCAGAGTCGTACCCATACTGGAACTGGGCCAGAGCGATGACGAGGCAGATTGCAACGACCCGCTTCTCGCTCCAGATGGCGTGAAGCTGGGTTCCTGTGGAGGATGGCGGCGCCATGTTTGCGATCTGGTGTCACGGCGCGATAGATAGGAGGAGAGTACAGGAAGAATGAGCAGAGAAGCATGGTGACTCTTGAGAGCAGATGGCTCTCTTATGCTACCTCTCTGGGGTCCCTTGGGTGTCGACCGCGTTGCTCCCAAGCTTGCATCCCGGACATCTCCCCCAGATTTCCTTTTCGCACTATTCGTTGGATGATTGGATCCCAGCATTGGCAAGTGACATCGGTCTCCGTCCCAGATCTTGGTGCCCCTAAAACTGTCACGCGGGGAACCCTGTCCTGTTTGGAGAGCCATGTTCAGCCCCAGATCGGGAGACGGAGTTCGAATAAACATGGACATGGGGGGTGGAGGCATGGACAAGATGGTCGAGAGGCTTGCAGGCAGGTGCCTACGTCTCAAGATCTGCACAACTGCCGTGAGCCAACACGGCTCACTTCGGCGCAGCAGACAGCTAGCTTGCCTATCGTGGGGCTCTTTAGACGCCTACACGCAACTCGCGCTTGGAGGGCATGGCCCAACTTGGCAACTTGCGTTCAGGACCCAGGGGTTGGGGATGCTACGCACTCCGTCAATGATCAATGAACCTCGCGGTTCCATTGGCAAGCGGCTCCAACACCAATTCATTGCTCTGGCTTTTGCGGTTGTGGCTTACACTGTGGACCCAGGTAAGCACCGCGAGTTAATGGGCAAAGCAGCATGTGTAAGAGCGAGCATACCAAGGAGGCGGTAAATGGGGAATGTCCGTCTCTGCTAAGATGCCTTCTGGCAGTGCAGTGTCAAGGAGAGCGAGAAGAATGACGAGCAATTAGTTCATGCAGGCCCTCTTCAAGTCCGTTAGAAAGGACAGGTACTTGGAAACCGAGAAAACATGTCGATTGGGTGGTTTAGCAATCGAGGGCCATTTGGGACTTGTCTGTTTGGGAACGGGAAGCCTTGTTCAGCACAGATCACGGCCGAGATAATTTCGGGGCGAGAACTTGAAGCCTGCCCCAAGCAGATCACGGTCGGCGAAGCCAACCGTCAACGCCAGGGAGCTTCGACGATGACCTGCTCGTCCCGGCCCATCGGTTGCGACGGGGAGGAGCTGACAAACACTGCCGAATACGTCGCAATAGCCGCTGCGGGGTATCCGCCACCTTTGTCCACACAGCCAAAACAATCGTTGCGGACACCGATGAGGGTGTTGCGGACGCCGGGCCGGCATGTAGTGCGCGGCGACCGGGCGGCGACCGTTGTCTCAGGAACCAATGGCATGCACAGATGAATCCGGGGGCGGGCCCACATTACCCCAGACTCCCCGGCCTTGACCCCAGAATGCCACTCATGCAAGAGCCGAAGTGGGGCAGGGTTCTCGCGACGGATCGTGGAACTGTATCCCAAAATTGGAGTGGAATGGTCGTACCATTGGCGAGCTGCATGGCGGCTGTGGGTGTGTGTTCCTTCCAGGTTAGGTTGTTCAAGGGCGTGGGGGCTCGGCTGGGAGCAGTCCACGGCAAGCAGAATTTGGAAGGGAAATGGGGCTCCCCGGGGGGTCTTGCTGGCCTGGAACAGCCGCCCAAGAAGAAGAAAATTATCAGGCCCTCCGGGCCATAAGTCACGGGTATGCGCCACCTACCGAGCAAAGGAGTTGCCGAGCTAGTTCTGGCCAAGAAAAGTACCTATCGTGCGTCGGGCTTTTTCTTTTCGGTTGTCGCAGACATTACCAGTCTCTCACTTCCCACGGAGATGGCTATTGCCACGGCGCTTTTCTCACCCCATATCGGGTTTGTTGCAGGGATATGCGCAGCCCTTCTTCTTCTTTTTCTCTTGTTGAGGCCGATATTCGACCCCTTACGGCGCGTTCCGGGCCCGTTTCTAGCGAGGTACACTCGGCTGTGGCTCCTCAAGGAGGTGTGGCGTGGGACCTTTCCTCAGACAAACATCAAGCTTCATAAAAGATATGGTGTGTACCATGAAGCCTCCGAGCACACCGGCTCTGCCAGCTGACAGAGAGGGATAGGGCCTATTGTTCGCATTGCTCCTAATGAATATAGCATCGATGACCCGGCGGCGGTGAAAACCATCTATGGAAGTGGTAGCGGATTCGTGAAGGTCAGCAGCCGTCTCCAACAATCCGGGTCGCTCCTATCAACTCTCTCTGCCAGCATCAGCTGATATCTCGCATTGTCACTACAGTCGCCGTGGTACCAAGCTAGCGGCGTGCCCGGTAATCCTCTCGTCAACATCTTTTCCGAGCCTGATCCGCCTCGCCACGCCGGAGCGCGACGCAAGATTGCCGCGGCTTACTCGATGACGAGTCTCGTCCAGATGGAGCCGTTTGTAGACGATTGCTCGGCCGTTCTGAAAACAAGGTTGGAACACTACGCCAGGTCCGGCGCTGCAATCGATGTATCCCACTGGATGCAATGCTATGCCTTTGATGTCATTGGGAAGTTGACGGTACGTACCCGGGATGCCGCTCTATATACGGCCCAGGTCTTCTCATGCAATTCCAGGTCGGTGACCGGTTCGGCTTCCTCGACAGCGGCGAAGACTTACAGGGCATTATGTCCTCGCTTTCTCAGTGGTTGACCTACTGCGCCAGGATGGGCATATTCCCCGAGTGGCACAAGTCTCTGTTTGGGTTGCTGATGGGGTCCAAGATGTCCGGTCTTTTGCACGTTCAAAATTTCGCCCGGAAGAGACTTGAGGAAAAGTATGAGAAGGTTCTCCGACCCGACGGAAGTCCTGTCGACCCAACGGCGCCAGTGGACCTCATCACCAAGCTCCTGCGCATCCAAGACGAAAGCCCCGAGAAAATCAGCAAGGCCGATATTGGCAGTGCCTGCATGATGAATATCGGGGCTGGTTCGGATACAACTTCCATCAGCCTCTCGTCGGTATTTTTCCATCTACTCAAGCACCCAAAGACTCTTGGGCGACTGCGGGATGAGATCAAAGATTGCGAGAAACGGGGCGCAATCTCGGATCCTGCCAAGTTCTCCGAGACTCAGCAGATGCCTTATCTGCAGGCTGTCATAAAGGAAGCCTTGAGAATGCATCCTGCGACAGGATTGACACTCGGCCGGACGGTCCCGCCTCAAGGTGCAGTCTTGGCTGGCCATTTTCTTCCAGGTGGTGTACGTTGTGATATTCAATGGCACTCGTGGCAATGACAAACTAACACGGGACAGACTGTTGTCGGGATCAACTCTTGGGTAGCTCATGCCAACCAGGAGGTCTTTGGTGTTGACGCCGGGGAATTTCGTCCCGAGCGATGGCTAGCAGCTCCCGAAAGGGTCAAGAGGCTCGAAGCGTACTTCATGACCGTACGTTGAGCAGTCCCACCCCAGTTTGCCCATCTGCCGAGCTAACAAACTGTGTTTGATGCTGTAGTTCGGTCAGGGCTCGCGCACCTGTATTGGGAAGCACATCAGCATCATGGAGCTTTCAAAAGCGATTCCACAAATCGTTCGTCACTTCGATCTCGTGCCGGACACTATCTCAGGAGGTCCAGAATGGAGTACAGAGAATGTTTGGTTTGTCAAGACACAGGACTTTAACTGCAAGATTCGCAAGATCAAGACATGACAGTGGGTGGATTGGGATTTCTCGGATGATTGCACAAAGAGGCCACAGAACACGGATTAGGAAATCTGTGCCACAACTTTAGAAGACGAGCAGCTGTAGGATGTAAAGAGGCATTCATTGATGATGCGAGCAAGCCCTGATAGCTGGACTATGTCAAGACAAGTTCGGCAGGCAGGCAGGTCCCAGATCGTTCTCAAGAAGGTAAGATCAGCAACCGAATTGGGTCGGTTTGTCTCTTGCCGACCGATGCTAGCCTCCAAGCCCATCTCTTCCAAGCACGTGTTCCCTGTTGGGTTTGTTAGGCACCCCCATGACCAACCACAAGCTGTCTCTCAGCCCTGCTTTTCATGCCCGGCAAAAGTTGTGTCCAAGATGAGCTGTCGCAGCTCGTTATCCTCGTCCAAGACCACCACTTTGACCCCAGCCTCCTCCAGACGCCTGATTCCCTCATTCAGCTTGACAAACGTGTCAGGCTCCCGAATTCCGACGTAGACAACCTTGATAGCACCGCCGAGACCCAGAATCCGCTCAACGCACGTCCGATTCCCGCTCAACCTCTCGTTGCACGGTTCCATGGTGGTGTAGAGGACCGTGTTTGGTGGCAGGACCATGGCTATATCGAAGTCGTGGACGCCGTGGCTGTCGGCCACCTTGATGAAGCAGCAGTGCTCTGCGTGTGTCGAGCCGAGGTCGCCAGGGCGGTCGCGTGGGAGTTCCTCCGAGTAGCCAGTAGAGAGTATTTCGTTTCGGTCGGCGTCTACGAGCACCGCACCTACGCAGAACTTGGACGGCGATGGCGGCGACAACCGTGCTTGCTCGACTGCATATCTCATGTACGCTTTGTGGTCTCCTGCGGCGATGGCTGGATGGGATGCCATTTTGGGGTTGAGGAAGCTTTGAACGCCTCCGAATAAGGGGTGAATTGAAGCACCCCGGAGGTTCAATTGTGGGTGAGGTGGAGGCAGCTGAGTGAATGGAACTCGGCAAAGCGATTAAGAACTGCAGAAGCAGGCCCTGCTTCGCCGGCTACCCCGCGCGAGCGGCAAGACCTCAGCTCCTCCCTTGCTGCACACAACATACAAAGTGCAAACAAACAGATTCAATCTTGGAAACAGTTCTACCAGCCAAGCCAAAGGAACTCGGACACAGTGAGAGAGACAGCGGGAGATGCGAAGCTAAGGCTCGCCTTGCTAGTGCTCCTAGGAGCATGCGGTTGTGCGGTTACCGGTCAGAACGGTGGACGCAGCCGATGTTCCAGCGGAAGAAGGGCTAGTAGACAAAGGTTGGAGGCCAAGACAACTGGTGTTCGTGCTGCCCAGAACAGTAACAGGTTCTGCAACATATGTAAGATAAAAACCGTTAAAATTGCATGTCAAGAGGCGGGAAGGCTTACTGCTGTAGCCGAGCCGGCCCACGGAATCTCTGATTGCGAAAGTAATCGAAGTACCGGCGGCAAGGTCTGCGAGCCATGCCGTTGAAACCGTTGTGAAAGTTCCGATGGTTTCGAGCGGCGCGGCACCGAGTTGGCCCGCGGGGATCACACTCAACAAGAGTAAGCTTCACGTGAGGCACCTAATTAGGGAGATCCCAAATCATGCTAACAGACCTGATAGTTACCGGGGGGCTGGTGGCAAACCAAGTAAGCAGAGAGTACTCGCATTGTGTAACCTCAGTCCTAAGGCGCCGCAACACAGTTATTAGTTGAGTCCACAGTAATTCGGCTCATCTAGGGCTGACTGACGGAGTGTCGATGCCTGGGTCGGTGACTGCCTGACCGGTGACCGTGATGAAAGTCGCCGCAACAACTACGAGAGGAGCAACGCGTGCAAACATTATAGGGGCTGAGAGCAAAGCGTGGAGGATTCAACAGGGTCGACGAGAGAAGAGATTCCAGCATGTGGCATACCGCAGTTATTTGGATCGACTTTTCAATTCTACTAGGGGTGTTTCCACAGTCAATGCGACACCGAGGAGACTCACAATACGGGTAAGGCATGACGCAGGTGAGATAATTGCGCCACTTGTCTCACACCTGTTGGCTTTGATGTAGTACTCATCCTTGGAGATGACCATTGTCGCCACATATGCCGTATTGCCTCCAACGTCAGCTCGTTCATCGCAGGGAGTGAGACAGCGAATCACCTTCAATGTTTGCGCATCTCGTTTCTCATAAACCACATCCCGATATTTGTCCTGAGCTCATATCAAAGGAGTCCACGGTAGGTCGGTAGTTTGTAGCATACGTTATGACACGCGCAAATAAATCACCCCAGCAAGCCTCGGTCTACACTGTCATCACCCTCGTTACTGAGCTGAACCCTAGGGCAGATTATGGTGGAACATGTCGTTGAAAGGGACTGTGTACTGAAGCCGGCCCAAGTCCTGCTTCCATCCGCCAAGACGGGTGAACAGTGATGACTCGTGGTGACAATACGGCTGCGGTGTCGGTACAGATGTTTGAATTTTGATAGAAGTACACAATCCCGAGCTAAAAAAACAATAACCAAGGGGTACTCTGTCCATAATAATGATACTACTGTACATACCTACGTATGTTCACATGTTTGAGCAGAAATCCCCGCCCCTCTTACGCCATCCTAACCAATTGGATATCGTCGATCCAGATGGTATTCTTCCCCAGGTCACCGCCGCTTGGAGGCAGCATATTCCCGCCCGGCGTGATGCGAATGCTCAAAAAGGATGACGTGGCCGTAAAGGCCAAGATTCTCTGCCTCCAAACGCCAGTCTGGGTCTGGGTAATCTGGGAAGCGTCGTAGCTCGAGGCAGCCCCGACCGGGAAGACGTATTGATAGATGCTCATCAAAGCGTTAGCGTTTTCGTGATAATACCAGAAGCGGAACTCGTAAGGCTTCCCCGCTTCGAGGCCGTTGACCTGGCGGACGAAGGTGCCGGTGGCACCATTGGTATTGGGGAAATAGACGCGAAGCCCGTAGGTGCCGCTGTGAGGACGCGCTCCCTGGATCTCAGGAACCAAGTACTGGTTAAAGCTGAGGAGGGACCAATTCCCATAGGTGCCAGACTCAAAACCGCCGTCACTGAGGACGTCAACGCCAACCGTGGGCACCGGCGAGGGAACCTGGCCAACCGTATAAGTCTTCGTGGCGCAGTCTGCATTCACACTGCAGAGGACTCCGGCGGTCTGAAGGCAGGACCACACGCTGGACAAGGTCTCGGATGCGGCAGCCGAGTTGGCCGGGACGATGGCCGTGCTCGTGGGGAAGCAGGCCGTTGCGGCAGGGATGGTGGTCATGCCCCACGACAGCAACGAGGTCTGGCAGGCTCTCAGGGCCGTTGACATGGAGCGGTAGGTGGTGCTGGCGGAGAGCTTGTCGCAAGGAGAGGGGAGCTTGGGGTAGTAACATAGTGCCGGGACGTTTGCGATGGTAGGGGTTGGGGGGCACGAGGTAACGGTGGTCAAGCTTGGGCCCTGACTGGTAGAAGACGAGGTTGAAGAGGAGCTCGTAGACGACGGGAACGTCGAGGTCGAAGATGTGGTGGCCTCGGACGAAGAGGTGGTGGCCTCGGACGAAGAGGTGGTGGCCTCGGACGAAGAGGTGGTGGCCTCGGACGAAGAGGAAATCGTGGGCTCGGCTGAAGACGACGAAGACGTGGCAACCGGCGGCTCGCCGGTGCTGCTGGCCTCTGAGACGGTGCTCGACTCGGCCGAAGACGTGCTCGAAGATGTCACGGCCTTGCCGTAAAGGTTCAGCCTGTTGGGTCCTCCACACCACTGCTTTCCATTGCTACCCATGCAAAGCATACCGCACTCCTTGGCGGGTGCAAGCTGGCCGGCAAGCTCATTTCCGCAGTAGCACTCCCTCGAATATTCCAAGCCAAAGTAGAGATACTTGGAACAGAGCTCGGCGCACTTCTCGATTGTCATATCGTCGGTGCGGTAGTCAACGGCCTCGAGGGACCGGACACCGGTATCATCGGTCCAGCACGACTGATACGAGAACCCCCCGACCGTCTCCAGGTTGCCCGCCGCCGGAACCGCCAGAGCTGGATCCTTGTACACATTGAGACGGTTGGCATTGCCGCATCTCTCGGAGCCGTCGCCGCTGCAAGGCATGGCACACTGGGCCTCGGGAACCTCGACGCTAGCGCCATCGAGGCTGGCGCCGCAGTAGCACTCGCTACCGTACGTGACGCCGAACCACCCGTACATGCTCGCCCTGCACGAAGCGGCACACTTGGCCAGCGTCATCTGGTTCTCGGCGGAGACCTTGCCGACAAGGACTCTCTGGGGCACGTGTCAGTGTAGCATCCTTGGTACTCGAAGCCATCAACGACGGGAGCCGAAGGAGTGGACGTCGGGGGCGAGCTTGCAGTGGGGGCCGACTCAGAGCCGAATTGATAGACGTTGAGACGCATCCCAGCACCACACAGCTCGTTGTCGTCGCCTGAGCATGCCATGGAACATTCGGAGGCCGGAGCGGAGACCGTGGGCGTCGTGGTGCCGCAGTAGCACTCCCTCGACCACTGTGTTCCAAAGTAGGGGTATCCAGCGCAGTTGGCGGCACACTTGGCGGCCGTCATGTCGTTGGCGTCAGTGACCTTGAACGGAAAGATGCGGGTATCGGAATCGGCAAAGCACCCGAGAGATGCGATGCCGGGGAGCGAGGCGGGCCCTCGGACGGGGACGTTGGGGGAACTGTAGAGGTTGATCCGGTTCCCGGCGCCGCAGGTCTGGGTCGGATCGCCGGCACAAGGAAAGCTGCAGTCTCCATCGTCGACTTTGGTGTTGCCCTGCGAAACTGCGTCGCCGCAGAAGCACTCGCGCCCGTACGTGACGGCAAACAGGGAGAACTTGGCCGCCCGGCAGAACGCGCCACAGCTGTCGACCGTCATATCATCGGACGCGTAGCTTCCGGCCTCGAGGGCTCTCTTGCCCCCGGCATTGTCGAGGTAACAGCCGAGCGAGACGGCATTGTCGGGAGCCCGCTTGCCACGGAGACTTGGGAGTGCTGTGACTGTCGCTGCCAAGAGGGAGATGAACGGCAGCAGCTGCCCGAGGCTCCAGTTAGAGCTCGCGAAAGCCATGCTTGTCGTGAAGAAGAGAAAGGAGTGGCTGTCTCGAAGCAGAGACGAAGAAGGGCGAGAAGAAGGGAAGAGTGCAAAGAGTGCAAATGCAAACAGCGCCGCTGGGGCATTATATCAATGTTCTGTCCATCTGCAAGACCCACTCAGGAGTGAGTGTGCGAGCCCGATTGATTATCCATCGTCATGATCAGCTGGGCCGCACCGGTGACCGACGCAGGCTGGTCAGGATGTCACTGAGCGCGGGCTCAGACGCGCTCGCCCAGGGGATCGCTAGTCTGTTCAATAGCGCGGTCTCCTGGGCGTGTGCGGAGTCCTGTGTATTACACAGTATATGATGAAGATGTTGTCGCCTCGACACGGCTGAAGGCGCGGCTCCGACTTGGCACTTCGTGGCGGGCGGAGTGTTTGTTCCTGTACTACTAGGGGCCCATGCATCCACCCCCTCGACCCCTGCATACGAGTCCACATTCACCCAGCTGGCTGGGTCGGCGTCAGGGGTCAAAACAATTGTAAACACAGGGGTGAGTTTTCAGCTGGGCCCAGACCCAGCCGCTCCCCAAAGACGGGCGTCGGGGCTCCGGACGAGAACGTACCTGTGCGAGCAGCAAGAAGCGCCAGGAAATGCCTACAAGATCTTTCGGTGTTATTGAAATTGAAGAGAAAGATTCTGGAAAATAAGATTGCTCATGGGGCGAGATGGGGTGTTCCGAGGCTGAGCCGGCGCGGAATCCGGCTGGAGTGAAACTGGCGATATTGTGTGTGGTGGAGTGTGCCCGGTGGTGTTTTGGGAGAAAAAGTCCTGCCCTCACAGAGAAACCGAAGGAAGGGTGGCGGGGGTAAGGTCCGCATGGGGCGGTCTGGCCTGGGAATTGGAAATGGACCTGCCTCGAACCGGTTAAATCGACCAACCGGCGTCTAGGTAGTGCCTGAGGTTGCCGCCTGCAGGCTGCACTTCACTCACGACCAAAGTCACCTGGCTCGCGCGACCGACGGAGCAGATTTGCACCAGAATGCACAGTTCTAGCGGGAATACCGGGCTCGACCCAGCGGTGCTCGCAGGTACAGTGGTCAAACCCGGGACAATACTCGGCACAGCGCTATTCTGATGCTGATCCGCGTGTGGTTACTACTACGCAGAGCTCCCTCGGGACTGCAACGTCCTGTCGACGGCAACCCACGGCGTGAGCTTCTGGGCAAGGCCTGGCCGCATCGATGTTGAGCTCGGGGATGGGACTTCTCAGTCGTACTTCATCAAGGCCGTCTCAGGAGCCACGGGCAAGAAGATGGTGCACTCCGAATTCGAATCGATGAGGGCAATCCATGCCATCACCCCCGACTTTGTACCACGGCCCATCGCTTGGGGAACATATCGAAACATCCCCGACACCCACTTTTTCCTGTGCGAGTTCCGGGAGTTTGCTGTTGATGAATTGCCGGCACCCGAAGACTTCATTCCCCGTCTGGCCGACCTCCACGAAAACAGCCAGTCTCCAAACGGCAAGTTTGGATTCCACCTGACGACGTATGCGGGTAACCTTCCCCAGATGGTTGACTGGGAGACCAGTTGGGAGACCTTCTTCGCCAACAGCCTCCGCCATGCACTCGATCTCGAGATCAAGGCCAAAGGACCCGATCCGCAGCTTGAGGTTTTGCTTCCCATACTATTCGAAACGGTCGTTCCGCGTCTGCTCCGCCCGCTCGAGACTAACGGGCGGTCCGTCAAGCCTTCGCTTGTGCACGGAGACCTCTGGCATGCCAATTCAGGGCATGATAGGAAGACCGGCGGCAGTATTATCTTTGACGCATGCTGTTTCTATGCTCACAATGAATGTAAGTGCCCCTTCTCAAGATCTCTTGGCGCGAAACGGGAGGGACAATCTTCCTGACGGGCATGTGACGACAAGACGAATTTGGCCAATGGAGACCGGCTTGCAACCGATTTGATGAGCAGTACCTGGCGGCGTACCAGAAGTACGTCGACAAATCCGCCCCCGTGGAAGATTACGATGGCCGAGTCGACCTTTACAAGCTGCAAGTCTTACCAAAGCGCACCGTTTGAACACATCACCGAAGCTGACTTTGGCCAGGCGGTTCAATACCCACGTTTCGGCGCTCTTCTTTGACAAAATGGACCTTCGCGAACAGTATGTCCTTCCATTCTCTGCTACACGATGCGTTGGCTCAGACTGGCTCTAGAATGCTCGACGATATTCGAGACCTGGTGCAAAGATACGGGGAGTAATATCCAGTCTCTCGAAGTAGCTCGAACAGACGTTCACGAAGGCTAGGGGTTTCCAACCAACCACGATGTCTCTCAAGCTGGCGTGCGAGCTTGGCCCGTGGCGGTGGTGGAATATAACCCATCCCTGCTGTTCTGCCTCATACATACGACCATACCCACCATAAACCTTGGGATCCCGTCCGCTCTCCCCGAAATAAACTGGTGAGGGCCAAATCAGTAGCTGGGTCGGTGACGACCAGCGAATCCTTGGTGTTGTATGTA
>FTCU01000410.1_pt1 | contig 14619 bp, 18 predicted proteins | sample 1639521 | NCBI WGS metagenome assembly FTCU01 (sample SAMEA3914864, study PRJEB12502) | metagenome | biome: forest; material: soil | place: USA | collected 2012-03-12 | depth 0.3 m
CGAAGATGGTGATTTATAGGGTTTGCCTGTTGCCTGTATGGACGACCACAGGAAAGCAGACCGAGGTCGAGGGGCGGTCTTGTTTTATAGACGTCCTCCGGCGCTCGGGGCCGAACATTTCATTGTTTTGGCGGCGTAGCAAGCCTTCGACACAGCATTTCTGCGCCTCACCTGACCACCAGTCTGTGCCCCGGCGCCATAGAAAACAACAAATATTCCATCATGGCCCCCACAGCCTCAGGGCTATGGCATGGCCGGAATTGACAAGATCCGGGGCCGAACGCCGAAAGGCTGGCTTCGGCCTCTCGCGTTTGTTGGTTCGCTGCCCTCGTGAGTTCGGATGTTTACTCGCCTCTCACTCGCCACCCGGATTGGCTGTTGAAGATGAGAGTATGATGTAAGGCTAAAGGCTACCAATGCAGGACTGTACGGAGTACCGGCTGGTTGGTGTGAATGCAGAAAAGCACTGGCCTATTAGGTACACTGACCCTCGTGCCTCAGTCTAAGGCAGCCATACCTATCATCAACACGGTCTGTGTCCGGCTTTCATGAGGCGGCCGCCAACTGAGCCCAGTGACTCGGTCGAGGCCCTCCAAATAACTAAAATACCTACACTGACAGGCCGCCTCTCATGAGTCAGGAATGCCGAGGTGCACGGACACTTCACTGCCCCATCGTCTCACGGTGCTGTTGTCCAAGCCCGTGTTCATATCAAAGTCGATGCTGACCCACCCAACACCTGATTCCATGATCACAAGACCGCCGTACCCAGACTGACCAACAGCGGCCGATGTCAACGTGCACTGCGGCGCTGTGGGCGCACCTGCACGCTCGCCATCCGATCCGGCATCAGCCTCGCCACCACCAGCACCCGAACCACCACCTGCATCGGCCACCTTCACCGCCTCCACCATCATCCATCCGGGCCCATCTCGCAAAACCACAAACATTGCTGCCAACGCATTCGTCTGCGCATACAGCCCATCCACTTTCTCCCCCTCCCGCTCCCCCTCATCCCCTTCCTCTCCCGCGGTCTCCTCGGCCCAGCCGGCGTACCTCTTGTCCCCTGTTTACCGGGTCAGGGGGGCGCCCGGCTAGAGGAAGACGGCAGTCGAGAAAGTGTTCGTCTTGTCGTTGACCAGGGTCGTGTCTGGGTAGACTGCCCTTGCAGCCACCGGCTTCCCCGATTGTTTAGCGTGCGGCAAGAATGACGAACACGTCCGGGGCGAGCTCGAATTCACCTCACCTCAACACAGTTTCACACACTGATCACGACTCAGATAAGTTCGACTGCCCCCACCAGATTCTTGGATGCCCTGAAAAGTTAACACCTGCTTTGTCGTGTCATGAAGCTTTGCAACGAGGACGAATATCTCTTGGTGGTCGTGACGGCGGTTACAGCTGGGGAGGCATCCAACCACCCCAGCTGCCTGGAAGTTGTCCGAGACTAATATGGACACTCCCGTTCTCCCCTTCAAGAGGGAGCATGTTTTCAAACACTGCAAGCCATCGGTGCCGGCCTGACAATATATATTATGCGGCGTATTTCAGCAGCAGTTGACTCGCACTAATTAGAAGGTAATATCTCTTGATTTCTCTAACTACAGGTACCTACCTACCTAACTTTGATGATCAAACGATTACACAGGTGCGCCGTTGTCGTCGTCAAGTCATAAGTCGTCGTCGTAATCACCATCATCACCACCCCTCAGAAGAAAATACCAGCCAGCTCGTGCCCACTCACTCGCTTGCGTCAAGCTCGAGAGTAAAAAGGGAAGAAAACTGGGGGAAAACAAGAACAAGAGCAAAAGAAAGAGCGGAAAAAGAAAAGAAAACCCAACCTTCCACTCGCTTTTCCGGCTCCTTGGAGCCGGTTTAAGTTCCTCCATCCTCAGCCTGTTCATCGTCTTCTTCCTCATCGTCGCCATAATCTGCCTCTCCATCATCTCAATGTCCTTCTCAATGTGCTCGTCCTCCTCCGCGTAGCGCCTCTTGCGCCGACGATCCCACCACCGCCAGCACACGACGAGCAACAGCGTCAGCGGGGCCGTGATGGCAAAGTAGATCCACAGCAGCGGGGAGACGGACGACCCGCCGTTTTTGCCGCTGCTAGAAGAAGAGGCAGTGTTGTCGTTGGTACCGCTAGGGGTAAAATCGAAGAAGGACATGCTGAAGATAGAGGCTATGTAGCTGGCGGGCAGGAAGATGGCGCCAAACAGGGAGATCATCGATGTGTTCTCGCGGCCCGCTGCATGTGCAACGCGGCGATGTTCTCCAGCCATTTGCAGGCTGAGTTTGGAATCCTTTTGAGCGATAATGTCACGGAGCTGGAGGGAGCAAGGGGGGAGAGGTCAGTTTCATTTCGTCTATTAAAGAACAGAGGGGGTAAAGGGAGGTATGAGGCTAGATGGGCCCACGGGACAACCTACCGCTGCCCGCTGGACCTTCAGTCGCTCTAGCGTAATCGACGCATAATTCTCTATACCCTTGATCTTAGAGTTATAGAACTCTATCCGGGCTAGCATGCTGCGGTGCAGCTTGTCGACCTCCCCTCCAGGGCCGCCATACGCAGGATTGTAGCGCGTCTGGCCCCAGAAGCCGTCCATAGCGCTATAGATTCCCTTGGTAATTCCCTGCCAGGCCTGAGGGCTTGTCGAGAGCACTTGAGCATGGCACTCGACGAGGTCGCAGCTGATTTGGTCGAGGTCAACCATCGCATCCCGGACGTACTTGCTCTCCATGAGCACAGTACACATACTAGTAGCGTACTCGAGGTTGCACAACCAGTCGCGGGCCTCCCGCTGCTTCTGGTCTGTCTTGCTGGAGAGGTTGTGGCCGAGGATAATGACAGGGAGGAGGAGGGGATGCAGAATCTGGGGGGCGCAGGCTTGTAAATGCTTGATGCATTTGACCATGTCCGAGGTCGGGGTGCCCTTGGCATAGCCTGTTGTTATGTGGGTGCGGAACGAGTGCGACAGCATTAGCTCCCAGCCGTGGGTACAGCCCCTCTTGCGGACATCAGACTTGCGGAAGATAATGTCTAGGAGTAGTTAGAAGAGAACAGCTAGTTTATAGGGGGAGAAATAAGTGATGGAAGAGGCCGTACGCAAGTGCGGGCTGCATCGTCCTGGTCAAAGGCAGCCCAGAAGAAAGGACCAACAACGCTGGTGCCCTCAATAGCACAGAAGGGGAGGTGCAGGGCCCGCACCATATCCTCGTACTGCGTGGGGGGCAACGAGATATAGTTGCGCGTAAAGGTTTCGGGGTGTTTTGCGTTGAGTTGGAGGCTGAGTGCCCGCTTAGTACGGCCTTCCTTCTTGCAATTACTGGTAGAGAGAGAGAGAAAGAGAAAGCGATTCACTTACATCAACCGCACACCTTCGACCAAATTGACGCCATCGGGGAGGTTGGGAGGAGCAAATCCGTCCTATCAACCTGTCAGTCAGCTCAGGTTTACACCATTGACAGAAATAGGGGAATCGGTATTCCCCTCACCCTTCGATGCAGAAAGTTGCCGAGCTTGACGGGCAGCTCGTCAACGCCGAACTTTTCCTCTGCCAAGGTGTTGTACGAGGGATCCTATGACACGTCAGCCAGTTACAAAAACAACTTCCCTCTTCGAAGCAACATGTACCGAGTAGTTGAGGATTTCGAGACAGCTCGTCGGCTCTAGGACGTGCCGGCACTCGGCCACGTAGGCCCGGAATATGTAGTCGTCCATCCTGCCGTCTTCGTCTTCGTTACAAGCCCGAAACAGAATTTCTCGCAGATACACTCCGATATCGGCGACGGTGTTGTTCTTCAGCGGTGCTAATGCGGGCAAGAGGGAGACTTTAAACAAACAAGCCGGGCCTGTTGCAGCCTTGCTGGTAGCTTCGATCCTGCGGAGGCGCAGGCCATGCAGGCCGAATTGGACCATCCAATAAAAGCAAACCAGCACATTGCGGCACCTTGGGTCACACAGCCACACTCAGCGCTCAGCTCCGCCACGTTGGGCTGCGAGCCGCTCTCAACGTTGACCCCTCACTTTTGTCTGCCGGTTGCTCGCAACTCTCAAGATTGAGGAACTTCAGCGCGTTTGACTCACGTCCATCCGCTCGTTGATCCAACTCACTCTTTGAGACACAAGCTTAGTAGTGTCCTCAACCGCATGCCCTCCAAATGGAGGTCGCCTGGACATTCGGAAGCCTGGGCGACATCATCGCTGTGTGTCAGCTCGCCATCAAACTCGGCCGGGCCATCGTGAGCTCACAGTATGGGAGCGCAAAGGAATACCAGGGGCTGAGGAAGGATTTGGACTTGTTCGTCAAGGTCTTGATGTAGGTTTGTCCCTTCTTCCTTTCTGGTTGCCTGTTATTAGTGACGGAATCGAAAGCTCACGACTAGAACTCTGGCAGGTGGTTGCAACGTATCCGCAACACGAGTTCACTCCCTATCTGGAGTCGTTGGACGCAGCGGCGAAGGAGTTTGTGGACGAGTGTGCAGGGCTCATCCAAAAGGCCCTGGACCGCTGGGAAAAGAAGTACCACCAGGCCCTGTCGCCCGAGGGCTCAGGAAACGCCGTCAAGGATGCCGGCCGCAAGATGGAGTGGTTCCTGAGAGAACAGGAGCGGGTTGCCGAGCTCCAGGCCAAGCTCGACCGAGGCATTCAGAGGTTGACGTTCTTGAGCACCCTCGCAGCACGGTAAACTCTCCCTGCAATATACGCAAATATGTTTCGTCTAACACGAGAGCCTTATCAGGAAGTCTGCCCGAGCCGACAATGTCACCATGCTCGCGCGAGTAGACGAGATCAAGCAACTTGTCTCTCAGAACCACGATGTTCAAGAAACCATGCTGCGGCTCAGCCGGGACCAAAACACCCAGCTTCACGCCCTCGCTGAGAGGATGAAGACGCAAGAAGACAAGATGACTGAGATGATGAAAAAGCAGGATGAAAACACCTGGGCGGTCCTATCTCAGGCCAAAAATGTTTTCTGCGTGGTGCTCGAGGTCAAGGATATGGTCAACCAGCTGTGCGCCGGGATTGTTGATCTTCGGGTGCTGCTGTCAAGTCAGACCATGACCAGGCCTCTGGATCCGACAAGGAACCTCCCTCTGTTTGTTGAAGATGCCTTGGGAGAAATCATTGAGATCCCTTTGGATTTGGTCCACTCTTGGGAGGTAACGGCAACCCGGGGTTTCTTATAATATGTCCAGCCTGTCTGCCTGCCGGGGGGTTGTCTGAGCTGCTGACCGTCTCTCCAACCAGGGGTTTCGCTTCCTTCTCGCCCACCGGTTCGAGCAGAAAAGGGGGCACAAGAACGTCCTCGAGGGCCGTTACATGCTAGAGGAGGCGTGCACAGGCGCGGACATCGACACCTCGACACCTTGGAAGGCGTCGGTCCGCCGGGGCATGAAAATCAACATGAGCATGCTCTTTTTTGACAGTGGCGATCCCGTCCAGACGCGTTGTCCACGCTGTCAGAAAAGCTATGTCACTCAAGAAAATGCTTCGGTCCAGTGGTGAGTTCCATTTCACACCATCCTCTCAGGAAGAATCCTGGACCCTGGATGTTCCCCACGCACTACATCCCTAAGTAAGATAGTTATTAATAACGAGAACCAGCACGAGTAGGGACTGCCGGATGTGGCTTCGAACGATACAGTTACGTAATTACCTATATTGGGACGGGCAACACGATCATCTGCTGAGGCGAGTGATTCGTGCTCAGATAGAGGAGGAAAATCCTAAGTCCGTCTCAAAAGTGTCGTCATCGAACCAGGCTCGGGATTTTCAACGCGTGCGGCTTATTCCTCTTGCAGATGACTATACTCAGCTTGTGGTCGGCGCAGTGACTCTTTATCTGCGGTACATGGATTGGAAAGGGGCGCTCCTCCTCGTTACTGCTATCCTGGTTGTACCGAATGACAACAATAAGCAGGTATTGCAGAGAAGTCAAAAAAGAAGAAGACGGTTCTGGAATTTGTGGAAAGGTGGGAGGGTTGAGAATATTGGCGATTCGGCTATAGCCCTAATTCCTTCCCGAAGTTGTTCAATGAACAACTTCTGTCGTTCTGAGAGGCAATAAGCCAGAAAAGGTGGAGCCCTGGCCTTGCCGCATCACTTGTCGAGGCCTCACAATAATATCAGCTCATATCACTGGGATACCTTGGCCTGGCATCTCAATCACCCATGACTCCGTCCTCGTGCCCTCGCACGCCCCCGCCGCGCCCTCCGTAAAACATTACTCCGTAGAGCCCTCTCCTCTCCGACTTCCCTTTCTTGCACTCTCGGACTCCCTCTCTTGTCACAGACTGACCCCACAGGGTGCCTACCGATCCGTCCAATGGCCAAGGTCAAAGTCAAGAAAGAAGCTGTTGAGCTTCCTTGAGCCTTGAGCAAGTGCAAGACGGCAAGGAGTCTGAAAATCTAGCCCGGGTCGGATTGGACATACAGGCTGGCCCTGTGGGGTTGCTGTCGCGAGGAAGTCGGAAGGCCTAGGAAGGCCGCCAAACAGAGCAACTTGTGGAATTGTCCTTGCCACTTCACATTGTCCTAACCCAACATTGTGAGTCCGCCTGCCTGAGTTTGTTTCGAAGTAGTCACTCGCGGCGGACATAGACTGCCGCATCTCCAAAGACTTCCTTAGGCTCTAGGGCCATAGCTTTGTCGTAGTGGTTGTCGATCATGGTCCACAAACGAGGAGACTCGGGATCAGTGCTAATAATACCCCGGGTGAGCTTCTTCTTCCGATCTGCACGGTCACCACCTCACCAAGTAGGCACTCACCACTTCTCGGCGTTCTTGGCTTCGCCCGTCACCCTGTTCCATATCAAGATAGCAGGCCGGGCGATGTCCGCAATAATCTGCCGGATAGGGACGTCTGGCGAGAAAGATATCACCACGCTCTGGTCGTCCACCTCTAAAAAGCCGCGCGGGTCCTGCACCACGGTGACGCCGACCCCTTCCAGGATCTCCTCATCGGCGTCGTTGTAGCATGGATCCTGAGCAAAGCATCGGATCTCTAGCTGGTGCCCCTCGTCGCGCTGTCGTCGGGATTGGAGGACATCCAGCATGGTCAGGACCAAGGCATGCTGGGATACGCTACGCTCTTGCCGGCTCTTTACGGACATGCTGCAGCAGGCGAAGGCAACGATGTTGCTCAGAGTAACTCTCGGCGGCACCACGGCGTCGATCAAGCCCCGGAGCCGGTGGCAGGACGGACTCCCCTCCCACTGCTTGACGCCCTCCTCGAAGGCGTTCTGGACTGCCCGGGGAGGTTCACGCTTGAACGAGTCCAGGAGCTTGCCAGTGTGGATACGGCGCCGCTGCATGGGATAGCTGAGCTGGATGGGGCAGTACGCCCATTGGGGAAAGACATAAGAGGTCAGGACGTCGTTGCAGAGGTGCTGAAACGACCGATAATGAAGGGAAGGGCTCATCCTAATGGCACGGCGGATTGTGACACGAGGTTAACACATTGATGCGATGCAGCGAGAGCAGTCTGAATTCCGACATACAGGACAAATTCTGTGTTTTTCTTGTCTCCTGTCTTGACAAGCCCGGTCTTCAGCCGAGTCTCGACCACAGTGCCGTCGATGGCGGGAAGCGAGATGATGGGCCGATCCTGGTCGTCCGAGTCCGAGTCGTCCGAGTCCACGGGGGACCGAGCGAGGGCGGGAGGGCGAGGATTGGCACGGCAGTGGTCTAGCTGACGGACGACCTCCTGAAAGGTGCGATGGCTGAAAAAGGGCACGCCCTGCTCGTAGAGCAAGCGGAGGCGGTCGACGATGGCCTGCGCCTCCTCTCTCTCCAAGTCTTCGGCCGGGACCGGGGCGTCAAGATAGCTGTAATAAGGCATTCTGACAAGAGCCGCGTGTGTGCTGGCGCGAAACGAGGCAGAGACCTATGATGGACAAAACTCGACAAGAGTAAGTAATAGAGTACAAGAAAATAAAAATAAAAATCAGGCAGCTCCTCTGGCTGCCTCCCGCTGTTACCCCGCTCACAATGGCCCGACCCAGCCCGGCCGCCTCCAGCGGGACCAAGCAAACTTGAATAGGTATGCATGCATGCATGCGTTCATGCATTGGATTTTCCCTCATGTGCTAGTCACGTGCGGCTTTGTCTCGCAGCACAAGGCCCGAATTTTGAGCTCTGCATACCTTACTGTGGAATTGGGAAGATCGTCATCGAATTTCTTGCGTTTCGTACAGTCGCGATTTTGAACAGACATGATGCTGGGTAGGTAAACAAGGCATAAGCGCAGGACACAACTTCCACATTGTTGGTAATAGTCAACAAGCCGGGAGCGATGGAGGCGCAAGGGAAGCCATTTATGCCTTGTTACGCCGCTGCGCCGCTGCGCCGCTGCGCTGGGGAATCGGAAATGGAATGCAGGGTTGAAGAAAACGGATTCCTAGATTGCGGGAGTGGCTGCGCTCTCGAACCACAGCAACACATCTCACTCCCTATTATAGAATCCCGCTGTACCGTAGATGGGCAGGCCAACGGCAGAACTCATCTCTCCAAACTTCCCCATAACAGCATCCGAAATCCCTGACATCCCGGGGGCACCCAAACCAGACCTTATCCCCTCCCCTCTACCCCCCGCTCAAAAAGGATTGACCCACGGCCTGCACTTGTTCGCAGCGCAGAACCCGGCACAGCAGGGCCCGACATACTGGCCGTTGCGGTAGCAGTCGCCGTACGTCGACACGCACATGCCGAGGCAGCTGACGCCGGTGATCGGGGTCGGGGGCCCGACCATGATCTCGTTGACGCCGGCGGACGAGATGCTGCTGGCGAGGGTGACGTCGCCGGCGTGCTTGAACTGGCACTGGTAGAAGGCGTTGTAGTCCGGCGCGTCGATGATGCTGACGGCAATGCCGTTGTCTGTGGGAGAGGGTTTGGTGTTAGTGATGGGATGGTTGGAGGGAAATGGGGAGAGGAAGGGATGGTTACTGGTTGGGTAGACGGTGCCGTCGGCCGGGATGGCCATCGAGTATTCGGCTGGGCCGCCGTGGAAGGTGAGGTGGACGGTTTGGACGTCGCGCTCCTCGACGGGGGCGGCAGAGGTGCTGGCCAGGAGGCCGAGGGCGGAGGCCAGAGCGGTGAGGTACTTCATGGTGTGTGACAAGCGGTCGGCGCGAAGAAATGCAGTGATGTTGCGATTTGAGGTCGAGATGTTGCCTGTCGTCCAGGGACTCAAGCCGTGCCAACCAAGGCCTTCTTATACACGTCCCTGGGCGTAAGATGACACTTCTGCTGCCTGCACCAAGACGCTCGCAGATGGGAAGCGAAGTCGGCAAGCCGCAGTAAGCTTCGCCTGGCCGTGCACATCACTGGCCCTTAATTGTCGCGCCTGTTTTTGGCAACTGCTGTGCTACACCAGGGTGAATACGAACTTGAGGCTTGGCGGACAGCTGTGCGGCATGGGAGGCAGCAGAGCAGCTGACCTGGATCAGCGGCAGAGGGGCCAGGTCCCGGGAGTTGTGATTCGGTAGAAGCTTCTGCGACCTCCACCGACCGCGGGATACCACCTGATCCCTAGCCCTGTCACTCAGCTGAGGTTGCATTGTGGCGGGAAGGAGTTCCCGGCTGCTACATAATGAGGGAGGGTGGCCAGCCCGGCTCTCTGGGATGGCGCGAAAAGGATGTCAGCCATGAGACGGATGGGATGCTGTCGGGTGTCTTCGCCATTGGATGTTTGAAGTTCGTAACAAGGGCGAGTCGGGTGTTGGCATTGAGAATGGATGCGTAAGACGGGGTAATGAGCTGCGCCTCAGCTCACCGAAATCACCTCGTGCTGGTTGGTCGAGTACAGTAAACTGCAGAAGTGGAAGAAGAACCGGCAGATGGGTGATGAACGAAAAGAAATCCCCGGGCTGGATCCCGTCTCTTTTGGCGATTGAGGAGAAGAAATGCCAAATAATCGGGAACTGTAATCCTCCATGCTGGGGATTGCGCGTGTTCAAGCTCTCCCAACACAGTCAATACCGAGTTGAAGGTGGTATGAATGGAAGGGGAATACCTCTGCCATTAAGTGCATGTGACTAATACCGCCTGCCACCCCTCCCCCTACTGGCCCTCGGTGTTTTGGACTTGGTCATCTTGACGGGGACAACGAAAGTCGAGACCTCCTTCGGCAGCTGGCCAAATCCGTTCGATTCGTAGAGAGGAGAACCACCTTGACCTTTGTTCTGCTGCGTCTTGATGCATCGTTGTCCGGGCTGCTCACCATGTGGCGGTGCAGCTCCTCGACAAAGTTGAATGCCCCTGATACCGACCCCGGCGCCGACTCGGAGCGCACCGTCGCCAGGTCCACAACGAGACAGACCCGTTCTCCTGGGATGCTCGCGATCACCTCCGTAAACAGATCAAACCACTCCTTTGGCGTCTCGGCCGTGCAGAACTGTGAGTGGCGTAGCGCCATGTGACCTTCGGTGGGAGCGACGGTGCTCGCCTGGCTGCTCAGCCGTAGTGCTTGGCAGGTAAGGTATTTCATCAGATCGGTCGGTGTGAGGATGCCGGAGCCGGACGCCGTCTTCTCGGCGCTTGTCAAGACCCACACGGTGGGGGTGGCCGAGGCGGACAGGGCCTGGATCACGCCGGTGCCGAAGTCTAGAATTGCCGGGCGCGAGTTGAAGGCGCCTTTGACGATGGCCAGAGAAGAGTCGTGGCTCGATGACCACTGCGTGAGCTTCGGGGACAGCCAGAACGGGTTGGTCGAGGCCTTGGCACCCATGCCTGATGCCCTCCGCTTGCGCAGAAGGAGGTGGTGCTTGTAAGCCTTCTCGGGGTCCGCAAAAGGCGCCGAGAATGTGGTCAGTATCTGTTCCAACTGAAGTCCTGAGAGCCGTTGGTTGGTGTCGAGTTGAGCGCTCGTCTGGAGGCTGCGGATTGCTGTGGTTATTGTTAATTATCGCCAGATAATCAGCCAACTCGTGGCCAGCGGTTGTCTGACGAGAACTCACTCTCCGTCTTTAACAGAAGCTGCTCGATGGTTAGGCCGCTTGCCTCCAACAGCGAGATGATCATATCCAGTTTCTTTTCATGGCTTCTTTCCGAGATCTCCAGTCTCGAAACAATCCGGGCGAAGCCGTCCCGATGACTCTCCCGCTCTTTGTCTGCAGCCTGCAAGACCGATAGGACATCGTCCAGTTTTTGAGCTTGAGATGTATGCATGACACGGATCTCGGCCTGTGAGCCGAGTGCAGCCAGTTCAAAAATGTTGTTTGAACAGGTTGTGATTTCGTCGAGAAGGCCTTCGTACTGGAGCTTAGGGGGCCGCGTGACACTGTGGTAAAAATGCCGGAATTTGGACTCGTTCACCCATGAGTGGGCAGTCAGGAGGAACTTGAGGATGCACGAGTACAGACTCTCGACGGCCTTCCGCATGTCCTGGGTGGCATACAGCTTGGACAGCATATTGATGCGCGGGAGGCGCGCTGCAAGCTGAGATGTGGACTTGGCCAGCAACTTGAGCGCCTCTGTATGGTTTACCACACTCTTGTGTGGTGAAGAAGGTGGGGAGAGCCGAGTTAGCTTGAGTCTGCTCTTAGATCATACATAAAGGGGGGCAATGCCCTGACGAGGGGCTGCTCACGGAAAACAGCAACTTGAAGGCGCCCCAGACGAGGGACACGTATTCGGGGTGATGCTGAACAAAGACGTCGAGGATCGCTCCGTAGTGGCAAATGGTCTCCGAGGTCCTTTGAAGCCACCGTCGCGTTTTTGACGAGTCGTTTTTGGACGCATATTTGGTTACAAAGCCGGCTACCACCTGCTGCACGTCTTCGATGCAGGCTGAACCGCTCACAAGCTTCTTTTCTTGGTCGCTCAAGCTGCTGCTCTGCTCGAAGTGTGCCTTGGCGGCCTTGAAGGCGTCGCTCGCAATGGTGGAAGTGTCGTCTAGGTAATTATTTGAGTGAGTCTCGATCGAATTCGAGTCTGTCTTGACTTCTCCGCACCGCAGACTTGTTTACGTACCTTTGATATCGCCGGTCCAGGAGGTGAGGATATCCTGATCCATTTGCATCTGAGAGCCCATCGTTGTCACACGAGACAGACAGGAATGCAGGCCAATACCGCAACAAGATCGGCTAGTGATCAGTGTCAACTGGTATCGTCGAGGCAAAGTGCCTGGTAGTCAGTCGCGGTCTTGCGTTCGTGAATGTGAGGATGTGGCTGAACAACTTACGGACAGCGCGTTGGGCACGAATGAGTGAGCTGTGAGTGGCGAGGTTGAATCGCGGCTCGCAAGGGGGCCAGAGGAGGGGGTGGCTGAGCAGATGCAGACTTCAGCCGCATGCGGCCTGACGGCTCCTCTTCTCCTCTTCATTGCGACTCCTTATCTCATGTTTTGAATTTGGCATTTCCTTCATCACGACACCACGATATCAGACAAAAAATGGAGTCGGGCCTGGAGGTCCTCGGGGATCGTCTCTCTCTCCAGCCCGGCAGCGAAAGGAGCAACAACCATAACAACTCCCCTCTCCCGTTCGCAGCCCGACCGAGCCATCTCGGAGGCCCAACCCAACCAACCATGGCCCAAAAGTCGGAGTTGAACCTGGAGTCGGACCAACTTCGCCCTTCATCCTGGGCCGGCGCGCAGACCCAAAGACAAGTCGCGTCGCCGTTCCCGCAACAAACCCCCCAGCACGAGACTCATGGTCAACCAGTAGCCAAGGGAGCCCCTTCGACCAGTTCCCTCCACCTCCTCAGCGCGCCCAACCAACCCGGGCTTGGCTCCCTCTTGCGCCGTGACCCGGACCCTGTCTCCAACCACCCTAGAGTTAGTGATTCACGCCTGGTGTCCTCCCTGCAGCCGATGGCCACCCCGAGCCCCTTGCGGGATTCCCGAATGCAGTCGATTGCTCCGCCGGAGCAACAAAGCATGGTCTCACGAATGCCGCGCCAAGCGGAACAGAGGCTCCAGGGCCACTCACTGCAGAACTACCAAAGGCAGGTGACGCTGCTGGAACAGGCAAACATGAAGAGGTTGATCAGGGCGCGGCAGGATGAAGAGCTGGGAAGGCAAACACCAATGCCCATAACACAGGCTTCCATCCCCGAAGGAGCGCCAGCCCCGAACCTCGAAGAAAAGCCCGCTCAAGAGGAGGCCCCCCAGCCTCACTACACCATCTCCGAAGACGAGGTGACAGTCGGTCAGTGGAAAAACCTTGCGGGGCTCAAGCCCTCGCCAGACCTCCCGCAAGCGCTGCAGCTCCCCGCTCAATCATCGACACATCCCATCGGAGTCGGAGAGAGTTATTACGAGCAGCCGATCGACCTGTCAGCCGAATCGGACTACTTCCCGCCACTGCAACCTCCGCAGAGTCAACTCTCGACGGTACAAGAGCTACAAGAGCTACAACAAGAACAACAGCGATTACGACGACGAGTACAACAAATACAACGGGAAATAATAAAACACCAACAACAACCACAACAGCTACAACAACCACAACATCAACAACGACTACAATACCTACAACGAGAATTACAACGACAACATCACCAACAACAACGAGTAGAACTACAACTACAACTACAACCACAACAACAGGGAACAGCCCCGGCGGCGCAACAAATGCAAGCGCTGGCAGCCGTAAGCAGCCCCTTTGGACTTTCGGAGCTTAGGCGCCCCGACGGACAATCTCTCAAGACATCCGGCATGTGGAGTCCATCCGTGCCCACCAACAGAATGCCGATGCCTGCTTCCCTGCACACAGCCTCAAGTTATGGGGGAACGGGAGGGCGCTTTGTCACAACGGCCGGCGTGTCTCCGGCCTAGCCACCAGATTCGGATCTTGTTCCGAGCTTGCTGGAGTATATCCATAACTTGGAGACTCAGCTTGGAATCACAAAGACCAACTTGGACCCACGCACCGCTCTAACCTCGCACATCCAAGCCTTCCATTGCCTGGGAGACCGACATGAGCCGACTACCTATCTGGCTGAGCCAGAATGGGCGGTACATGGCGACGAAGTCATGCTCAGGGGTTGCTTCCCCGTTCACGATTCCGACGGCTACATCGAGAAGAGGGGCAATGTCACCTTTGCTGTCTACAAACACTACACGGTCGAGCACCAGGCAGCCGAGGTAGAACAGGCCATGAGAGCCAATGAGCCCCTTCCCAGTCCGGAGCCAGTCTACCAGGATGTGAAACTCATTTCGGACGAGATGACCGAGGCCATGAAAGCATTCATCGCCCTGCACCCAACCTTCCGCGCCGAGTTCCCCGAGCTGGACAACAAGGCAATCAAGAGGACGATCATGTCGCCTTACGTCTGGTGGTATCACTACCGCAAAGGGCATAAAACCCAAGACCTGCCTCCCCGCCAGGCCGAGTTGGTGACCGCCCTCACTGATTGGATAGAAACCAACTCCGGCCCCCTGTACGACAGGATCGACGACCAGTTCTGCAGAGGCCGAGTCTCCAACGAGTCCATGGAATACCTCGTACAGCCTGGTCAGGTCCTTGTCCTCAAAGATGAGGTCAATGGGCTGCTAACGGGCTACCTGGCAACAACTAGACCCAAGCTCTCCAGCGTTGAGATGGGCGGGCCCTTTGGCACGGAACAACGATGGTCTTGGGAGATTGGCTTGCGGTCTTACACGTACGCGGGCG
>FTCU01001041.1_pt1 | contig 14595 bp, 14 predicted proteins | sample 1639521 | NCBI WGS metagenome assembly FTCU01 (sample SAMEA3914864, study PRJEB12502) | metagenome | biome: forest; material: soil | place: USA | collected 2012-03-12 | depth 0.3 m
ACCAAAACCAAACCCGCCTCAGAGCTGCCGCAGCGTCGGGCCCCCACCCAACGGCAGCCCCGACCTCAAGACCAGGCGAATCGACCCGAGACTGACGAGATCTGGACGGAAATCGAAGCCCCCGGAGCGGTGGATTCCAAGATGACCAACGCGTGAGACAGCGGCGTCAGGGGTTGGAGACAAGGTATCTATCTACAAACTTTGGGACATCTTCAAGTCCCGTACCTCGCTCGGCCCTTCCACCACCAAGAGTTCCTTGCATTCAACGGCGAATCCTGTCCTAATAAGTGATCTGGTCAGCAGCACTGAAGTCCCCTCCACACATCATCCCTCCCCAAAGCCTCAAGATGATCCTCTCTCAAACCCAGCACCGCCTCCAGGACCTCCTCCTCACCGCCTCCCCTTCGTCTCGGCAAAATAACGCAGAACCCATCCCCCGCCCGGTGCCTAACCCTAACAGCCTCCGGCCTCCCCAGCCCCGCCCCAAACTCAACACCATACACCCCCATATTCGCCCAGCTCGACACAAAAAGCCCACCATCCCAAGCGTACCGCAACCGCCGGTAATCCCCCGCGCGCTCGACGAGGCAATGCGTCTCGGCGAAGTGCGCCCACCCTTCCTCCCGCGCCCGTGCTGTTGATGCCGCCACCGCGTCGCACACCGCCTCCAGCGACGCTAAGTCGGATGTGTCGGGGGAGAAGAATGATGGCGGAAGCTCTGCGACGCAGTGCCAGACTAGGTTGCCCCAGTAGTCCAGGTGGCGGCGGCCGTCGACGGCCGTCATGAGACGGGTTGTGTGCTGCTGGTGGTCTGGGTTGCGGTGTCGGCGGGCGCGGGTCACGGCGGACCAGAGCAGGGCCGTGAGAAGGGTGTTGGTTGTGGGTTTGGAATGGGTGTGGGTGGTTAGGCGGGTTTTGAGGGCCGTGAGCTGGGAGAGAGGGGTTTGCAGCACTTTGGTGGTGCAGGGAGGGAGGAGTGGCTGAGGAGGTCGGGAGGTGGTGGTGAATTCTGGGTGGAGGGTGAGTAAGGAGGAGAGAGGGGTTTTGGAGAGGGCGGGGATTGAGGTTGAGAGCGATTGGGGCAGCAAGGTTCGCTGATTGTTGGCCAGAGTGGGTGTTGGTCGCTGGGACATGTGTTCCGCCCAGAACCGGAACAGTTGGTCTGTTCCGGGGCCATCCACTACGGTGTGGAGGGCACAGAAACACAAGCCAATCCCCTAGTTGTCGCCAAATCCAAAGACACTGATCAGGAGAACCGGCAGGCCAGCGGCTGGGGCTCGATCCTCCGTCGGCGCTGGCCAAACATGATCCGGTATGGAGGAAGGGGGGAAGCCAGCTGCCGCAAATGTCTTGTACGCGAGAGAAATTGAACTTTTGTTGGCCACGACGGGGCGGCTGTCATTGGTATTCCAGCGCAGTTCGAGGCCGGACGGCTGAGATGGCGTGTTCGTCGTCTCTCTCGCATGAACACGACCAGCTAGCCATGGCAGTTGCCCGCAAAGACTGTCCAAGCCACGTTGTAGAGCCTCTCTCACAGCTAAAAGTGGCTCCGTCGTCCGGAATAGCAGGAGATACGGAGAGTGTAAATTTGGCAGGACAAGGTCCAGTGGCGGGAGCAGCTCAACACCCGAATTCGCAGTCATATCGGACGCAGATATTTGGGTCAAATTCTGACTTGATGTTGCGGTGTCGATCTTAGTGATGGCATTGAAGTTAGAATTTTGGCAGAATTGAAGTGTACCTAATCAGTAATACCGAATCATCTCGGTGTCCGAGAACAAAAGGCCCGATCAAACAAGTTGCTTTGTCCAAGTCCGTCTGCACCCCGGCTCCGATCGCACGAACACGAGACATTTGGTCTCACTGAGATCCTCCTGCCTCATAACCGCATCTGAGCTATCTCTAAAAGCAGAAGCCTAATTACACGCCAGGTCCGACGACGCAAAGGGTATGGGCATCCTGCTTTATCCAGGCATTCTCGAGACCAAACTGCGCCTTTGTTCCCATTCTCTGAGGTCGGTACCGCCTTACCTCACCCATTTTGCCACGAGAATGTGCTTAGGGACTTTGGTGCCCGTTGGGGTCAGAGTGCTGTTCTCAGAGACTTGAATCGGCTATTGTCCATCGCACTATCTCTCGTGCTAGTCTGTTGCTCCCTTACGGTCACAGTCACAGAATTCACGGTTGTCAGTCAACGAGTGATTTTCAAGTCATTTTAATTCCTATCCAACACGACCAGCGCGCAGAACACTACTGCTACTACTGAGTCCATCTCTCCCATTAGCTGCTAGTCCGCCGCCTTACTGGCGCCCTTTCCCCTCCCCCTCCCCCTTCTCGTTTTCATGTCCCTGGCGTCCATTGTAGTCAATGTATTTGCGGGCCATGTGATCCGCGACGCTTTTGCAGAAGTGGCAAATCTCCAACGGATCGCTGGTGACGAATTCGCGGTGCTCGCAGCTGGCCTTGGGGCACTTTCCGCAAGGGCAGCCCTCAGACTTCCGCTCGTAGAGGGTCAAAGCATGACCCATGGCGTCAGTTTTGCGGACGAAGATGCACATGATGTCTTCGTTTGCTGAGAAGCAGTGTGCGTGGTGGTGGTTTGGGGGTGGTTGGTTAACGAAGGTTCAACTTCTTGTAAATGGAATGGAACGCACCTCGGAGGGAGTTTGAGAGCCTTAATGTAGATAAATCTAGGCAACTTCATGAGCCCGGCATGATGAAGACCTGGTGTCACTGTCACCGGAACAGCCCCCTTCGTTTAAGGCCCAGTCGGTTCGTTCTCCCCCCGCCATCTAGCTTGTTCTCGCCCACTTCAACCTTGGTCATGGACTTGGCAGAAGTGAGGTATTAAGGTACCTAGGTACTGAGTACGTTAATTACGACGTCACTGTAATTGTTCAATTTTTTTGCTTTTTAAGAGAAAATATTTCGTGTCGCGGAACGTTTAATACTGCGCAGGCGCCTGGGTCTCAGGCAGGAAAGAATCTCCAAACTGTGAGTACAGGCACTAATCAGCTCGGTACCTGTGTGAGCGGGCACTCTAAGCTGAGTACCTGAGCCGTCAAGACCTCACTGATCAGAAACAGGCATTGGTTTATTCCTGTGCGAATGCGACGTTTGTTGTGGTGGCGCCAGCTGGGCCACATTTACTTGTTTCCCTGTTCCCGGCAACCGAGTGGCCTCCAAGAACCAGGTTGACTGTTCATTGGCCGCAAGGATTTGAGGGGTTTTGGAATAAATTCACCCATCCGCCAGGCTTCAAGTCACTCCTTCGACAACCCCAGTTTCCCCGCTTTCGACTCCTTTGCTTTGTTCGCAATGGATTTGGAACGCCCAGCTCGCGCGACAACGCTCGCATTTGGCGACCTTTCCAACGAGCTGATCTTGCTCATTCTTGGGAATTTTTGCTTTCACTGCCGCCAAACGCATCATGAACCCACCCCGCACGCGTACCTCCCGGTCACCGGCCAGCGTCGCCACAAACGGTCTTGGTACTCCCTGGACGTTGCCAGCTTGTATTCCATGGCCTTGGTGTCAAAACGGTTCTCTCCTCTTGCTCACGAAACTCTCTACCACACCTTCGCCCCTGGATATGGCGACTCCTGGCGCTCGTTTGGATACAGCTGGGAGCGGCGTGCCGTGCCCTTCCTCCGGACTGTGGCGCGGAACCCCGATCGCGCTGCCTCGGTAAGGCACATCCATGTGGACCATAATCTTTCTTTCGAGATCGATGAGGGCGAGGTCGAGGCCGTGCTCTACGAAATCGCCCATATTCGTGGCATCGAGCTGTCCAACTTTGTTGCTCCTTTCCGCGACCGAAGATGGCGAGAATCGCACCATGACGACTATCGGCCCGGGGGGGATGAATTACTCGCCATGCTCCTGGCCTGTCTCCCGCGCCTCAAGACTCTCAGCCTCGGGATGCTTTCGCCTGACAGGAGCCTTCCCGCGTCGGCTCTTGAGGCTGCCGGCCTGTCAGCCTTGGCAATCGAGACACTTGATGTCAGTGACGATGTGCGCTGGGACGGACGTCGGGCCGACATCCTCAAACTGGCTTCATACACATTGAGAAACTTGTATATGGACTATTGTAGGCGTCCTGCACTGAGCTCTTTGGCGCATCATGCTTCATTTCCGAATCTCCGAAGCCTCTGTCTCTCCAACAGCCCAGCGAGCGGGCCGGAAATGGCATTATTTCTATCTCGCCATGCCGGCCTTGAGATATTTTCCTACCATTCCGGTACGTCACTGCTTGAAGACTCGGGACAACTGTCGCTTCTTGCCCAGACTAATGTCTCCCGAAATAGATGCGTTAGACGACGACTTCTTGTTCTCCAACGCCGTCGGACACCTCCTAATGCGGAGCAGGCAATCGCTTCACACACTGCATCTCGACATCGCATTGCGGCAACCGATCCCAACTGAGGATAAACGTGAGCGGCTTGCGCAGACGTTGGCCTGCTTGAGCAGCTTTCCCGTCCTCCGCATCTTGCTTCTCCACTCAAGTTTGTTTCTCAACTCTGGTGCGAGCGAGTCGGCAGAAAGCGGCCGTGCCCTTGGTCGACTTCTTCCTTCATCCATTATTTCGCTACAGGTGGTAGCACCAGACGATTTGCAGACTGGAGAGCTTCTTCATCTAGAAACCGCCCTCGTTCATCTTGCTCGGGACGTCTCGCAAGGGCGTTTCCCTCGTCTAAAAAGCGTCAGCTGCCACATAAAGCACAGACTCGATGCTTCCGGTTTTGGTGTTCTCTTTACCGGCGTCGGAGTTGAGTTTGGATACGATGGATGGCATTTCCATGACGGTGTACGCGGCCAACCCTTGTACTCCTGGGATAAGGCTATTGCGAAGGGAATAGAGGGGGCTAGCGATAGTGAAGAAGATCCCTTGTAGGGATCAAGGGGGCGGGCGGTTCTCCCTTAATTAGGTGGTAGCAATGTTTGGACTGTAGACATTCACAGGCAATAAGATACACCCACGATGTAGTACAGCATCCGCAACATGTCCGTGAACTTCGGGGACATATCCATGACGTCCTCCCAAAAAGGTACCTGAAATCTGGAGTTGAATAGACCCTCGGTACCTAGGTAATCAACCTTTCTCTTTCTATCTCCTCTCCACCTAGTCGTCCCGAGCCACGCAGACTTCGTGCTTCAAAACCACCGCTCTCGTCAGAACAAGCATCCGCATGTACGACTCTTCCTCAAAACAATTACGGCTGTCACCCCAAGCATTAGCGCAACGGCCTCCACAGTATCCTGGGCTTCCCTGTGCTCGGGCATGCCCCGAGGACAGACTTACACCCGTGTTCTTCCCCACTTTGGATAATACTTCAGGGTCGTTCCGGGCGGTGCTACCAAGTATCTCCAGCCTGACTGGTTGTCTTCATATTGCTCGGCCGTGGTCGTCACATTCACAGCTTCGAGGTATCGTTTCTTCTCGAGCCAGTCAGCGAGGCGAGGGATCTGGAAGTACCGAGCTTCCTCCAGGAGCGAGAAGTAGAGATGGTAGTTGTGTCCGTTCGTCGCGTCGAAGAAGACGGGGAAAACGCCGCGTCGCAGGTAGCGCAAAACGTGTTCGAAGAGGTCAGGGTCAGCGTCGATGAAGTAGGTGCCGTCCTCGAGAGCGTTGTCCCATCGGCCGGAGAGCAGCGATGAAGAATCTGCTCTCATCTGTCAGGGTGTCTTTCATTGTGGTGAAGTGACGGCCGCCAACTTGGAGACGGATCGGGGCGTTGGATGCCAGTTCAGGGGTCTTGGGGGAGTCGGACGGTCCGCCAGAGTCAGATGTATCCTCCATGGCCAGAAACAGATGCCTTGTTTTGCAGAGATTGAAGTGATTTGGGAAGTGACCTGCGAAGCCAACGATGTCAAGTATTTGGGAACTTGGTGCACCCGCAGCCAAGACGAAAGGACTTCAAACCCAGGCACCACTGTTTGCTGCGCGTGGGAAGCTGCATCTGGAACCCGGAAGAACCTGAAATCCGGAAGAAAATCCCCACAGAACTCAACTACCCCTTGACTGGTGTTGTGGACTTCAATGTCAAAAGCAAACACAAAATGGCAGAGACAAAATATTGAGGTTTTAGCACAAACACTAAGTCACTAGTGAGGCTGTGATAGGACGTCCTCGTTGTCATCTGAACAGAAAGAGCTACCGACGTGGCTCCCATCGACGGGAAGAAAGCTACCTAACTCAACCTGTCGCTTCTCGTTCGCCGCCACAGTGTTCGGCTGAGTACTTGCCGTTGTTTGCATGACGACCCTTATTCCAGCGACAACTGCACAGTTTGGGGCATGCCATCAACCACAACAACGGCTGTCGCCCCCTCTAGAACCCCGCTGCGGTACCTTGAGTAGTCGGTAGAACACAGTGAAGGCATAAATGAATGATATCCCGTGGGGTCATGATAGGCGTCGTCCCCGGATTCTGAATCGGAGGAGTCACCGTCATCTTCAACCCACGAGCCAGGCAGAGTTAGTCGTGGGTCTTCGATGGACGCCCAAAAGTCTCCCACAAATCCTTCCACATCTGGATCCCACTCCCAGTGCAAAGTCCAGTCCTCTGGACGCGGTCCAAGCTTGAAGCCCCTCCAAAAGTATCCAGCACTTTTTGACCCATGGGGCCATCGCACGCGGTGACAATGGCGGTGGGTAATGAATGCCATAGCCTCCATCTTCCCGTAGTCCTCCAAATCCATGCCAGCAGCTTGGAGATCCTTTAGCCAGTCTCTAACTGTCTCTTGGATTTCGAAGCTCCACAGCCGATATGGCCTTGGGCCGTAAACGCTTTTCATGTTCCACCACTGCCTCATCCACGAGCGACACGAGGGCATCGCTTCAAGCAATGGGGTCCTTCCGGTGTCGATTTGTGTCACCCACAGGTCATGGTAGCTTGCTGTAGCAACAGCCTGACGGACAACACCACGAATTTGCCACCACTGATGCCCCATGACTGCAAAGGTTGTGGGAGGTTTGGCGTAAAAGTCTTGGTGGTGTTCAGCGAACCCTGCAGTGCATACCTGTTTGCATGTGCATTTGAGTTTTGGCCCTGTACGGATCCGCATGACGTTCGCTCTTTCCATGAAATAAAGATCGAGCAGGCGTTTGAGAACAGTTTTGCCAGTGGGGAATATGACGCGCCGGAGGTCTTGGAGGCGGAAGCGGCCATCGGGATGGAAGATGCGTCCCAGGGAGTTGGGGTCCAAGATGGAAACGGCGAATCCCAACAGGGGTATCCGCTGTGCTAGCGGCCATTGATAGAAGCTTGGGGAAAAATGACGCAAGAAAAAGTCGAAGACGTTGCAGCTCTGCATCATACACGTTGACTCCCAGCGAGTCAAGCCATACACGACCTCGTCGTAAATGCCGAGGGAACGCCTTAACTCGTGGGTAGCGTTGACGTTCGTGTCCCAGCGCGGGAAGTAATGATAATGGGGGTTGCCGTCCCGGTCCTGTGCGTAGAGATCAAGTCCTATCCGTACCAAGGGCTCGATAAACTCGAATCGTTCAGCCATAGTAAACTGGGAATGGGGCCTTTGTGAGCGTCGTAAAACCATCAAGCCAGTTCAAGGGGGGTTGGTACAACTTACATGGAGCAGGGTCCTGCCATCCCGATCCACCGAAAAAGGCGATGCAGCTCCTTCGCTGAATAGCTCGAGAAGCCTCTCCAACGTACCGGAGTGCATCACCTCGAACACCTCAGCGTCCTCCGGTAGCACTGCGTACCGTCTAAAACTGGCTTTCCAGCCAGAGCATGCGATCGAGACCTGGAGCTCCCAAGACTTCTTCAACAACCAGTGCGGGGGCGTTAAACGGAGGTGATAAGCTGACTCGGGGTTAGTGTTAATCCAGTATTCAGGGTCTCCAGGTCTCATCTAATTATTTCTTACAGGTTGATTGAGTGGCCGGGGGGTGTTGGACCGCTTCTCGAGTTGTGAGATATTCAAGCAGCCCAGAATATTTCTTTGTGACCGGACGCCAGTTTTTCTCGGAGCGTACCCAGTTGATCGAGAAGAATCATTTCTTTGGAGCTGGACGACGGTTGCTCTCGGAGCTTGTCCGGTTGATGGAGAGGACGACGGACGCTCGCTGCTTGTGACCTTTGGCCCGCTCTGGACAGAAGCTTCGCCGACATTGCAGCCAGTGAAATACGGGCAGCAGCTGGATGTGTCGTGCCGGTCTTCGGGCTCCTTGCTTGGAACATCAAGCATCGTTTGGGTAGGGCCCTTTGAAGAAAGAGCATTGGTGACCTCGGCCGCAATCATTGCAGGATGCTGTCTGAGATTGGACATAGTCGGGGTTGTCAGAGGATGACTTTCATCAGGGGCTCTCAAACTCACGCCACGTGTAGCTGAACAGCCGAGTCTAGCAACTGCCAGGCACGCTGGAGGCGCTTTTCATAGGCTTCCAGTGCGTCCTTCTTCAACAACACCTTCGCTCTCGCGAGGAGCTTCTTCCGTTTTCTCGACGAAGTGATGTCCTAGCCCAGATCGTCGACAAGATCTGTCAGGTCTTTGAGGGCTTGGCGGCAGCACTTGACAACGAGGCGCTGGAGAGTTGAGAGCGACTCAGGAGAAGATTCGAGCAACTCCACTTCGATCGCGCCAATAATCTGCCCGGCAAGCTCGAGGTCCTCCACGAGATTTTGTATCGTGTCCGGAACGTCTCTCACCTCTCCCCAGAGCCGGGAGATGGTCAAAACCGCCTGGCACAGCACCTGGGCGCCCTGGGCGACCGCAATACCGCTGGCTGCAATTCCAAGCACTTCCGCCATGTTGTGTGGCTGTCTGTGAGTTATGACTGCCGTTGGTTGGGCTGTACAAGTCCGAGATTGTGCACTGAAATGGAAGGAGAGACACGGGGAAGTGTCGACGTCCAGGCTGGTGCGGGGAAATTTCAGGCGCACAGCGCGGACACCATCGGAAACTCGACGAAGGGGATGGCGTCGGCCCGGAGCCCAACCAACCTGCCGATAGGGTAATCCGAGCCATCGGCCAGGTTTGTCAGGCTGCAGGACCATGTGGCGCAGCGAGTCGGGAAAGCCCGTCGTGCCGCCGTCACACCTGCACAACGCACCCGAGGGAGGTGGGCAATATCAGCTGATTCGTTGGGCGTCAGTCCTGCCATCTGCAGGTGCCCTGCATGGCGTTTTCCAGCAGACGCGTGTCGATCAGCAAATTTCCAAGGATGTAATGTGGAACGCCTCGTTGAGCACGAAATGAGAATGCCATCTCCACGGCCGGCTTGGAGCCTTGCCGCCCATTCATTTTCGAAATAGAGCTTAGAGGATGCGTTGAGAGGTAGGATGGTCCCTCACAAGAGAGGCACACAATTCACTACCTCCCCTCCCACGCCACCAACCCGGGCGGCGCCGCTCTCGCCCCTGGCAACGACCTCTCCCACGCACTCATGACCCTCAAAATGGTCCCCTCGTCCCCCGGCAACCCCATCACCGACAGCCCCATAGCCCGGCCATTAAACTCGGCAAACCCCAACGGCACGTTACCGATTGGCATGCCGCCAGCGGCCGCCACGCCCGAGAGCCGGGAGTCGCTGGAGGCGATGACCACGTGGAGGTCGTGTTGTTGAAAGAGGGATCGGACGGCGGAGAGGGTGGTGCTGCGGATTTGGGACGAGTAGGTCTGGAATTGGAGGGGGGTGAGGGATGGTGGTGCGGTGGAGGCGAGGATTAGTTCTTGGCCGGGGTGTTCTGAAAGGGGAGATTAGTGGTTTGGTGACCGTGGACAGGGGTTGTTGGGGAGGGGACGGACCGGGTGGCAGCTCGAGGGTCGCGGCGGAAAGGTTGAATTGGACGAGGTCGTGGACTGTTTTGATGGGAGTGTTGGAGAAGTTGGACATGAAGGTGGCAAAGCCGGAAGGTATTTGATATCCTAGGAAGGTTAGGGGGTTGAGTTTGGCAGCGAGGGTCGGTTGTGTCTTACTAGAAATGGCGTGGAAGCTGTCCAGAGGAGTTCCGGCAACTGTTTCGGCAGGCGTGATCAGGTCCACGTTCCGGATAATGGTTGCTCCATCTGCGGTGATCTTGCAGATGGCATTCTCGACGAGTTCATCCTGAGATAGGGTGAGAAAGGTTTCAAGTGGTCAAGAATAAGACGGCCGGAGAACCTACGAGCTGCTGGTAGAACCCATCGTGTGCTTCCACCCAGCTGGAATGGGGCCTCCACACACAGAAGTCGACAAATCCTACCCGGATTCCCGCCCAAGAACCGGTGAGATGCGGAGATAACGTGTTTGTCTCGAGTAAAACTGACACGATATCGGCGAGATCGAGGGCAGATCTAGCCATGGCACCAGGTGCGACAATCCATCTCGAGTTGGCCTGACAGCCGTCGATGGGGACAGCGCCGACAGTGACTTTCAGACCGTAGACAGCTGCCCGCCCAGCCGGGCATACGATAGAACCGTCGGACTCGGTGGCAATGGAGATGGGGCAAAATCCGGCGGCCACGGCAACAGCAGAGCCCGAGGACGACCCGTACGGAGTCTGGATGTCGTCGTCAGTCATGACCCAACACCAGACAGACGAGAGCATAATTACACTGTGACCAATAGGCGCGGCGTTTGGCAAGACACCTCCTCGGACGTATGGAGATTGAGTCTGTACAGTTGAAAGGGAATTAGTCCGGTATCCTCGGGTATGACTGCCATCTGGCACACACCTGGCCGCCAACGGCGCTCCAGCCAGCCGTCATCCTCCTCTCTTTAAAATTCGACCACTCCTGACATGAATTTCTTCGCATCAGCTCGTGTCAAGAATACCACTCGAAGAAGGGTTGGGCTCATACCGACATGTTAGCTTTTGCGATGATCAAAGCACCGGCGTTGATGATTCTCTCGATGATGGTGGCATCCTTGTTCGCTGTGGCTCCGACGAGAGCATACGACCCGCAAGTGGTAGGCAGGCCAACAGATGGGGTGCAAATATTATCCTGTAACAGTGGTCGAGTAAAAGGTCAGGAAAGAAGAACCTACGTCTCTGGAGGAGGCCAGAGACACGAACCTTGACAACAATGGGAATGCCGTGCAAAGGACCCCGTTTTCCCAAGGTACGACGCTCCCGGTCGAGAGATCGAGCCGCCGCTAGCACGGTGTCCCTGGGTGCTGTAGAAATAATGGCATTCAGCCGCATGCCATGGCGGTTATGCTTCTCGATCCGAGCGAGGTAAATGCTGACAAGCTCTTCGCTCGTCACGGAGCCTTCTTCAAGCAGTTGCTGTAAGTCACTCGCTGTGGCAACAAGGGGGTCAAATGGTATTTGTGAGGTTGCATTGGGAGGGGAGGCCCACGCCATGGCGTGTTGGGGGCAAAGAGGCTCGTAAAGGGGTTGTAACCTAAGAGGCGAGGGGACGAAAAAAGACAGGGGCAAATCGTGAACAGGAAGGCCTGAATTACCCCGCCTGCAACAATGTCCCCGCTGCTGCCAAATCGACGGAACAGAGCCTGATTGGCCAATAAACAAGAGGGGTGTCAGAAACACAGGGGACAAACAAGTCACTTAGAGGCTTACCAATTTCCATCTTCATGATAATTATTTTTGACGGGATGGATTAACTCGCTGTCGCCAGAAACTCTCTGGAAACGCATTAACAACAACCCCTTCCCTTCCCTCCCCTTCCTCGAGCTCTTGCCTGCTTCCCCTTGTCCTCCTTGTCAAGTCCAGTCACTCACTCACTCACTCTTCGGTGGACACGGCGCACCATCCAGATCCGGGTCCGTCGCCGTCGTAACCACGCCGGTCCCCGGCTTGCCACCATCGCAATACTGCGTGCACCCATTCAACTCGCCGACGCCTCCCTGAATCTTCAGCACAGTGCTAAACCCCGAGTTCCCCTTGGTCGTATCGCACGACGCCGTGTACTGGGCGTTGCTCGCGCCCGTGGCACTGCACTTGCCCGTGTTCTTGTTGCCCAGGATAGATGGGTATTCGATGCTGAACACGGGCTTGCCCTCGGCAATGTAGGGCTGGAAGTCGCTGCAGAAGGTGTAGTCCTCGGCGTCGTTGAGGGTCTTGCAGTCCTCGAGCACGGCAAAGTCGAGGGCGGCGCCGACCTGGCCGACCAGCTCGGGCGCGTTCTTCTGCCCGATGAGCATGGCGAAGCCGCGGCGGGTGGTCAGGCCGTGGGCGTGCGCGGCCAGCTCGGTGACGAAGCTGACGTAGTCGCTTTCCGAGAGGTTCCAGCCGGTGCCGTTGTTGCCGTCCTCGTCGTTCAGGTAGCTATCGATGTTGTCCGGGTCGACGCCGTCGCAGGCGAGCTGGTTGGCGAGCGTGATGCGCCGCTTGACCCAGTCCCGTGCGGTCTGGTTCTTGATGTTGATCCAGCGCTCGTCGCTGAACTCGGGCTCGTTGGGGTCGTAGATGTTCCCCAGGATCCCGCTGTTTTTCCAGCGCGAGTCGTAATCGCAGTCGCTCACTTGGGCGAGGCCAGCGTTGAAGTAGCAGATGAGGATGGCATCCGGATTGTTTGACTGAAGATGTCAATAACGAAGAAGGAATGAGGGGAAGGAAGCTCTTACTCTCAAATAGTCCACGATTCCCGGGGTGCGGGCGACGTGGTACAGGTCAAGGTCCCAGACAACGGCATCGATGGGCTGAATGGCCGCATGGATGTCGATGGTGTTTTGGATGATAATTTGCCATTTTACTCCAATCTGGAACTTGGGAGGGACCTTGACTTGAGCCAAAACGCCGTGGATAGACCCGCTAGCAGCGAGGAGGGAGGTTGTGAGCTTCATGATGCAGGCAAGTAATGTGCAGGCTGATGGCAAGGTGAGTGTCAACCTGAGAGTGCAAACCCAAAATCTCAACCCAAATGTGCAGCAAAGCACTATCCATATTTAACATCACATCGGACCCAGCGATCAGCAAAGTTTCCGCCCTTGCCGGTTGGCCGTGGTTGAGACCCCATTCCTTGGGGATGTGGTGGCTTGTTTCACAGCCCAAAAGGGCCGAACCCACAAATCCTTTTACCAAACTCCCAAGACAGACTGTGCGCTTTGTGACGGCAGAGGACTGCTACGCCGCGTATCAATTACCATAATGACTGGTAATCTGACGGTGAGGAACGCGGATTGCCCAGTCGGAGGCCATGGAGCAGCAATGTCTTGGATGTGTCCTGGATCAGCCTTGATTCTTTTGTGCACGTGTGTTGGAGCGGCGGAAACCGGAAATCGGCACGGACCGGCGAGGCCTGGAAATTGGTCGTCCCTTTTCAGAACGCGGAAAAGACTAATAAAACAGGCAACCAACCGGTTGTTGGCCCTGCACAAGTTCCATTCGCAGCGATGGTCGCAAAGGAAGAAAAAGTGGGCACTGCTGCCTGGGGAACCGTGAACCCCTGGATGGGGCACAGGCTCGCGGGTTCCGATTTTAAGACTTCAGGTTTTCCCTGAGGTGAACCTGCCCCAAACACAATCACCACAACAACGCCACAATGGCTGAGCCTAGCGCCCCGTCCCTCCTCCGCCTCCCGCTGGTGATCCTCGTGGGAATCGCGGAAGCGCTTTGCCCGCACTGCACCGTGGACCCGGCGTTCAGTCCCTGGCATACCCCGATCCACTGCGGCGGCGGTCGCGCCCTGCTGCGCAACACCCGTGCTCTTGCAAGCCTTGCAGCGACGTGCAAGGACCTGTACGCCATCGTCAACCCAATTCTCTACCATCAACCCCAGTGCCTCCCCAGACAGCGCGTCAGCCTCATCCGCACCCTCGCCACCCGACCCGATCTCGCTCACCGCGTCAAAGTCCTGAGGCTCGACTTCGACGTCGAGGACACCCTTGAGAATGACGACCGAAGGTTCATTCTGGAGCTCGCCAGGCGCCGCGAATGGGACATTGAGCCCCAGCCGGATGAGACGGAGGATGACCCCGACCCCGACTGGTGCAGGATCGTGGACGACGACTTGCCCATGACTCTCCTGCTGTCCATGTGCCGGAACCTGGAAAAGCTCAGCGCCGGCATTTCGTTCCACCTCACCCTTGAGCATCTCCGATATGCAAGCCTCCCGCGCTTGAAAGACGTGTACGTCACCCACACCGACACCGAGATGGGAACCCACCTCGGATCCCTCACACCACTGTTCGACGCCGCCCCGGCAATCGAGACATTTACCAGCTACATGGCAGACAGCGTTGGCAACGAAGTCCTGCCCCTGGCTAACCTACGACATGTCCACCTCGATTGGGCCTGTATCTCGGCCGGATGCCTCCGCACTCTCCTGCAGTCTTGCCCGCACCTCGAGTCCTTCTCCTACCAAGCGGGCGGCGCAACCGTTGGGGATGAGCAGTTCAGCAGCGAAAGCCTCAGGAAGATTCTCTTGCGCTACGCGCCGCGAGTGAAGTCCTTGAATGTCGAGTTTTACCAGGACTCCGGGATGAGCGAGTGGGACGAGGACTCGGACGAGAACGATCCGGAGCCCGGACCTGGGTTTTCGTCGCTCGCGCACCTGGAGACCCTAATTGTCGATCCCGAGCTTCTGAAGGGCTGGGAGGAAGGAGATCCGGTGGCGGCTCTTTTCCCGCAGTCTCTGCGATCCTTGACCGTGCTGCCCGGGTACGGCGGGGGGCCTGGGCGGG
>FTCU01000390.1_pt1 | contig 14585 bp, 12 predicted proteins | sample 1639521 | NCBI WGS metagenome assembly FTCU01 (sample SAMEA3914864, study PRJEB12502) | metagenome | biome: forest; material: soil | place: USA | collected 2012-03-12 | depth 0.3 m
GGTGTTGCCCTGGTTCAGGTACTCGAACTGCTCGATTGGCAGCAGGCCCAGCTCCTGGCGCTCCTTGTCTGATACGCCAGCCACCAACTGGTAGAAAATGTGGTAGTTCCTCTCCTTCAGCGGCTGGAAGACCAGTCTTGAGCGTTCCAACAGATAGGTCCTGATCTTAGCGCCAATGATGTTGGTTCCCTTGTCGAACATGATCTCAATGTATTTGCCGAACCGCGAGGAGTTGTCGTTTCTCGTTGTCTTGGCGTTGCCGAAGGCTTCCATGATGGGGTTTGTGGCGAGAATCGCCTCCTCCGTCTTGCTCATGGCTTCAGGCCCCTTCTTTACCCTCGAGCCCGGGCTGTCGGGTGATTCTCTTGTCGCGAAGTATCTCATAATGTACTTGGCGCTGACGGTTTTGCCGGCACCGGACTCTCCAGAGACGACAATGGTCTGGTTCTTGCCATCTCGCAACATGTCCCTGAGGGATGGTTAGCAACAGCTCCCAGCTTCTTTTTACACCGGAGAGCGTGCAAGCGACGCGGAACCATACATGAAGGCCTCCTCAGCGATGGCAAAAAGATGGGGAGCCTGTGTGGCCCTCTGCTTCCCTGCGTAGACTTGTACCATGCCTGGGACGTAGAGCGAGTCGACTCGGGCGAAGGGATTGGTCGCTATTAGCACGATGCCAGAGTATGTGTAGATCTCCTTCTGTGCATATCGGAGACGGATGGCCTGCAGGACTGGTTGGAACGAGCGCTGTCAGCGTATGGGTTCCCAAAAGCCTACCGAGGGGGCGAGAGGGGGCTTCGTTACCGGCAGGCTCGTTGAGATGCGAGAGGTTTGTGAGGTCATCGCTGGCTTCGAGCATGGTGGGGTTCATTAACGGCGGGAGGGACGAGCTATCTCCAGACTGGAGGGCCTCGAGGGCCACCTCCAATTTCTTGGTCTACAGCACCCGATACGAATTAGCTATGGGGATAGAACGCGGTACAGATAACCAGGCAGGAGGGAGCTGTGTCTGGGCCGGCCACCAAGCTGCGGCAGGGGCTGCTTCTGCGTACCTCGCCATTTTCCAGCTTGAACTGGAGCACGACTTTTGACCCGTCTACCGTCTTCTTGACAACCTCGGACGCAACCCAGCCCTCGGTCGGGTCGGGCTGCCACGCTCGTGTGCCAACATCATAGCTCTCCGACATTGGACTCGGTTGGGGGGAGGGGTGGAGCGGGAGAGGCGGTGGGGGTTGGGGTCGGGTTCGCTTGTGGTGGTGATGGCTTCAAAAAGCCAGCTCTCGTCGCGATCGGCCAGCAGAGTGTCGACGTGCTGCGGTTTGGGAACGACGGGCGGCTCGCGGTCAGTCGGACGGCGGTGCAGCTTGGGATGGAGGAGGCGGGAAGAGGCCCTGGTGGATGCGCTGTTCGAGGAGGGGAGGCGTTCATCGACGAATACGGTAACGGTGTAAGTTTCGGTGGGTGGTCGGGAAGAAGCTGGATTCTCTCTCAGCTCTGCCTCGACACGGTGTTGGTGTCGCCAACGAAAAGCGAGTTGGACGACGTGCACAGTAAGGATCTGGCCGCGTTGCGGTGTGCGAGCTGCGTCAGGAAAACGAGCGCGGCACACAAAAATGTCGGGACTGCCCGTTGGTCGAGTTCAGGGGCCGAGAAAAAAAACGGTACATGGGGGTGCCGTCGGTTGGGCGTTGAGAGGGGAAGCCAGCCGTAACAGTCGGTAATGACAGTACTTGGAAAGTGGGTACAGCATGCACGCTGGACTCTGGGGATGGCTGGGCGGGTTGTCAAAAGCACAGGCAGCTTGGAGCAGGGGCTTGCGAGCCAACGAAACCTGACGGAATGGGCGGGAGGCAAATGCAGGTTGGGCAGTGTTCTTTCGGCACGGAAACAGTCGGCCACATCATGGAGCAATCCTGTCGTCGCTTCATGATCATGCAAGTCGCTTCCGAAGACCCTGAGTTTGACGACACCTTGTTTCCAGGTCTGAGGAAGCCAGCCGCCTAGAGGAGCAGATCCTATTCTGTACAGATGCCGATTTACCTGTTGTCACTCAGCAAATTTACCTGAAGGTTGTGATTTTCTCTGTGAATCAACGAAATTGTTGTGCGCTTTCTCGCAACAAGGAACAACAGCTCCTGCTCTTCAAGGAGAGCGGATGGATTTGGGGGGGGCTGCAAACAGCGGGGGTTGCATCAACAGGGGCTTGAAGAGCGGGCCCATCTCCACTTTGCTCCCCAACGTGTGGAAACACTTTCACCGCCAGCCGCCCCCACCGTTGCCAAGACTTCCTGTCCCCGAAGCTCCTCGCAACGCACAGCTCCCGAGACACAAGGAGCCCGCCATGGGGGATATCTGGTCGAGCAGCTCGTATCCAAGGATCATGCTCTGTGCATGCTCTCAAGTTACCCATCCACTGGCAGGATTAAATGCACACGTGGGTGTATCGGAACAATATTTCGAGATCATGTTCTAGCGCGACTGGCGTTCTGGGGCGGGAGCCCCTGAAAATCATCACTCGACTGGGGATTTCGCCGCTGGTCGTTTCAGATGTGGCACGCTTCCTCCCTTTCTGCTGCGTTTTTTGACATTTGATGTTCTTCGACCAACACATGCAAATTATGTGCTCCGTAACTCGGAACATTCTTGTCTGACGTACTTGGTACTCCGTACATACCACGAAGTGCCATAGCACAGCCGAGTGAATGGACTGTGACTGTGTGACTGTGTGCATGATAGAAACGCGCTTTGTATATTCAGAGAGACCTCAGCCGAGTTATTCCTTTACTAATTTTTGTGTCTTTCCAGATAGTCTTTTCCAGTAACCATGCCAGACAGAGAGATGTTGAAGGAAACAGAAGAGGAGCCCACTCCATGTTGAAATTCCTCCTCATGGACTCCACGACTCCCATTGCAGCGAGTCAGCATCACGGCCACCTCACACCTATCCCTCTATTGCCCTATGCCCCTTGTATCCCGTAACTCCCCCGTCGCCACCGCACACCCAGCCTCGGCTCGTCTAGTACAGAACCCGCGTCAGGATCCGCGAATTGAGCGAATCCAGGCTGTCGTGAATCTCCTTGATCTCTTCCGTCCTGACATCGCTAATGTCAGCCATCAGATATGCCACGTCGCCCTTGCTATCCGAGATTTGCTTGTCGACGTTGTGGTCGGCCAGGATCTCGTTGACCTTGCGCAGCACGCCGGGGACGTTGCGATGGATGTAGATGATGCGCGCGTGGTTGGGTTCGTCGAGCGTCAGCGAGCGCATCATCACCTCGGGCAGGTTGACGCTGGCCAGGGTGGTGCCCTGGTTGATGTAGCGCACCAGGGCCTCGGCGACCTCGATGCCGATGGCCCGCTGGGCCTCCTCAGTGCTGCCACCAATGTGCGGGGTCAGAATGAGGTTGCTCAGCCCTCGCAGGTCCTCGGCCCATGTGTTGAGGTCATTGACAAAGTAGTCGCCGTTGGCAGCTGGCTCGTTGGGATACACGTCCAGCGCCGCGCCCGCGACCTTGCCCGCGCGCATGGCCTTGATCAGCGCGGGGATGTCCACCACAGTGCCGCGGCTAGCGTTGATCAGGTACGAGCCGTCCTTCATCCGCTCGAGCTGCTTGGTCGAAATCAGGTTCTTCGTCTCGGGCGTCTCGGGAACGTGCAGCGTCACGAAGTCGGCTTCCTCGAGGAGCGCCTCGAGCGTGGGGACCTGCCGCGCTGTGCCGAGCGCCATCAGGGTGACAATGTCGTAGTAGATGACCGACATGCCCATGGCCTCGGCCAGGACCGAGAGCTGCGAGCCGATGTGGCCGTAGCCGACGACGCCGAGCGTCTTGCCGCGGATCTCCCAGCATTTGGAGCTGACCTTATTCCAGGTGCCGCGGTGCATCTCGAGTGAGCGGTCGCCCAGTTGGCGGGCGAGCGTGATGATCTCGGCGATCACCAGCTCAGCGACGCTGCGCGAGTTGGCAAAGGGCGAGTTGAAGACGGCGATGCCGTGCTTGGCCGCATAGTCCAGATCCACTTGGTTGGTGCCGATACAGAAGCAGCCGATGACAAGAAGGTTCTTGGCTTCTTGCAGGACCTTGGCTGTGAGTTTTGTCTTTGACCGGATGCCAATGACATGGACGTCTCTGCGTCGAGGTCAGCCTTGTCTTTGAGGTTTGCAATCGGATCCTTGGGGGTAGGGCTGCGGTAGCAGCAATTTTGGATTGAGTTCATCCCATCTCATGGAATTGAAGGGCTTTTACTCAAACCTAGTGCTTTGGGTGTTCAGGGGAAACGCAACAGGGGAGCGGGAGGTTGCTTTCGAGGGGCTGAAAGTCTAGCTCCGAATGCGGAAGGGAAAAGTCTCACCTAATCTTCTCGATGAGCTGGGCTTCGGGCAGCGAGGACTTTTGGAACTCGACTTGGTAACCCTGAGCCTTCAAGATCTCCCTTCCCGTCTCGTTCACATTCTCAAGCAGCAGGATCTTGACATCTTCGGTGTTGAAAGGCTTGAGCTGCTTGGCCGTCGTGGCCGCCCGTTGGGCGAGAGACCCCGCCATGAAACCGCCGTGACTTGAGGGAGGGGAGTGGAATGTGGCTGTGGGAGAGACGCTGAGGCTGTAGGAAACCGCGTTTCCGAGCGAGGAATTCGCAATGTCTCTTGGGGTTGTCATCTTGAAAGGAAAGAGAGCCGAAAGTAGGGGTCGGGCCTGGATTTTTTTTTTTCTGTCTTGCTGTGTTGACGCTCCGCCGAACAAATGTGTGTCAAGTTTGAGATGCTAGTCACAAAAAAGACCCCACGGTAGGATGTCTAGGTGGGGTTAATGGATTTATACGCTGGGTCGCAGCGGGGTTGACTCACTGTGGAAAATCTTTCTGATGACGGAATGGAATGCGCGCCACACTGTCGACCCTCCACCCAACCATCATGATTAGCCGCCTGAGTCTTTTTCCGCCTTCCTGGAACTTGGCCATTTTGGATGTCGCATGTCTCTGCTGGCATTGTTGTTGTCATGTTCTGTTGTTTAATTTGGAATTTTGATTATCCACAACCACTCAGAATCCCGAGCGTGCTCGCCTTGTGCTCTGTTTCGGTGTTGACAAACTCCAGGAGGGAGGGCCCCAGCTTGCGTCGTTGCATGTCGGCTGGAAAAGCGTTGTCACGCTCTTGGGACGGCCATCTGCGAGGGGCCTTGAGACAACATCAAAAAGCACCGTAGACGCTTCCAGTCAAGCCGCACCAGTAAAGGCGGCCGGCATCGATGCCGGAGTCACATCGTACCCATCTTGGCCATTGCAGGCTCCAGAAACCTTTAACTCAAATATTGCATTGCTCTGAATACTGCGGTCCAATCAACCCCTGCTGCGTCTCCCTGTCCCAAACCCCCACCGAAGCAGACACTTGTCATGCCCCCTCTGTCACCCCCTCACTGTGGTCTCTTTTTAGCCACCGTATATGCCGTCGCTGGGGAATCACCGAGCAGGCTGCAAGAGTCAAACTTCCTCAGATAGCTTGTTATGGAAAACAACCAAACGACGTCAATGCTTGTGAACATGGTCCGGAAGACGTCTTCCTCAAATTAGGATCTTTGCCCCCCCAGGCTGCCCGCACAAGGTCGCATCCGCTCCCTGCCAAGGCTCATCCTCAGGCTGCTAAATGTAATGGGGGACTATAAGAGATCAGACCCAACTAACGGGCCAGAGGGCATGGCGCCCTAATTAAGAAGAATGGCGAACCGTCGTGGCGGAGAGGTGACCGTTTAGCTCTGCTTGCACTCAGTAGGCTCCGGCTTCGGCTTGGTGCCATCATCCTGTAAAGTTTTAGTGTTTCAGTCGAGGCAGGTTCGCCGGAACGCTCTCACCTCTTCCTCCTCAGACTCGTCCTCGTCATCGTTGTCCTCGCTGGCATCATCATCGTCCTCGTCGTCCTCGTCATCAAAGTCGGCGAGATCGTCCTCATCGAGCTCCTCAAAAGCAAGAGCCTCGCCAGTGAACCAGTCGATCGCCCGCGGGATGAGCTTCTCCTTGATATCCTCGCCCAGCTGGTAGTCGAGCTCGAGGCGCTCTTCGATATCGGAAGCGGCATCGTCATCCTCGTCGGTCGGCGCCTTGGGGGGCGAGAAGAAGTTGAAGAAGGACTCGGTCGGCACCGTCTTCTTGACGATGCGGGTTTGCTTCGTTGCTAGATCGTGGTGTTAGCGGCCACAATTCCGTCTGCAGGTGGATAGGGGCGGCTTACTCTTGTTCCTCTGCTTCTTCTGCTCGATGCGGACGGTCAGATCCTGGCCAGCCTTCCACTCAATCTTGTCACCATCGGCGTGATCGTAAATGAAGTCGCCGCCATAACCGCTCTCGTTCTGGTAGTAGTAGGTCTTTGTGACGGTTTTGTTGGTGAAGTATTCGTTGTCGGCGAATTCGAAGATGAGGCGGAAGCCGGGCTTGTCGAGGTACTCCATCCGGATGTCGACCAGGGATTTGAGGGCGCCCTCATCCCGGTCGGTGATCATCTCGGCCAACGAGACCTGGTTCTTCATGGCCGAGAGCCAGAACTCGGGAATACCCGACACCTTGGCGGCGTTCTCAGCGGGCTTCTCCTCCTTGGGGGCAGCAGCCTCCCCTTCCTCATCCTCCTCATCTTCCTCGCCGGCCTCGACCTGCTCCTGGGTGGGCTCGGTCTTGCCGTTGATGATGGCGGAACGCTGCTCATACAGAGGAGTGAACTTGGCAAAGTATTTCTTCTCCAGCTGCAGGACTTCCTCCTGGAACTCGGCCTCGAGCTTGGAGTGATCCTTCTGGATCCCCTTGAGGCCAGCAACGCGGCGCTTGACCTCAGCGGGGAGCGACTCGATGTAGCCAGACGACCGGCCGACGAGGGTGTTGAGGCGACCCTGGATCAGGGACATCAGGCGGGGGTCCTTGGAAAAGATGGATGCAGGGTTGCGGTCCAGGTCCTCTGCATCGCCCAGGCGGTCAGTTCGGGAACACCAGCTGGTCCTTTGTTGGGCAGCAACCACCGTCAACGGCGAGCACTCACCTTCCATGATGCTGGAAATGTCGGGTTGCTGGGCGTGCGACGAGATCGGGGCGGCGTTTGCCGGGGTATTTTGGGGGGTACTGCAGCAAAATTGCGTCAGCGCCGGCATCTTTGTAAACAGGCCGCGATCGGTGGCATTTCGAGCCCGCCGCCCGCCAAGCGGAATCTGGAACCTACGGAGCAGCGGGGTCGGGCCGCTTGTTCTTGATGGGCTCAGCCATGATGGTTGGGATTCCGTCGATGGAATGGTGCGTTTTCGGGATGGGAGAGGAAGATTCTGCGTCCAAGGACACGAGGCAGAGAGATAGGTAGGCGTGTTTGTGTGTGGAGGGGAGGTTGTAAAAAATTCGGAAAGGATGGTGGTCTGTGGCTTCCCTTGCGCGAGGGAGAAATGTTGAGGGAGGGGAAACGCTGCAATGGGGCGCGAGGAAAATTTGCGGGGCAGTGGCTTGGGGGGGTCAAGGCAGGCATGGGTCCCTTCCGCCACGATATTTTTCTTCCCTTCTCGGTGAAGCGGATTCGATGCAACAACTCCCGTCCCCGTCCCATCCTCCAGCTCCAAGTTCACACTAACCTCTCGTGGCTGGTCCTACGCCGTAACGTGATTGTACTCACCAACATACTGCATCCGATGAGCCGGCATCCGCCACCAGCCGGGCTGACGTGGCGCTGGGTTTCTGAACAGTTCCCGCCATCCCCATCGCGTCGTTCTCCAATCTTGGAACGCTGAAGATAGCGAGCGAGGCAGCCCTTCACCGCTTTTGTCCTGACAAGGTTGCTCTCCATCAGCGTGAAAGTTTCAGGGATCTCCGAATTTTCCTCGCCCCCAACCCCACCTGTCAAGGATACGCCGATGAACCTGGACCTCGATCTCTTGCTTGCCGAAGACTTGGCGGCAAAAACGGGGTCGTTGCTCAACGTCGAGGGCCATTCGGATGACGGGCTCTGAGCCACATGGGACAGGCTCGCTCCTTTTAGCCTAACGGCCTCCTCATTCAAGAGCGACTGTTTGACACAGAACGCTGGCTCAAGAGTCCAGTGTGCCCAAGTCGGCCAGCGAGTGGCCATTCATTCACAGCATGGTGCCACCCAGGATTGCCCTGCTGCAGCCCTACCGCAAAACGCGGGACGTTGCCACTCCCCGGCGACTGACTAGATAACGACGGGCCGAAGATGTTGCCCGACAGCCCTGACTGGCTCCTAGTGGCGGCACAGGGCAGTAGCACCTTATGGTGGTGAGTGGGAGTAGTGGCTGTCCGCTGTCGATTGTTTTTGGCAAAGAACCTCAACCCCAGATGGACCACCTGGCCCGACAGATCTGTCGTCCCATGACATCGCTCGTTTCGTGTCATCAAGGGTCCCAAATTCTGGGGGTCTGATACGGAATCGGTTCCGTCCATGGCTTTGGGACGCCAAGCAACTGGGACCTGCCTAGGTACCTACCTAAGTAGAGTACGGATTATGCAGAAACGGGATCTGCCTCGGACATTCGTATTCTGTATCATTTACAGGTCCCGCGACGAGGCCTTCCAAAACGAGCGAGGCATCTCAAAAAGGGTGACATCAACATTCAGTTAAGTAGGTTGTTTTTTATTGTTGCTTGTCTGGGCCTTTGCCAACGTGTTGTAGTTGTCAAGGCCCGGTTCTCACGCAAGTATCACAGACTCTCCTTGCGTCCAGGGCGATATCTCAGAGTCAGCGCCCCAATGTCTCAAAATGTCAACAGAACTGCAGGTAAATATGCATGTAAGGAGGTCAATGGGGTGAAGCATATATGCAAATAATGGGGCTGTTTTAGGTTCGCGTTTTCTGCGCAGCGACGTCACTTTGCCTTGAACCTTATCGGAGTCAGCTCCACTCTTGTTTTGTCCCTTTGCACAGGATTCGATTCGCGGTGGGAGCGTAGAAACCGTACAGCATACAGTAGAGCTCCGTTGGGCCACCACCAATTGATTGCCCTTCTCCTGGTTTTCCTCCCCCGCGAACATTCCGAAGATGCGTACCCGCCGCACCGGCTCCTTGCACTACTCTCCCGAGCCCTGAGCAGGAAGCAAGGTCGAGAAGGAAGATCGAGAAGAACCCAAGATGGAGTCACGCGACGACGATGGCGGCGGTCCGGTCCGCGAAGACCCCAACTCTGGGCCCGGGTTCTACAGCTTGGGGGCGAACCAAAGCAGCGCGAGCATTTTCGAGGACGTGGAGATGGCTCACGATGAGGTCAGCAGAGTGATGTGGTGTACGCTGCGCAGCTGCATGCATCTTGACGCACCGCGCTGCGATACGTGTCCCGTTATTTTGGGGATGAAACATGTTTGCTAACACCAACGCGCTCGCAGCTTTTCTCTGGACCCGTTGCTGAATCTCTTCCCACAAGTGTCTCCGCCTTTAGCCACCGTCGCTCCCGCGCCGATTCCACGACCAGCTTCTCCTTCTACCAAGAACAGGACGAACGCGATGAACCAGCGGACGCTTTAGCATTCAATGAAGACCGGCCTTCAGTAGACCACCTCGACGAGTTGCCTTTCGAAGACGATTACGAAGACGAGCAGGAAGACTCAACCGATATGGAGCGGAATTCTGATTACGGCGACCATGTTTTCCTCCGCCGAACCTCGACCCAATCCAGGGGCTCGGTTCGCAGCAGACTGCTGAGGCGCGAGAGCGGCGCGTCTGCAGGCAGCGGGCATGGCACAAATCGCTACAGCCAAAAGGTGTACATGGTGAACGAGGACCTCTACATCGCGATTGCTGGATTTCGGACAAGCCGCCTTGGGCTTGCCGCATACATTCTACTTTGCCTCTTGACGTCAGGGCTGGCGTGGCTTCTCTTTCGTTGGTTACCTCGGTGGCATGTCAAGCTGGTTGGCAAGCCATCGCCGCTCCGTGACTGCCAATGGGTCGTGGTCGAGAATCAGTGGAACGAGATGACGATCCTCGATGTGGCCTCAAAGCCGTATGGGAGGACTCTGTCGACCGTGTTTGGCGCCCCTGGAAAGATGAGCTCATTCTTGATGGACGAGGATCAAGACCCAGTTCTCCGCGATCTGAGAGTGATCAACTATCGCTATGTGCGGTTCTTCTTTCATCCCCTGCGAGACAAATTTCTTCTCAGCTCGGGATGGAAAGATCCCCTGTGGACCAGCGTTCACGAGATCCGCGCGGGCATCGACAGCGAAGAGAAAAGCCATCGCGATGATGTCTTTGGCAGCAACCTCATCGACATTGAGCAGAAGTCAGTGTTTCGGCTTTTGGTTGACGAGGTAAGTTCCCGGTTACCCCCCGACGGACTGTCCCAGCTGAGTACGATTAGGTTTTTCATCCCTTCTACGTTTTCCAACTCGCCAGCTTAATCCTTTGGTCACTCGATCAATATTACTACTACGCCCTCGCCATCTTGGTCATATCCGTCGGCAGTATCACGACAACGCTCATCGAGACAAGATCTGTACGTTTCCTTTCCTTTGCCTTTTTTGCAGCAGATTGGGTGAAGTCCGCAGCTGACAAAACCAGACTATGAGAAGGCTTCGCGAGATATCTCGGTTTGTGTGTGATGTCAGGGTTCTTCGAAACGGCTTTTGTACGTCCCCAGTCAAGAATGGCATGCGGCGTTCACTAACAAGAGTTCAGGGCGGTCCATCTCCTCGAGCGACCTCGTCCCTGGCGATATCTACGAAGTCAGCGATCCGAGTCTTGGGCAATTCCCAGCAGACAGCCTCCTGCTGAGCGGGGATTGCATCGTCAACGAAAGCATGCTGACTGGCGAATCTGTGCCTGTCTCCAAAACGCCGGCAACCGATGACACCCTTCAAGAGCTGGACCTGTCGGCATCGAGCACCCCCCCTGGCATTGCCAAGCACTTCTTGTTCTGCGGAACCAAGATCATCCGTGCTCGCCGCCCACAGGAAGACCAGGACGGCGAAGCTGTGGCCCTTGCCATGGTGGTGAGGACGGGCTTCAATACCACCAAGGGAGCCCTGGTTCGCTCAATGCTCTTCCCCAAGCCGTCCGGTTTCAAGTTTTACAGAGACTCGTTCCGATACATCTCTGTCATGGCCGGCGTCGCGCTTCTCGGGTTCACGACATCATTGGTCAACTTCATCAGGCTGAGGCTGGAATGGCATCTAATCATCATCCGCGCCCTCGATCTGATCACCATCGTGGTCCCCCCGGCGCTACCCGCAACCCTCACCATCGGCACCAGCTTCGCACTCTCGCGGCTAAAGTCGAAGCAGATCTTTTGCATCAGTCCGCAAAGAGTCAACGTGGGCGGCAAGCTCGACTTGATGTGCTTTGACAAGACTGGGACCCTTACTGAAGAGGGGCTCGACATTCTCGGGGTTCGCGTGGTGACTCGCCTCGGTACCCGGTTCACCGATATCCTGACCAACCCCAAGGAGCTTTTGTCGGACCACAACACCAATACCGAGAGCAAGGAGCACACTGACACACGGAATGCGGCGCTCTACACCATGGCCACTTGCCACTCGCTTCGGATCGTGGACGATGAGCCAGTCGGTGACCCTCTCGATCTCAAAATGTTCGAGTTCACCGGCTGGTCGTATGAAGAAGGCAACCTTGGGGGCGCCAGCGTCGACGACGAAGAGCAAGGAAACCTGCACCCGTCGGTAGCCAGGCCCCCAGTTGGGGAAGCAAACAGCGTGGAGCAAAGCTCGGCTCAAAACGTATGTACCCCTTGATCCCCCCCTCTGTTTTCGTCTACTAACGTTTACCAGGCTCCATTCGAACTCGGGGTCTTGAAGTCTTTCGAGTTTATTTCCCAACTACGGCGTGCGAGTGTTGTGGTGAGGACCTTTGGGCGGACCAGCGGCGATATCTACGTCAAAGGCGCGCCCGAATGCATGCGCGATATTTGCAAGCCCGAGTCGTGTAAGTTTATCCCCTTCAACTGTACTGTTCTGTTCAGTGAGCGTTAACATACTTCCAGTCCCTACCGACTACGAAGAGCTCCTATCACAATATACCCACAAGGGGTATCGGGTGATAGCCTGCGCCACGAAACACATCAAGAAACTCAGCTGGGTGAAGACCCAAAAGATGAAGCGGCACGAGGTCGAATCGGACCTAGAATTCGTCGGTTTCATCGTCTTCGAAAACAAGCTGAAGCCCACGACGGCCTCGGTGCTCAAGGAGCTTCTAGACTCGAACATCGGCACCGTGATGGTCACCGGAGACAACATTCTGACGGCCATCAGCGTTGCCAGGGAATGCGGAATGATCAGCAAGACGGCCCATTGCTTCGTTCCGAGATTTCTCACCGGGCATGCGAGGGATTCCAATGCAGTCCTGCAGTGGGAGAGCATCGACAATCAGGCGTTCCGCCTGGACCCCAACACCTTGCTTCCACTACCGGTTCCGCCAGAGGAGGACGCATCCTTGCCATACGATATCTCCAACATCCGAAATTACTCGGTGGCTGTCAGCGGTGATGCCTTCCGCTGGGTTATCGACTTCGCACCACCACTGGTGATGAGGCGGATGCTTGTCGCCGGCAAGGTCTTTGCGCGCATGTCTCCCGATGAGAAGCACGAGCTGGTTGACAAACTACAGAGCATCGACTATTCGTGTGGCTTCTGCGGCGATGGCGCCAACGACTGTGGCGCTCTCAAGGCGGCTGACGTGGGCATTTCGCTCTCCGAGGCTGAGGCTTCCGTCGCGGCTCCGTTCACGTCTCGAGTATTCGACATTGGGTGCGTCCCCGAGGTGATTCGGGAAGGCCGGGCGGCGCTGGTCACCAGCTTCAGTTGTTTCAAGTACATGAGCTTGTACTCGGCCATCCAGTTCACCTCGGTCAGCTTCCTCTATGCCTCGGCCTCCAACCTGGGCGACTTTCAGTTTTTGTTCATCGATCTGGCGCTGATTCTGCCGATCGCCGTGTTCATGAGCTGGGCCGGTCCGTTCCCGGAGCTGTGCCGGAAGCGGCCGACAGCAGATCTGGTCTCACGGAAGGTGCTCACACCGCTGCTCGGCCAAATCTACATCTGCGTTATGATGCAGACATTGGCATTTGTGGCTGTCCGCAAGCAGCCATGGTTCATCCCGCCCGTCATCGACCCCGACGAGTCAAACATTGAGAACTCAGAGAATACGGCGCTGTTCCTGACCTCCTGTTTCGAATACATCCTCGCGGGAGTGGTGCTCAACGCCGGGCGGCCATTTAGGCACTCGGCGTTACATAACTGTAAGTTTGCCCGTTTTCCCACATCAACTGTATCCCGAGCTGACTCTTTGCCAGGGCCATTCGTTGCGACAATTGCCATCGCTCTGTGCACTACGCTGGTGTTGATCATCTTCCCAGGTCCTTGGCTGTCGAAAATCATGCAGCTCACGCCAATGAGCTGGGACTTCAAAATATATATTATCGGGCTGGGCATGGTGTATGTCGCCCTGGCGTGGCTAGGAGAGCACTGGGTGTTCCAGCCGCTTGCGCGGCTGATCGGGAGGGCGAAGCAGTCGGTGCTCAAGCAGGCCAAGACGAGGAAACAGTACAAAGTCATCCAGGAGCAAATGTTGTATTAGGATAGAGAGAGTTGGAGCCGCGGGAAGGGGTGTTGTGTTTATACCATTAGCATATAGCGTTTGGCGCATGTATATGCTTAAAGATCATTGTCAACGTGGGTCAGGATTTCAGCCGTTTCCTTTGATCGTTGCCAAGGGAACCTTGGTGAATTATAAATTCATGACATGAACGTTTGGTACGGTAGCTGGGAGTTCTTGGAGACAGAGGCTAGAAGCTCATCCGGCGCAGACTCAGAAGATTCAAGCAGCTCTGCCGAGATCTCCCGGGACTGCCCTTCACCCAACAGCTCGGTGTCACCCCGTGGCCAGCAGGAGGCGATTAGGTGAGCTGCCTCCAGGCCGTGCATGTTCATCTGCATGATTCCAAACTTGATTTCAGGTTTGTCGTCTGTCCCGTCGTGAAGAATGCATTGTGTTACGCTTGTATATGAACGTACATGCCTATATCCCAGGAGCTGGCAGGGTAAGAAGGGCAAGAGGATTTTATCCTCTGAGCTAGCCATTCACGAAATTTTCACCCTCCATCAGAGCCTCAGGTGACAGAGATTAAAAATAACTCTCAATTGAAGGCTCGAAACCCTCCATGACGCAAGAAAAGCCTCATGCATGCCTCTCCAGTAAAGGTGCGCCGTTCCAAATGCAACCATCAACCACCATCACCCCCACAGAGTACAATACCGAGCCAACGCCTTTCGCCTCTGGAATTTCCAAACCCAACACCGCCATCAAACTATCCGCACATTGAGTAAACCGAATTTCCCCCTCACAGCTTTCTTCTCCTCAGGTCTTTCCACCGTTCGGACGACGGCTCCCACAGAGACTTTTCTATGCCGTTGTTTCCGAGGAGGTAATCGCCGAGATACTTCAACGCGTTGAGCATCTCGTCGCCAGTTGGCACGATGTTGTCGCTCGGGAGCAAGAATCCGTAGCTCCCGGTGTCTCTCAGCTTGATTTGGTAGCTGTACCGCGCCTGGAGCTCATCTAATCAAACCGTAAGCGGTTGAACGTTCAACATGGGGGGGGGGGGGGGGGA
>FTCU01001358.1_pt1 | contig 14584 bp, 12 predicted proteins | sample 1639521 | NCBI WGS metagenome assembly FTCU01 (sample SAMEA3914864, study PRJEB12502) | metagenome | biome: forest; material: soil | place: USA | collected 2012-03-12 | depth 0.3 m
ATGATGGAGGCCGACGAGTGGGCCTTGGTGCCCTTGACCATGATGCACTCGTCGTCCGAGATGCGCTCCTGCACCACCTCCTCGGCCGAGCCGAGGTACGACGCCTCAAACTTCTCGTCGCCGTTCAGGTCCGAGAGCGTGCTCAGCAGCGTGGCGCCCGTGGCCCTGGCGATCCGCCTGAGGTCCTCCTTCTTGCAGCGGCGCACCGCCATGGCGCCCCGCTCGACGAAAAGCTTCAGGCAGAGGTCATCGATGCCCTTGGTCGTCAGCACGACGTTGGCGCCTGCCTTGAGGATCATCTCCACCCGCTCGAGGACCATGCCGGCCTCGCGCGCCCTGATCTGCTCGAGCTGGTCCGGGTCGTCCACCGTGATCTGCACGCCCAGCTTCATCCTCTCCTTCTGGAGGTTCATGTCGAGGCAGGCGATCTTGGCATCCTGCACGTGCGTCGTCATGGCCTGCGAGGCCACGGTGCAGTTCAACGCGTAACCCTTGACCAGGATCGACTCGAGCGAGCCCTTGCCGTGGGCCTTGAGGATGTTGACGGCCTTCACCGGGTACTTGGTTTCGTTCCTGTTGTTTGTTGTCTTGACGGCCTGCATGGCATCGACGACCATGTTGGCGAAAAAGTCCGAGTCGGAACCGATGATCTTGCTGGACATGGACGTCTTGGCAATGTTCAACAGCGACTCGCGCCCCAGATTCTCGACCTTGATGCTAACGTGCTCGTTCATGTACTTGACGGCCTCGCGGAGGGCCAGGCGGTAGCCCGTGATGATGGTCGTCGGGTGTATCCGGTTCTTCATCAGCTCGTTTCCGCGCTTGAGCAGCTCCGCCGCGATCAGAACCACGGATGTTGTGCCGTCGCCGACTTCCTTGTCTTGCTGTTGCGCGAGGTCGACCAGGATCTTGCCGGCGGGGTGCTCGACGTCGAGGAGGGTGAGAATGGTGGCGCCATCGTTTGTGACCGTGACATCCTGCGGCTGTTAGCAAGCTGCTGCTGGTATGGCGGGGCAGTCGAGGATAGGGGGCACGCACGCCGATATCATCCACCATCATCTTGTCGAGGCCGCTGGGGCCGAAAGAGCTCTTGACAACATTTGCGATGGCCTGGGTAGCCAGGACTGGAAGTTTGGTTGGGTCAGCGAGGTCCTGTCAAGCTCGGGGCGTTGTCTGCTGCTGCATCTGCTGCATGTTGCATGCGCGGGAAGTACGGGGCAACCACACCGTTTTGGTCGCGGACGTCGGCGCCGGAAATCTTCTGCCCGCCGAGGAACAGCATGCCGTTGCCCGGCTGAGCAAATAGGGAAGCCATCGTTACTATTAGAGCTGTTCGTCGTTGAGTGGCGGCTCTCCCAAGGACGATGGTGGGGTGGTGAAGGAGGGGGGTATTCGATCCAAAAGTCGGGTATGGTCTGTGTTGACAGGCTCCAGCAATTTCGAGCTCCGTCCCACTCCCAGCAAGGCAGCTCTGTAACTTTTTCCCGGAGGGCGAGATAATCCCCCGCCGGCTGTCGACGCCAAAAGAAGCCAGGGGCAGCCTGTGATTGGCCTGCTGTGGATTGTCGCACCCCCTGCAATCGGTCGCGGCCCAGGCCCACACTGCCCCTCGTTTTGACAAGGTCGGGTTGCACGGTGCTGGCAGTGGAATGCGGGGCATGGTGCACACCACACCAGCGACCGGCGGAGTCACCAAAAAACCACACGCAGCAGCCGGCGACGACTCCTCTCCCTTGATTGGGAATTTTGAGTCACTGTCCCCGATCGAGTCAAAACACCAGTTGGGCAGCCACAGCCCCAATCCCAATCCTCTGAAAACACTGTCGTCGACCCCGCCCATACCTCGATTTCCCGACCACAAACCACACAATTCGCAACCATGGAGGGCGCAAACGAGCAGTCCAAGAGCGCGCAGAAAAAGGCCGAGAAGCAAGCCAAGATGGCCGCCGCAAAGGCTGAGAAGTCGGCCAAGCAGGGCAAACAGGCACTCCCTGTGGTAGGCGGCAAGAAGACCGACGACATTATCGGCATCACCGTCTCCAAGTCGGACAACTTCTCCCAGTGGTACCAGGAGGTCGTGCTCAAGTCCGAGATGATCGAGTACTACAACGAGATCTCGGGCTTTTTCATCATGCGCCCTGCCACCATGCACATCTGGAACACCATCCGGAAGTGGTTCCAGGAGCGGATCGAGGAGATGGGCGTCGAGGAGACCAGCTTCCCCATGTTCCTGTCGTCCAAGTCGCTGGAGAAGGAGAAGGACCACGTCGAGGGCTTCGCTCCCGAGCTCGCCTGGGTGACCAAGGCGTAAGTAACTAGCTGGCTTGTGTCCCGCGATAAACTGACCCCCGCTAGTGGTGACAAGGACCTCGAGGTCCCCGTCGCGGTCCGCCCGACCTCGGAAGCCGTCATGTACCCCTACTACTCCAAGTGGATTCGCAGCCATCGCGACCTGCCCTTGCGTCTCAACCAGTGGAACTCGGTCGTCCGCTGGGAAGCCAAGCAGACCACCCCCTTCCTCCGAGCCCGCGAGTTCCTCTGGCAAGAAGGCCACACCGCCCACCTCACCGAGGCCCTTGCCGGCGAGGAGGTGCTCCAGATCCTCGAGCTGTACGCGGGTGTCTACGAAGAGCTGCTCGCCGTTCCCGTCGTGAGGGGCCGGAAGACCGAGGCCGAGAAGTTTGCCGGCGGTTACTACACAACGACGGTGGAGGGCTACATCCCGTCCAACGGGCGCGGCATCCAGGGTGCGACGTCCCACTGCCTCGGCCAGAACTTCTCCAAGATGTTCGACATCACGGTCGAGGACCCCAACGAGAAGGGCAAGCACATCAACGTGTGGCAGAACTCGTGGGGTCTCTCGACCCGCGTCATCGGCGTCATGGTCATGATCCACGGCGACGACAAGGGCCTCGTCCTGCCCCCCCGCATCGCCAAGATCCAGGCCATCCTCATCCCCGTCGGACTCACGGCCAAGATGACGGGCGAGGACAAGGAGAAGCACCTCCAGTATCTCGACGGCCTCTTCAACATCCTCAAGCAGAGCGGCATCCGCACCGACGTCGATCTCCGCGAGGGCTACACCCCGGCCTGGAAGTTCAACGACTGGGAGCTCAAGGGCGTCCCCCTGCGGCTCGAGTTCGGCCCCAAGGACGCGGCCAACGAAGTCGTCAGCTACGCGCGCCGCGACACGGGCGAGAAGGGCACCATCCCCATCGCCGAGCTGACCACCAAGGTGCCCGCGCTGCTCGAGACCATCCAGCGGGACATGTACAGCAAGGCCGAGGCCGCCTTCCGCGCCCACCGCCTCAAGGTCACCGCCTGGGACGACGTCACCCCCGCGCTCGACGCCAAGAACGTCGTCATCATCCCGCACTGCCTGGTCCCCGACTGCGAGGACAAGATCAAGGAGCTGACCACGGGCCGCGCCGACGACGCCGCCGACGGGCCCGAGGGCCAGAAGGCCCCCTCCATGGGCATGAAGTCGCTGTGCATCCCCTTTGACCAGCCCGAGGGCCTGGTCAAGGGCGAGACTAAGTGCCTGAACCCGGAGTGCAGCCGCCTGGCCGAGCAGTGGTGCATGTTTGGGCGGAGCTACTAGGCAAATGTAGTAGCGAAAAAAAAGACCAAAAAGACGCCCTTGCCTTACCTTTTTCTTGTTTGTGTGCTTCGTTGGGCAAAGGCGAGAGTGGGGTTGGAATGCTTATGATCTGATGAACTTTGGGAGCGGGGTGCCTTGCTGGAATACCTGGTGCTTTCTCTGCTGCGTATAGAACTGTCTGTTGTCTACGAGCGTGTTGTGCCGGGACGGAACAGTGACTGCATGCATGATCGTGGAACCGCATCGTAATATGAGAAGCGTATGTGACGGGGTATCCAAGACTATCGACATGTTTCTACCCCTCCAAGATCCGTCCCAAAAAAGGCCAAGATGATTGTTTTTGATCAAAATCACCCAACGCCATCATCTACTATACCTTCCGCGGCCGCCCCCTCCCCCTCTTAGCCCCAACAACCTCCTCAATCTCCACCTCCTCCGCCTGCCTAATCAGCTCCTCCTCCTCCTCCCTGCCCATCACCTGTTTCCCCCTCCTCTTAGCATCACTCCCCTCCGCCCTCTCCGCCCTCTCGGCGGCCACCGTTGTCGCCCGCCTCAACGCCTCCCGATCCAGCCCCGCCCGCCACTCGCACGACTCACGGAACTCACACGACCGACACTTGAACCCCGCCTCGTGGGGCGCCACGCCGTGCGGCGCCCGCGCGCCGGTCCACCAGCGCATCGTCTCGGCGAGGAAGAGGTCGAGGGTTTGAGGCTCGACGAAGAAGGTGTTTGTGCAGATTATGGAACCGGGGAGGAGGGAGTCTGGTTTGCCCGGGGCGGCGGTGGTGGTGGTGGGTGGTTGTTGGGGCGGGAGGTCGCGCCCGCGGTAGCGGTACTCGACTGCTACTATCTTGCCGAGGTCTGCGGCTCCGCGGGGGAAAGTGAGGGCGAGTTCTGCTTTGAGGAGGGGGAGGAGGGTGGCAAGGGTGCGGTAGCGGAGGTTGGGGTGGTCGTCGGTGTCTGGGAAGGAGAGTTGGGAGGGGCTGGAGGGGGCGGAGACGAACTCGGCGTCGGCGTCGGCGTCGTTGTCTAGCGTGGCGGAGGACGCGTCTGAGTCGTCGGCGTCGTCGGGCGCGTCAAAGACTTCGTCGTGGACGGCGCCGATCTGCGCCATGAAGGCGTCTGAGAAGGGCTCGGTTGGGTCAAGCCCGTAGCGCGCGAATACGCGCAGATAGTCGAGGCGGTCGGCGGCCATGTCGGAGAGGAAGCGGTGGTAGAGGAAGAGTTGTATGATGGAGCCGCGCACTTGGGTCTGGGGAGGGGCGGTGGGGGAGTTGCGGGTTTTGACATCGGTGATGAAGATCTCGTAGTCACCCGGCGTGCTGGGCTCGTACGGCTGCGAGTTGGTGATGGATTGACTGCTGTCGCTGCTGAGTACGTCCTCCTGCAGCTCCTCGTCTGGATTCTCGTAACTCAGGCCGTCTATGATGCCGTTGACTACGTTGCCGTCGACCATGCCCCAGACCTCGAACTCGCGGGTGCAGCCCTCTTCGCGCAGCACACGCAGGCCCTGGATCATGTTCCAGATCTTCAGGCCGAAGGTGTCCTCCTTCTTTGTGATTTCGATCTGCACGGGTGTAAAGACTTCGCGCTCCAGCTTCTCGTGGACTCGGGTGCCCCGTTTCATGGCTGCCGTGCGTGTTTTCTTGCCGCCGAGCCTCGTCAGGGTGTAGAAATGCTGAAGCTCGCACCACGCCCCAGCGGTCAGGTCCGACACAGAGAGAGGTTTCTTCGGCTGGGTGCGAAAGCGTAGCAGCGGCGACCGGGTATCCTTGACGAAGACCTCGGACTGCTCTTGGGCGTCCTCGTCAGAAAGACGGGCGCTCTGTTGGGCGGCGGACAAGGCATTGCTCACTAATCGCTTTTGGTCAGTTAGACGACTTGCGGCAAACGGAGAGCGGGAGATGGCGCACAGTCCGGGTAGCGAACGTCCGAGTCTGGCAGCAGCGCAGGCACAGACCTGGCCTTCGTTTTGGAAACGAACGAAGCAAGGCCAGTACTGGAGCTGGCGACGGAGGGCGCAAGCCTCCTGTTCCGTCTCTCAGAAGTGCTGCCGCGTGAGATGCCCTGCCCATGCTGGCCATGGTCAAGGCGGGGCGACTCAGTGAAGTCGTCTTGCAACTCAGAGAGGTCGAAGCTCAAGTCGTCGTCGGAGATGGCGGCGATGGCTTCCTCGACAGCGAGCGCGGCATCGGGGTCGAGGTCGGGGCTGAACGGGCTGGAGGGGAACGGGTGTGTCGTCGTGGTGCGGCGTGGCGTCGGGGTCGCTGGGATGGCCGGGGCTGGACGGCGATTGACTCGGGCCTGGGATTGCCCGGGCGAGACCTCCGCAAGGCGGTCGGCGGCGGCGCAAAGAAGCTCCTCGTCCGACACGGTCAAATCAAAGTCGTACTCGCTGCCGCTGTCCGACACAAAGCCCGCCATGGTGTTGCACTCAATGCATTGTCAAAGTTGAAAGGCGAGCAACGCAGAGCGATCGCCCAGACGGGTGGTGGCGGGTTATGGTTCAGAGCGCGCAAGGCTGAGAATGATGGGCCTCACGAGTCACCCCTCACTTGGCCCAAGAAATGACGATTGGCTGGGCTGTGACTTCTCGTCCTCTTGCCTGCCGCGTGCTCATGTGATTTGGTGTTGCCTCGCCTCATCTTGGTGCCCCAAAAGTTGGGGAGCCTGCAGTGGGGTTCTGCTTCACCCAAATGCTCCTCCCCATTCTCTTCCTTCCATTGAAGCAGACTGACGGGAGGTATTCGTGTTCGGGCTGGTGCTGTCAGGTTGGATCGATCCCGGCACCCACTGCCAAGCAACCCGAGTCTTTGAAGCGCACTGGCCAGTGCCAAAAAAAGCATCACCAGGGTCCGTCCCCTCCCGTCCTGGCTTCCATGTCCCTGTTCCCGTCTTCGTCCTGTGACACGATCCCAGTTCCAGCACGCTCGTGTTCAAGTTTTCAAACCACAACGTGGCTCAACTCAAAAAACCCGGAGCCGTGTGACTCTCCACAACCTGACACTTTTTCTCAACAACCTGGAACCATTTTAAACTGCAGCCTGCCACAAGCTGGCGCCAGCGATGACGCCGCCCTCGACGGTAGACGGTCCGGATTCGGCCTAGCCAGGCACCTGCCGGTCCTCGAACAGGGGTCCAGAAAGCCTGACGGACTGACCAAACCCCGTCAGGACCGTCACCCCAGGGGCCCTGTGGGTGGTCGGCCTCCAACGCCCAATTCTGGCATCGCCCACCGCCGGGGCTGATCGGGCCACTGTCTCGACTCTCGGACAGCCAAAAAGGCCAGCTGGATGCCGGGGCGTTTCAAGATGCCGTTCTCCTCGGTGCTCCGGAAAAGTACTAAATAGCAACAACACCGCTCATCCCAATTCCTCCGTGATATCCCCAGGCACTTACACAGAAATCCCGGCCCGCACACAAGCACAGCAGCTCCCGCAGCTCCCACAGCTCCCTGACCTGTGCCGCTTACCGCTCGCTCTTCCGTGCCACTGAGAACCCACCCCGCCATCCCGCGCCGTGCCAACCAACCCAACTCCCGAGTCCCGCCCGCCTCCGGCAATTGCCCCAGCGGACCCAACACACCGGACCCGAACATGTCAACATCCCTCCTCACTCAGCGGCCCGCCCGGGGGTCCGCACCCGCAAGGACACCGGCAGAATTCCAAAAACCAACCTCCTCTGAAGACGCGCCGGAGGAGGCGACGAGTACTCGACGGCCGAAACGCACCCTCACCAGCCTCCCCACCGAAATCCACCTCCTCATCGCCCAGCACCTCATCTACCCGGACGCGCTCTCCCTCAAGCACACGAGCCGCCATTTCTACCAGCTCGTCGACACGGGCGTGCGCCTCAAGGTGGCATGGCTCATGGAGCGCCGCCTGCTGCACCTCGAGTGCCCGAGCGACCAGCGCTGCGACCTGGGGAGTGACCTGCGGTTCTGCCGGGGGAGCGTAAAGTGGGTTTTTTTCTTCCGTCACCCTTCATTATTAGCTGGTGCCATGGCTGACAAGAGCAAAACAGACTGCTGATGCAGCGGAGGAGAGAGCACATCGAGTGCGAGTCGCGGCCGGGCCTCGGCTGTCTCATCTACGGCACCGCCACCTGTCCGCACGCGCGCACGCTCCGGACGCGCGTCAAGAAGTGGATGCGCATGCACCCTGTCGATCGCGCCCGCTGGCTGCTGCTGCTCGCGTCGCTGGTGCCGTTGATTGTCGGGTGGGTGTGGATGTTGGGGTTCTTGGTATTTTGATTGTCGGGCTAAGTCGAGATGGGACGGTCTCATCTGGCATGGCTTGGGTTGGGAACAGGTCCAGTTGGCCGGGCCGGGCGTTTACCACCGGCTGGTCCGGGGATGTGATACCGCTCGTTGCAAGAGGTTGATTGCAACATGTAATATTTTTAATACTTGGCAAGATAATGGTATTTACTGGAATGTGCTGGCTGTCGTTGAGGCTTGATGTGATCTCATGTCGGTCAGTTCAGAAAATGACCCCAAGCTGGACTGTAAATGTATCTGTTCTTGAATGTCATTGCTGCCATCGCATGTCTTATCAGAGCAGATACTCTTTAGATGGTTGCGGGAGTGGTGCCGCGAGTTGAGTCTGACTAGTAGTTAGGTACCCATAAACTTATCAACAAATAACCACATCGTCGCTCATATGCTTTACCCCCAGCCTCTGTATCACATCCTCTGTTGTCAGTTCTGGACCACCTGGTTGACGAACATGTATCCAAGCAACGCCGATTCTCTCCCAGTGGCTACTTTGCTCCAAACCGCCAGCTGTCACGGGTAATGGTATCGGCCGGATAACCAGAAACCTCGCAATAACGCCTTTCCAGAACGTCCAATTTTCGTCTTCGACCAGTGCAATGAGTACTAAAACCAAGTCCCCTGTGATAGTCCTGAGAAAGTCGCGTTCAGAAACCACCACAACCTCGCAGATCGATAAGCATAACAGCAATGGCTCATCGTGTCCTGTTAGCTCAGTGCGCCATGGCTGTTTTTCCCCCTCCGCCAGCAAGTCGTGATAATGGAGGGCATACGGTTGTGAAATACGCAACATGCCGTCGAAGTCTGAATCCAGCAGCGTCTCTTGGGGAATTTTGAGCAAGCTCTGCGCCTTATCGTTGCGAAGACGGAGGTGGATATCCGCTGTCCAAGCCCAATCGGGATCTACCGAGAATAGGGCATTGATGGCTTCCTCGTAAGAAAAGCTCCGAATGCCCTTGATTATGCTCCATGTTACCTCCCCTTTCCAGCCTGCCCAAGTCCAGGATGAGAGGTGGGGAAGACGTTGTGCTTGACACGAGTTGTCTGTGTGGGCCCAGGATGTGAGTGCCACTGCGAAGGAGGCCAGTCTTGCATGCCCAGGTCCTTGGACTCCGGGAATCTTCCCCGAGAGTATGGGCAGTCCGTGAAGAAAAGTGAGGCGAGGATTCGAGTCAGAGTAGTTCCTCAGGATTCCTTGCATCGCCAGCAGTGAGTCTGTCGAGAATTTCAGGTTTCTCCGGGAGAAGTTTTGGATGTGCTCCGCAACCTGGAGCAGTGTCTTCTTCTCGCCGAGCCCCTTGGACTGGTGATTGTACCACCCAGGAGGCTTGCCGCCGAAGAGACCAACTGCAACACAGCTGCTCATCCTGAGCTTGTTTTTAGTGTGCAGTAACTCAAGTGGAAGGTGGACGGCCTCCCACGTCACCATGCTCGCACATTCCCAGTAAACCTGGCCTTCGGTGAAGACGATTCTTCTTGCCAAAACGCCTTCTTGATAGGTCCACCCCCTGGTCCACCAGGTTGACTGATAGATATCTTGCCGGCGATTCTCAAGGATGGAAGCCAAGACTGTCTCCCCCATCCGGATTTTAGGCTGGGGTCTCCGTTTCGTCAAACCCACCCCAGGTAAGCCGTGGCTGGCACCCGAGCCTGCGGCAGCAATAATGGTAAATTCAGCATTCTGGTATATGGCAGCCATCTTGGATATCAGGAAATGCTTTTCTTGTGCGTTGTCCCGGTCAATACAGAACCTGTCGACCCAGAGATACTGAAGGCCAAGTTGACGGGTGACGAGGATAGCATCGAGGACAACCTTGGGCCAGGTTGAACCACATACAGTGATCTCCTCGCCCCACACGTAGCTCAAAGCCGCGTACCTTTCCGTCAGCGGCTTCTCAAGGATGTTCATCGAGCTTGAATCCGAGTCGCAGTCGATAAGTCGAAATCCCGGCAGAGCTTTAACCGCCTGGTGCTTCGAAAGGACGCAAGCTCCACGATGATGTTTCTTGCAAAACGAAAGCCACTCGTTCACCTCGTTGTAATCAACCGAAGTTTTGAGTTCTTTGGCCCAGATGCCAAGAGGTTTCGGTGCTGCGTCTTGTGGCAGGGCTCGGTAAATCGGGTGCCACGAAGATGGTAAGGCTGCAAGAGCAAATTTAATCGTATGCATAGGAGCAACCACCAAGAAAGCGTTTTGAACCATGCCAATGGCATGGGTAGGTTCCATGTCGATGTTGAGAAAAGAGCTGCATGTCACGCTGGAGAAGGCGCGCAGCTGGAATGGTCCTTTGGTATCTGGGCCCTTGACGGCGGCGAAGAAAGCGCACAATGGACAATGACCGGCCTGTTCCGGACGGACTCCGATGTCTAAGACGAAGAGTCCATCAGATGATGATGAGCTCCGATTTCGGCCGGAAGGTGGAACTCGGCCGTTGACGTAGTAGGTCGCGAAATGGGCATCTGCTTTGCGGAATATCTCGTCGAAATTGATCTCTGAGCAAGGCGGACGGAGCACCGGGTCGCTCTGCAGCCTCTGCCGCTTGTATGGTGTCTCATCGCGTCCCTCTGCCTCTTGATATTTGCGAATCGTACCGGAATAAAGGGGAAACCGAGGAACAGAGGACTCGGTGATATCGAGGGGGAGAGACACATCGGGGGCCTTAGCAGAGAAAGTCGACATCTACCGGGCTAATGCTATGGTCAGCTGCCCTACTCACAACAAGCGTTTTTTGTTTTGGACGACACTTACTTCGTCAGCTGGGGCGTGTCTCCGGTTTGGAGCAGCAAGGCTACACAGGCGAGAGTGGCATGGGCTGCGAAGCGACAGCGGCTTGAGCTACCTTAGGTAGGGATTCCCAGAGTCATCCGGAGTGGAAAAGGCGACGAAGTCAAGACTAGGGAGCTGAGAGAGAAAGCAGTGGGGCTTTGTCTGCAAAATAGCGAGCCATGAAGGAAACAAGTTTGTCGCAAGTGGTGACGAACAGATGGGCAAAATCTGCCTTGGGCAAAATCGCAGCCAAACACTGCCTCGATTGACCCCTCGCTCACAGCCTTCACTGTCCTATTACACCGTCAATCCTCATTTGTCCGGAGAATCAAGTCCGGGACTGCCCAGACTCCAGCAACTGAGGCCACAGAGGCTCAGCGATGGAGGCAAAATCGTCCAACGCCTTTATGGAGTGGCTCTTGCACCTCGGCTTGTGGAAAACTGTGGGCCTTTTCCTTCGACTGCACGAGCCCGAACTCCATATCATCTCAACCGACTCCAACTGATAGTTTCTATCCAAGTTGAGTGAGTACGCGAGACGGAGTGGTCATCCTCAAGCCAGACGGAACTAGCCACCAACAAGCACAAGAACTCGGCGTGTCACTCTGCCCTAGAATATAGGTACTGTGCCATCCAGGTATTAGCTGTTGTTCCTTCTGAGTTCTGACTCTCTAAAAGTTATTCTAGACTTTCTTGGACATCAAGTTCTGATGATATTCCATGTTTTCAGTCCTCGCTGCAGTGTTCATGGTCTAGAACATCGCTAATTACGCTGATTCTCACCGCTTGAGCTAACTTCTGACCCCACATCTCGAAACAAGCAGTCAGATGTCCGCGCGGAGGAACTTGTGATGTCAAAATAAGCGCCATACGGCCCCATGGAGATCCGGAGAACCCCCCACCCAAGCTTCACGCTCAGCTCGTGGTCCGCGAGCCCCAAGCGAAACATTTGCACAACACCGTTCTTGACTGCCACCGAGGATTTCAGAAAAAAGCGGCAGTCCGACTCGCGCGGCCCGAGTTTTTGGGCACGGGCTGAGATAACCGTGGCTGCGATCAGGAGCGAGTCGTGGTAGTTCAGTGCCGGCGGCAGGCTGATGGCCGGTTGTTTGCCCGTGCGCAGCGCCTTCTCACAGCGAAACAGCTTTCTCTAGAAGATTTCGGCGTCGGCCCCGACCGCGCTGCTGAGGGCGCCAGGTCCCGAAGTTAACATATCCGGCGGGGTGAACACCGGGGGAGCGAACGGGGCTTTCGGGAAGTTGTGCCGGACGTAACGCACGAATCCCCACCGGTCAGGCAGGAGATCCGCCTGGAAGGCTTCGTCAAGGTAGTTGTTGAGCAGCTCGACGTGCTTGGGAAGAACCTGAAACCCCCCGGCATGCTTGATGAGGACGGTCCCGTGAAGGTGGATGACGCTCAGCGTCGGAACCGTGACGAGGTCCTCGTCCTGGACCATCTGGCGCCAACCCAGGCTCTGCTCCGGGCTCTCAAAGACCCACTTCAGCCAGCGGCAGTCCTTGCTTTCGGTGTGGTTCATGTCTTCCTAAGAATCGAGGCTCACCGGGCGGATGAGCCAGTTGAGGCCGAGTTGGTACGCAGCTGCGCAGCAGTCCCAGGGGTATGGGTCGTCGACAGGCACGAGGTGCAGGGACATATGATGGCTATCATCCACGGCAAAGGCTGAGGATATGAAGCCGTTCTCGACATCGGTGAGCTGAAGGGCGGGTTGGATGCTCGGCCGGGGCCCGGCCATGTGGGTGCCGCCTTGACAAGTCCGGAGGTAGCTAATGGTGAGGGCGAGATCGCGCCAGCTCACGTCTTCAACGTTGCAATATGGGCCGTCCAGGTGGCGGGATATGGCGGCGATCACAACGGGCCCACGCCACCCCTCGAGCAGCAGCGGCTCAGTGAGAGCCGCGATGGATTTGTTTGCATGGTTTGGGGGTATTGTCATGTCGGGCTGGGGATACGAGATCAACAGAAGGTCGTGGTCCAACGCCCAGTGATGGGAAGTCCAGCGAATGACCCTGGCCGAGGGCTCGCCGCCGGCAAATATCTCAAAGGTGTGAAAGTCCTGGTCCTCGACGACGAGAGCGGCTGTCTCGGGATCGTATTGCACCCAAATGAGCTTACCAGCTTCACCTGCCATCGGAAAGAGCACGGCGCGTTGGTGGTGGCCCGCCTCTGGGTGGTACTGGGGTTGCTTCACGGGAGAGGCGCCACTCTGACAGAACTGCTGATGGACATCCTAGGAACTCTGGAACGGGACCATGCACTGGAACTCGCTGTTGTGCTGGAGCCTTTGAAGGCCAGACTGCGCACATGCGAGGGAGCACCACTGGGCGTCGTCGCAAGAACCGCAGCGAAGAGACGGCGGGATCGGGATGGAGGGGGGCGGTGAAGCTGTATCGGGCATGGACGCCTGGGCAGTTTTGAAAGATTCATCCGACGCAACCGATAACCCTGCATCCGAGACGATCGGCCTGGGTGCATCCAAAGTGCTTGATGTGGCTATTTCCGAGATGATCGGCGTGGGTGCATCCAAGGTGACTGATGCGTCTGTTTCCGAGATGACTAGCGTGTCTGTATCCAATGCGACGGGCGTCCCTGAGCTGTCTGTGACTGGTGTGTCTATCTCCCGTACGACCGGCGTCCCTGCGTCGTCTGTGACTGATGTGCCTGCATCCGGTCTCTCGGTTGAGGGGCAGACATCTTCAGCGGGGGTCGGTGACGGTGCTGGCGATCGGGATTCCTTGAATGGCGGCCGGTAGGGGACAAAGTTGTTGCATGCGATACAGAGGCTGCGGAAGGGACGGTTGAACAGGTAGTCGTTGTCGACATGCTGCAGGCTGAGCTCGGCGAACTTGAGGTGCGATAGGGGTGATGGGGGCTGCTGCGACGATACGCCGGATGGGGTCAAGGGCAGCAACGGCGGGGATGGCGTCGCGTCCGATGTTCTCGACACCTGGGCCGAGAATACGGGCGCGCTCGATGATGCTCCCTAAGCAGGGCGGTCGGGCGTGGGGGACAAGAGGGATATGGCGTGGTTGCGGTCCGTTTCTGGGTCCTTGGCTGCGTCGTTGGGTGCCATTGTTGCCAATATTTACATGTGAAAGGGAGAGAGAGGAAATGAGGGGTTCAAGTCGGGACGTGTGATGCTTAGGTGACTAAGGATGCCGGAAAAGGAGTGGCCGGTGATGGCAGCACGATGTCGCACCCGGGCATGTCAAAAGACTAAAGTAGATGGTGATGGCTGCACAGGGTCTGGTAGCTGTGTCGACGGGAGTCGTGTTGGGTTGCACTGTCATGGCAGTTGCACGGTACCTGCCTGAGTGACGCCCGAGATGGGTGCCACCTTAGGTAAGTTCCACGGACAGAAGGGAAGCAACCTAGAAGAAAGAAGACGAACGGCATGGACAGGACGGGGGAAGAACAGCCATCGACCGTCCGCAGCAACGTTGCCAGGAGTCGAGCACTTGCTCACCTACCAACCGCCCCCGTTGGCCTGTCGCGTTTCTTCGTTCGCTGGATCCCCGATCTCGATGCTCGATGGGGCAGTCGATGAAGTAAGTAGATTCACATGCGTGTTGCGTTCCATGCCTGTGCTTATCTGCCCGTGGTTTTGAGGCGGCGATCAAGGGCGAGCATTGGTCGAGCAAATTCATCCGATCAGGTGAGGCGTTGCGTGCATTGATAGATGCTTGCTGGAGGCCGGATGGGACGAACCGGTGAGGTGTGACCCCACGCCGTCGACGCATTCGGATGGAAACAGGAAATAAGAAATCCCACGCTTTGACGCTTTGACGCTTGCATCATCCCGCCGGGAGTCCCCGCAATCGCTACCCCGCAAAGCCAGTCCCATCTCATGCAGGGCAAGTGCCGCGGCATTGGGACCTGGGATGCCCTGTGGGACCCGGTAAAACCCGCTTATTCTTTGCCCCCC
>FTCU01000503.1_pt1 | contig 14562 bp, 18 predicted proteins | sample 1639521 | NCBI WGS metagenome assembly FTCU01 (sample SAMEA3914864, study PRJEB12502) | metagenome | biome: forest; material: soil | place: USA | collected 2012-03-12 | depth 0.3 m
GCCCTCAATACCCCCGATATCCAGTCAGGTTGCGAGATCTCATCACGTCGGAACGCTCGTGGGGGCCACATTCCCGTCCTTATCAGGGGTTCAACAGTTAAAACAAAACCAGCGCCCAACACGTGCGGCCTCGTCCCCGCAAACAACAGCATCCCCCAGCTTCCAGGTCGGGATCTGCCGGGCGGGAGCGGGAGCAAGCCGTCCAATCACCCCGCGATGCATCACAACGTTTGCCGCTAATCATCTTCCCATGGTGTTCCTGGCCGTTGAAAGATGCAAGGGGTGGCTTCTCAACCCCTCGCCAAGCACGCTTGTGCTGCAGGTCCACCTCAAAGGGATACCGAGGAGTGATAGACACGATTGGGTGCTGGAAGTGGAGAGGTAGTCTAGAAAGAATCCATCTTCCTATCAAGTTATCTGACCAACAAAAGGACCGTTGCCCTAGGGAGAGTACCGCTAGTAGTAGTGGCTACAGACTCAAAGCGGAAATCACAGCCGTGCGCCCATCTCCCTGTCGTTCCCTTCATCGGCGTCCCCAGTCTCCCTAACTTCAAGTTCCATTCTCCGTGTCAAGACGCAGCTTCGATGCTAGGGCAGCCCAAACTATCATTATTAGACGCTGTGTAACGACAGCGTTTCCAACTAAATTATCATCCTCAAACGGACACCTCGTCATGACTGGTCCTTGAAGTCCTTTCCAAGGGCCCCCATCGGCTGCCAAGGCGCTTGAGGGCAGCCCACGCCATTCGACTTCCGATGGCTGGTAGCGGTCTGGCCCCGGGCATCTGACGTGGCCTCGGTGACTCGTTCTGGAGTGACAGCCGATGTCAACTCCGCACCTATGGTCAAGCTCACAATGAGATTTGGGAAGAAGGCGCTGAGTATTGACCCCTCCGCAAATGGACCCTGACCAACTTCGATATCGTAACACAAGCATGGCCGCCATCTCCCATGTAAGCTACAATTCCAGAAGACCCCGACAGAAAGCCCTCGGGGCTGCCATTGCGTTGCGGGGGATCTGCCGACTGCGAATCCATCTTGCTCCAGCTTTCTTTGCAGAGACAGGGGTAGCGAGCCAAAATTGATTCCAAGGAACGCGTGCATCTGATTCTCGGGGACTGTGGCTTCGGCATACAAGTCAGCGACTATGTTCTTAACCAAGATAGTCGGGAAGGCTGAAGCTTGAGGATGACGGAACGAGTGCAGGCCGTGGTTTGGCCTTGTATTAAGCGGGAGAGGTGATGTGATATCGTTGCGCATGCAGTGGTGGCGGCCTCTGAGACGGCATAATTAGACGGTGATAGCCGGAAGAGGGCCCCCAGGTTCATACAAGCCTCTCCTTAGAGAATACGCCACCTCCTCGACGGAATCCTCTCCTTTGATTCAAGCCCGTAACCAAATGGGACTCTGAACAAGATTGGTAGGAGAATGTCTGGCAGGGTCAGCCAGGTGACGCAGCAACTAGCGTACAGAGAGTCGCCAACTTCAGGGCCGGGATGTGAGTACTTACTAGCGAACAAGGGGCACCAAGATGATGCCAACAACAGGCTTACTCACTGTGTCTAGGGAGGCAGAAAGGTCACAGGCTTCCATGATTGCCAAGGCAACCTCAATGAGACGACGACGGTCTCGAGTTGAAGCTAAAGGGCATATCCAGCAGGATCTCAGACACCTTGGATGAAACCTCAAAGGGAATGAAATATATTGCTTGTTCTCCATACGAGCCATCACCCTATAATCCCTGCGGAGCTCCTGCGTATCTGCGTATAATCCATCGTGTCCATCTTGGTAGACGCGTTTAGCGCGGTGGCATGAAGCGGCTTAGACGTAGTAATATCTCTTTTGGCAGCTGTGGAAGTCGAACACGGCTCCGTATGTGCCATCATCCTTGAAGCCAGAAAAAGTCTTGAACCCGTTGGAACCGGTTCTATTGCGAGTCACGAGATACACAGTCAGCTCAAACAAACGGAAGCCTTAGCTTAGACGACTCTCACTCACCCGGCAGGAGAATAAACCGGGTCCCAGCCAATGCTGGTCGGAATGTTCCAGCTGAAGGTCACGCCCGTACTGGGAAAGGTGCAGCTCTGGTCGGTGCCCGACGCCCACTGGTGGGTACCAAAGAGGTCTGTAGAGTTTGACATGATGCAGACATCGTCGGAGGGAAGGAAGTAAGATGTCTTGCTACAATCCTCATCGTTGGCGCAGTACTAATGGGAGCGGACAGATCATTGATTAGCCTCAGAACAAACATCCGCACTCGACTTTCACAGAAAGAAGACCTATGAATTCTTGATTACGTACCGCAACCAGGGAGATGGCAGTATGAGGCCAGGGGGTTCCTGACATGGAGTAGCAGTTGAGAAAGTGCACCCCCTCGCCGACGACGCCCTGAGCGAGGAAACCGGCTGCACCAGCAAGGAACGTAAGACCGAGCATTGTGGGCTTGGGTGATTCGTACGATGAAATCCGGGGATAAGTGGTTGCGATGGTTGTTGGATTGAGCTGATGTTCCCTTCAGTGCAACAAGTCGCAAGCAGATAGTCCATATATACTACTTGTATGTGGCAAGCATGCCTCAAGAGGCAGCCGAACCATCTTCACTCTGAGCTCTACCCAATGTGTAGAAGTGCTTACTGACGATGGCATACTTCCTTCAGCTTTGATATTGGTCATCATGGAGTGGCTCTTCCAATGGTTGAACGACCACATGCCAATTGCCATGCTTACAGGCTCGCCAGGTTCCGGGTATCGCGTACAAGTGCTTACTCACGACAGCATATTTCCTTTAGCCTTCTCGTACTGAAGAAAATGGTATTGGTGGGCACTGGGTGGCGCTTGGCACCCGGCCGCCCCTCACTGGTAAAGAGCGTAAGGACTGCAGCCAAAGTTGAATGCATGCGTCCTCGATCATACGCTTTAGAGGATGTGTTATAGCTCTTTGAGGCATTGTCATGACCGTTCGAACATGTTTCGTGGTTCTATGAGGGTCCGTCGTGATTCCATGAAGCTCTGTCATGGTTATGTGAAGCTCTGTCATGGCTGATGCAAAACGACAGGGTTATTACTGACAAAAATTACCCCTGAACTTGCCTGGCTCGCCTTACTGGCGGGTGAGCGAGGGCGAGCCGCGAGCACATCAGCCAATCAACGAGCCGAGGCCTCGAGAGTCGACGGCCTCCCGGAAGCATCCTTTGAGGCGGCCAACAAACAGCATGTGACAACCTGCCTTCAACACACTGGCGCCGCTGTATCCTGGTTTAGATTTGGAGATACGCCGAACCGAGATAGTGGGCGACGGATAGGTATGCATGCTAGCTCAAGGGCTGCTCGAGCTTGGGAAAGTCGACAATGCTGCCGGGCAGCCAATGTAAAGGCCGGCCGGGTAGATAATTATTGCGAGCACCACTGCATGTGTTTGGGCTCTCGGGGTTGACTGAGGTGCTCAGTTGTCAGTGGTTGTTGAGTTGCTCGAGGGGTTGGAAGCCCACCTCGGAGTCAGCAGCTCACCTCGCTGGCCGGCCAATCAGCGAGTTCAAATTTTAGGATTCAGAATTCAGTTTGAGGTGCCCAACTCTCAGTTCAACGCCCCACTCGCATCCCGCCGACTGGCGACGGCCACCTCGCCTCCAACCTTCGGTCAACAAGAAAACACACCAGGCCTCCTCGGCAGCCTACGGGATTTCGAATTGTCAAATACCGTCCCGATCCCCGGCAACTTCACAGCCCGCTCGCAACCAATTTGAGGCAACTGCGCCTCTTGAACTGCGGTGCCTTGACCTGACCGACAAAGCCTTCACCGACAGAATCCCAACCCCAAGTTGCCAACGAGCAAAAACCAGTCCCGCCGCGGCCACTTCGCACTGTTCGCAGCCATTGTATGGACGCAAGTCGCAAAGCAATCGCCGTCCGACATGGCCTCCGCCGCGACTCTGGAGCCGCTAGCTCCCTCCTCTTCCCCTCTTGAGAGCTTGCCGGCCGAGCTGAGAGACCGGATCCTCTGGAACATGCCCGACCTGCCAACGTTGCACTCGATCGTTCGGGCCTCGCCTGTGATGCATGGCCAGTATCGGAGCAACCGAGACAAGCTCCTCCGCGCGTGCCTGGAACGCGGATTAGATGGCTTCCTCGTTCACGCCCACGCCTGCCAAATGTCCCGGCTAGACCATTTGGGCGAGAACCGGGCCCACGAGGTTACCATTGGTTTCCTGGAGGGCTATCGCGAGTGGCTTCCATCGGGCTCGAATCCCTGTGCCAATCTAGGCTCGGTCAACGCGAGTGATTGCCGGTGGATGGCAGCATTCCATCTCACCGTCATCAGGCCGCTCACCCGTCTGTATAGCAGATGGGCGTTTGCAAAGTTCCGAGTCGCGGCAGCAGTCGCGTCGGCAGAAAAGAAGGATTTCAAAACTGCAGCGGAAATCATGGCAACAGTTGCTGCGGTACATGAGGATACCAGTGCCTACGATCTGAGCAGAAGCGAGGAGATTCGCATCATGCGGGCTCTGTATCAGACCGAAACTTACCACCATCTAATCGGGTATCCTCAAATGACCGAGGCAGATTTGTTCCTGGAGTATCAATCTATCGACATGTTCTTCTCCTTCTTTGATCCCTGGGAAGCCGAGGCACTCGGATGTATCGATGTGTTTTTCACGGAGGAGTTCGGCCCTCTCTTCGGCAAACTCAGCGTCAAGCTCCGTAGAGCTTACGCTGGGAGGGGTCCAGGCTACCCAATACAAAGTACACGAAGAAACTCCGCCTTGAAAGCACACGGGAAAGTACTCCCACGCTAATTCTTGGCCGAAATGGTTATAGTGTACACCGAATGCACCCTCGCGCGGAGCCTCCAGCTGAGACTACGGTTTCTGACACTCGACAGCCGTGGCGATGACGACACCCTCGTCGCCGACGTTGGGCGCTTTCTTGCCGTGGACAAAGAGGAGTGCTTTACCGCCCTCGACTGGTGCTTGGAGATTCCAACACAACGTGGCAGACGTCACCGGACAGGGCTCAACGCCCGGGACGAGGCGGAGGCGCGGAGGGATCCGATCAAGTTCACCGGCGACGTGTCTCTCGGACCGCCGTATGGATGGGTACTCCTTTGGAAAGGCATCTATTCCAATCTCTTTGCAGAATATGTCCCCCGCACCGTCAGGAAATGGGGTTATGTCATGTGGGACCGAAATCGGTGGGACGGGTTGGGAGACCTTGCTTGGGGACAGTGGAAGACGGACGAGGAGTTGGCGAACCAGATTTGGAGCGATTTTGAGTGGCGTCCCTATCCCTAGGGTTGCTTTCGCAGAACAACGGTTGCCGTTTGTGCCACTGTAGCTGTCGGATGAGATCAGATGCTGGTGCTGCAGTGCGAATCATGTCAGAACCAAGGAAGCGTTTAAGGCTTCACCCACGCCCTTCAGTTCACAACATACCAATATCCCAAGCTCCGAGTTATTTCTGAATGGGGGTGCCGACGATGTACTGATAACTACCTTACTTCCGATACCACATCCTTGTAATCTTGGTCCGCTTTATCTTTCTCTGCAACTGAAGAATGCCATACAACAATGCCTCGGCCGTGGGAGGACAACCCGGGACGAAGATGTCGACGGGCACGATCCGGTCGACGCCCCTGACGACAGAATAGCTGTAGTGGTAATACCCGCCGCCATTCGCGCAGCTCCCCATGCTGATGACCCACTTCGGATCCGGCATCTGGTCGTAGCACAGGCGCAGCGCAGGCGCCATTTTGTTGGTGACGGTGCCGGCGACGATCATGACATCGGCCTGGCGCGGACTCGCTCGGAAGATTATGCCTTGGCGATCGTTGTCATAGCGGGGCATCGAAACATGCATCATCTCGACGCCGCAGCAGGCCAGGCCAAACGACAGGGGCCAGAGTGAGCCCTGCCGAGCCCAGTTGACGAGAGCGTCTATCGTTGTCCTGGGAATTGTTGTGTTGGTCATCTGTCCTCAAGCACGCATTGTAAAAGGTACCTGAAGGGGTGTTTGGCACTTACAGGACATGTTTGGCAACGGCGGTTGGCTTCTTTTCGGGTGACAGTGCTGTTGTTGGGCGACTGGAGGGGAGAGGACGCTGGCGAGGACCACTCGGGGTTCCTTCGAAGCTGTACCACCGGGGGAACCTGATGGACAACGAAGGGATAAACTGGCCGGCCCTCTGTATTGGCAGTACATGGTTAAGGGATCCGAGAGCATGCATGATGTTGATGATCGCTGGGGCGTGGTGAAGGTGGACGGACTTGACCCGCAGGCCCAACATGGAGAAGCGACATCGAGGAGAGCTCCGAGCTGTCCAGGTTCCCATTGACTTACACTGCCAGTGTCAGGAGCCCCCCTTATTGGCCAGAGACCCTCCTCTGGCCCAGAATTGAACAATATGCCGAGGAGGACGTCGGGACAAGCCCACCTCTCGGCCATGTGCAGAAGCCGAGCACGCACTGGGCTAGCTATCGCACCTTGGCGTAGTTTGACAGTGCGGTTTTCTCCCAGAATCTCGCGAATTAAAGTTGCTTCATTCGACTCGGGGCCGGTTCGTTCCGAAACGACGCCACCACCCACAATTTGGAAAATCGGGACAAGCCCACAGTTGGCGGGATTTCCCCGAACTCACACCCAACAATCTCGAGTCCGACAAGCCAAACGCAGGATGCCTCCAACCCCCTCATCGGGATTTACCTGCCCCACATGCGGCAGGCAATATCAGCACAGCAATCACCTCCGCAGACACGAAGCGGCCCGTGAGTCTTGGTGACCCCCTGGACAGGAACGGGCGCGGGTCTTGGCCGGGACTTCGTGCCCTGAGCTGCGCTGAGCGGAGCACACAACTGACTAGCAGAAATGGGCAGACTTGGGGTCCCACGGCTTTAAATGCCAGTACTGCGCGAGAGTGTTTAAGCGGAGGTTTGTCCCTCCCCCATTTTAGGCCCGCTTCCTTCTCCTGCCATGGTCCGGACACCCAATTTAGGGCCTGTGTCTTGACACTCTCCTCACAGAGATGTTTGGCGCAAACACCACACCAGCTGTGAGGGCAACAACAGCCATGAAGAACCCCCTCCGGCCAAGCGAGGGAAAAAGCCGCGAGCATGCGACCCGTGCTTTCGCAGCAAGGTCGCTTGTGACGGCGGCTCCCCGTGTTCCCGATGCACGACTCGCCGGGTGGCCTGCAGCTACGTGAGAGTCCAGTTAAACACCGACCGCGACATGACTTTGCACACGCCAGGCATCAACAACACCACCACACCACCAAGCGCCAGCAGTGCTTCACCGATGGCACCTACGCTCACTAATAAAGAAGAGAACACCAAGATTCCTGTGTCGTTTCTCCTCGGCCTCACCAACCCGGAAGCCGAGTCCATGGTCGGGATCTTCCTCAAGGATCCAAGCTACGACTGCGACGACCCCGGCAGCTCAGGTATGAGCACGCAACCAGAGGCTGATATCAACACGGACCCAGACCAAGACCCTACCTCCAGCGACGGCCCCTTCTTCCCGTGGGTCTTTGGCGACCCTCCCTACACCGACCTCTTCGCCGCTGCCGAGGATTATGCCGACGGTCTCACCTCCTTTCCCGAATCCGCCTCTCCCTCTACCCCAGCCATCGACCCAACCCTCGCACCAACCATCTCCACCCTCGAATCCCTCCACACCACCCTCACCGCCACCGACCCCTCCTACACCGGCACCTTCGACGCAGCCCTGGCCGCCCAAGTCTTCACGGCGGCCAACGCAACGACCTTCCTATCCAACTACTTCCGCCATACGCACAAGCACCTGCCGCTCCTCCATCGCGCCAGCTTCAACACCTCCACCACCACCCCGGCTCTTGTTCTCATCGCCTTTCTTACCGGCGCGCTGTACGCCCCGCCGAGGGACTGTGTGCTGGCTACGCCGAGGTTCTTCCATATCGCGGAGGAGTTTGTGTTTCGGAAGCTTGAGAAGCTCGTGGCGCGTTTTACTCAAGAGGAAGCGGAGGAGGAGAAAAGTGGGGAGATAGAGCTCTATGAGACGCTGCAGGCGGCCGTGTTGATTCACGGGGCGCAGTTTATCATGAACACGAGGAGTGCCGACGCGAGGAGGAGGGGGTGGATGGTGAGGAAGCCGGTGTTGGTGGATGCTGTAAGGAGGTTGGGGTTGACGGCGGCGAGGCATGAGGAAGAGGGGTGGGTGGGTGGAGAGGACAGGGAGGAGGGGTGGAAGCGGTGGGTGAGGGATGAGATGAAGATTCGGTGAGAGCTTTTCTCTTCTTCCCTTCCAATAGCCCTGAACCGCTACTCTACATGCTTGATACTAACGGCGATAGCATTGCCACCTGGACACTTCTCACAGACTGGCAAGAAAGTGGCGTGCTTCATCGGCCGGGCTTGATGACAATCCACGAGATGACTGGCGAGCTTCCCGGTCTGGAGGAGCTGTGGGAGGCGAATGACGCAGCCGACTTCGAAGCGGTAGTGACGAAGACGGGCCAAGGCTGCTGGCGGCGCTCAGCCTCTGTCAGGGACTGCGTGGATGCGTTCATGGCGGATCCATGGTCAGGGGCAGCCGGGTTTCCTCTGAAGAATATAACGATGTACGATCTTTACATCTGCATAACCGGTAAGACAAGGCTCCTGGTTGCCCACTTCGATACACTCACTAACGTATGTTTTGGGTTATGGCAGCCATATCAGTCGTGATCGCAGTGTCCCGGCTCAATTCATTGCTGCACACGACCTTGCCGGCGCTCCAGCGTGCCACAGATCGATGGGAAGAGCTGTGGCAGGGGGTTCTGAGCCAGCTGGGCGAGGAACAACTGCGTATGAGCGGTTTCGTCCGGCACTGCGGCGAGTTCGGCTGGCTTGCCAGGGCAATGCTTCAACACTCGCGGGATGGGAAAGACCGGACGGTTCCGTTTTACGACCGGATCGGCCATGACACCCCGAAGGAGCTGCATGACTTTGTGCGGGCATTGCGAGGGCCGTGAGGATTCCCGTCGATCTCAGGGGTATGGCTTGGAAGTGTGTTGATTTCGGAAGGGTGCCAGTGTTTTTCTCCGTCATCTTTTCTCCCTCTCTAATGATGTTATGACTCTGTCAAACGCCCCATGGATTATAGCGTCCTCTCATACCATCGACGTCCAAGTCATCGTCAAACAGACACAAGTACTCAACCGCTGTCGGCGCTTGTTTATAACTGGCTGGAGTTCGCAGCCGTCCCGCCACGACCGCTTGCTGCAAAATCTCTGCGTCAATGTACGGAAAACGGGGTCACGAGAGACGGCAAAGGGTGAAGCGGTAGAAACCACCTAGCCCCTATTTTTGAGGCCAGCCTAGAAGCTACCCAGATTCTCACTTTGCCACTTGCTGGCGGCACTCGTTGTCTTCTTGCGCCAGAATGCCGCTGTTATCCGAAGGGCGCGGATGTCAATTCTTCCAAGTGGGGTTCACGGTCCATCGGAAGAGGAGTCCGGCCCGGCGATTTTGGAGGTCAGGTCAAGGGAGCTCAACTCTCGAGATCGAATTCACGCTGTCAGATTTTAAGCATGAATAAACATATGGCTGGAGTTTGAAACATTTAAGCCGAACACAGGCTTGATCACAAGCTTTCCCGGGTTTCGGTGTCCGAGTTGCCATGGATATCGCAGGTCACGGAACAAACCCCGTTTTTCACCAGCAAACCTTCCAGCACACTCCCTGCAGCTCCAGGAACGCTTGGCACAAATAGACCCACGCCCTGCTAACGACTAAACAGGTAGGTAGGTACACAAAATCTTCAGGGGCCCCGCGTTCTCCCACACTCACCCGCGACATCCGCCTCCCAGGGAAACTCGACATTCCAAGAGGATTGGAGACGTAACGGTGGGCCGCGGCGTGCAAGGAGGGAAACTCCGAGAAAATGAGCCCCGTAGCAGCAGACGAAACGCAGCCGCTGCTCCGAAGCATCACCAACGAGGGGCACCAAGTCTACACCGACCCTCCCCAAGATGCCCAGCATGACGGCGACAGCCTCTCCACCACGATCGTCGACTTTGATCCTGCGGGCGATCCAGACAACCCGCTCGACTGGCCGACGCCTTTCAAGTGGGCCATTGTGAGCATGCTGGCCCTGATGGCCTTCACAGTGTAATTCCCCTGTCCCGTCACCTCTTGAGCATTCACTGACCAACCCCCCCAGAACAATGACCTGCATCGGGGTCGTACCCCTCGCCGCCACTATCGTGCGAGACCTCTCCCCGCCTTCCTCGGAGGAGGACCCAGCAAAACTCAAATCCTCCAGCATCCTTTTGGTGACCATCTGGGAGCTGGGTGAGGCCGCCGGCCCGCTGCTCATCGCGCCCCTCTCGGAGCTCCACGGCCGCTACGCCGTCACCAACACCGCCAACCTCTGCTTCATCGTCGCCTGCGTGGTGGCCGCCACGAGCACCACCGTGCCGCAGTTTGTTGCGGCGCGCATGCTGAACGGGTTGGCGGTCGCGGGCAACGTGCTGAACCCGGCGATTGTGGGGGATATCTTTGCGCCGGAGGAGCGCGGGGGCGCGCTGAGCTTGCTGTTTTTGGCGTCGCTTGTCGGGGGCGCGTTTGGGCCGATGATTGGGAGCGCGGTGGCGGAGAGGTGGGGGTGGAGGGCCGTGGTGTGGATGTCGGTTGCTGTTGCGACGGGGTGTGAGGCGTTGTTTTTGACGTGCTTTCGCGAGACGTACAAGGTGGCGATTTTGAGGAGGCGGGCGAAGAGATTGTCGACGGAGGCGGGCGGGGAGAGGAGGAGGTTCAAGACGTCGTTTGATGAGCTTGAGACGACGGGGGTCGGCGGTGTGGAAAGAAGGTCGGAGTGGAGGAAATTGAGGGATGCGGTGATGAGGCCGGCCATGGTGCTGTTTGGGAGCGGCGTGTTGATGGCCATGAGCTTGTTCAGCTCGGTCGTCTTCACCTTCTTCTACATCTACAGCACCACTTTCTCGGACATCCTGCTGGACCTCTACAAGCTGTCGCCCGTGACGGTGGGCTCGTGCTTTACCGTGTTTTGTAAGATGCGCCCCTGTGTCAAACCCCAACTGTCCAGGACACGCTTACTGACTCGTCGCAGCCGTTGGCTCAACCATCAGCGTGGTCATCTGCAACCGGTGCCTCGACCGCATCTACATCCGGATGCGTTTCACGCACAAGGGTGTCGGTAAGCCCGAGTTCCGACTCCCGCTTGCGATAGTCGGCGCCTTCGCTCTACCGTTAACCGTGGCGACATACGGTTGGGCTGCAGAGCTTCAGATGCCGCTCCTGTTCTTGCTTTTCTCCGTTTGCGCCATGGGAACAGCGCTGATGCTCGCCATGATCCCCGTCATGGCCTACGTCGTTGACGCTTTTGGACTGTTCTCGGCTTCTGCCATGACGGGGGTCATAGTGACCCGCTGTCTGATGGGCACGTTTTTGCCCCTGACGACGGCTCCTCTGGTGGACAAGCTCGGGTATGGATGGGGTTTCACGGTGCTGGCTGGGTTTAGTTTGCTCCTGGCTCCCATCCCGATCTTGATGTTCCGGTACGGAGCGCACTGGAGGAAGTTCTCCAAGTACAGCCGCGAGGAATGAGTTTCACGACTGATGAGGACCATGACTGGACGCCCTGGAGGACAAGGATATACGAATCACGGCCACGGTTACTATCTACGACAACGGATAAATGCTGGTTTCATTGATAGACCGGATTTCGGCTACAGTGCGAGGTGCTAACGGGGGCGTCATAGAGGAAAAGTGTTTTATTGCATGCTCGACCTCGAATAATAAGATCACCACCCAGAGCAAGCTGCTTCTATCCTTTTAATACCCCTAATCCTCACTGAAAGTTCCCGTTCGTAAAGTCCAAGACGCCAACCTTTTCGATGATTGCGCCAATCTCCTTCTTGAAAGCGTCGTGAGCTGGATCCTTCTCGACGTAGTAGTTTCTGTCGTCCGTATTTGCAAACTGCATGACGAAAACGTGCGTAAAGCCATTCTATGGACGCAGAGGTGGTCAATTGGTCGAAATCCGGAAGGAGGCAGTTCTTAAGCACGGATACCAACCTACCTGTTTTCCTTCCTGTGAGTGGTCCTTGCCGCCGGTGATGTCCTTGATGTATGCGTAGTTGGAGTTGGGCGAGAGACACGCCTCTTTGAGGGACATCATCCTGGCACACGCCTGGGTCGAGACGGTCGAGTCAGCCGTCCATCCTCATTCACCACCACCACTGGCTTTCGGCAACGCCACACGCACCACGTCGACCGCAGCAGGGTCCGCGTCGCGCTTGAACTGAAACATGGCGATGTGGGTGACGCCGCGCGTCGTGCCGGGCATTTGGTTGGCCATGGGTGAAGATGCGAAGCCGATGGGGTCGAAAAAGAGAAACAGTGTGAGCAGGCAGACCACGACGATGCCGATTCTCACCACGTGCGGTTGTGCCCTTGAGATGTCGACCATGGCTGACGTTTAACAATTTAAAGTTCCCGTCCTTTTTTGGCGTGGTTTCCCAGTTGAGATGGAATTTTCACTCGAATGGAAGGGGCCCTACAGTTGGAGCCGGGAAGGGGGTTAGTGGGGGTACCATAGCAGGAAGGGGCGTCGATTGCCACAGGCTCGAGGGAGGGAGGTAGGTGGCTCGTGTGGGCCCGCTCAAATTGAGCAAGTGAGTTAACGGCTCCTCGCTGGGGCTAAACAGCCTTGCAGCTCCGCGTCCGACCCACCTGCTGAGCAGTTGTTGGCTCGCGCTTCCTGCAGTGAACTTGTGCATCCCGGTCCCTTCTGGGGTGCTCTGTCAACCCCTGGAATTCCGGACAGGGGCCCGGCGATGGATCACACTCAGTCGAGCAACGACAGTCAACTGGGCTCTCCGCATCATCTCAGGGGCCACATCCAAATCCCAAAACATCGTTCACTACACAGGTTTACTCGTCTTTGCGCCTGACTTCATCTTTCCATCCATCCACTTATTATGACCTAGTTATTAGAAGGGCGCTACTTGTTTGTTCATGCATCTGCCCGCGATGAAATGCAGATGCTTTGAGCCCATCTCTCCCTCCCTCCAGTGTTTCTGAGTCAATCGCAGCGCGGCCCCTTCTGAGGGGCTCTGTCAATACCTTGGGGTTCCCGGTCACCAGTTCTCTGACGGTCCATCGGCTTCTGCTTTCGTTTGCTCTTTGAGGAGGCGGTGTGTCGGCATATAGCGGGGATCTTTGTTCACTTTCTGGGGATGGGACACTTCCGCTGTGGGGACCCCCGGATACTCGCAACAGGTTTTTGCCTTCGGTTGTGAGAACGGTGGTTCCTGACACGATCCAAGTTGAACGGATGCAAGCGACAAAACGATGGCTAAAGGCCTGGGTGAGAGAGCGGCCCAAGTACTTGCAGGCTCGAATATAAACAGCTTGGATACAAGCTAGGTACTCAGAGAGGCTATGGAGAAACACATCTTCAATGGTTGACAGCACTCACTGGCTTCGTTTGTCAAGAGTCGCGGACGCATGCATATTCAGAAACAACGGCCTTTGCGGGCAGGTTCCAAGTGGTTCCGGACACGATTCGTTTGAGTGTGTGTGTCCAGTTGGGAGGTAAGCCGCAAAAGCTACCACAGATGCCTCTCCCGTTTTGGCAAGTTTTCGTTTATATATACCTAAACTCTCTCAGCCTTTTCGTGGAGGGTTAGCACCAGCCCATCCGGTCGTTGCTCTCAGACCACTCCACTCCGACTGGACACTCCGCAGCATGGCTCTCCCGTCCAGCTATGCCCAGGTCACAGATTGCACCGCCATGATCTGTGGTATCGATTTCGGCACGACGTGAGCAACACGCGGCCCCCCTCCCACCTGCCTTCCCCAAGATCCTGGGGCTCTTGGAGATGGACTGACAACTCTCTGTCGAACGTATAGCTCCACGGCAGTATCCTGTCGGTACCTTTCACCACACGACTCTGGGTCAACGAGCAAAATCCAAACACTTCTGCGGGCTCCCACCCGCGTTGCGATTGAAGTCAACAACACCCGGTACCGTTGGGGCCACCAGGTGGACGACAACGAAGAAGCATTCCGGTTGTTCAAGCTGGCGATGATTCATCCGGAGGATCTCAAGGACAGCTTTCGAGACTCGGGTGCGCTAGAGGTTGCACGACGCCTTCGCCGCTCCTACCACAAGTCCCCCAGGGACGTGATCTGGCAGTACATGGCGGGTATTTGGACTGCCTGTCTTGAGACCGCCGCCCGCCACCTCGGCATCTCAACACACGAGGTGGACTTCCTTACCAAACATATTGTCATCGGCATCCCCACCAACTGGCCGCCAGACGCCCTGTCCCGACTGCGAGCCGCCGTTGACGCTGTAATCTCAAGCGCGCGATCTACCGTGCACTTTCTCCCCGAGCCCGAGGCTGCAATCCTCGCCCGACTCCCTCACCTGCCAGAAGCTGCCAGGCCGGAGGTATGTCTCCTGCCATTCATCAATATACCCCATCTCTAACGTTGCCCAGCCGGGTGACGTCTTCGTAATTACCGACTTCGGCGGCGGTACAGCTGTAAGCTCCTTTGCGTCTGGGCGCCACCCCCGCTGCAC
>FTCU01001304.1_pt1 | contig 14561 bp, 24 predicted proteins | sample 1639521 | NCBI WGS metagenome assembly FTCU01 (sample SAMEA3914864, study PRJEB12502) | metagenome | biome: forest; material: soil | place: USA | collected 2012-03-12 | depth 0.3 m
CTGGGCCAAAGAAGTCGCGATGTATATATACAGCTAGCTAGTCACTCGTTGAGGGAGTCGGGGACTTCCTCAGTAAGCAATAACAGTTCAGATCTTGGATCAAATTATCGAGACATTTGCTCGCACTTGTTGTGAACCTTTTGGCTTCACCGAATCTCTTCCAGCAGTACCTACCTCTGGAACCCTCTCAGAAGAGGCTGGGTCCATTGATTCGTCACACTCAGCCACACATTCCTTGTTTATGTTGTACTTGGTACAAGGGGTAATCAAGCTTTTTCTTCTGTCGAGGTACCTGAAGGCAACTTTGACGTGCTCTTTTTCAGTTGTCTTTTCCCCCTTAGCTCTCTTTTTTCTTTCTCTCTTTTTCCCTTTTCTCTCTTTTTTCCACTTCTCTCTTTTTTCCCTTTCTCTCTTTTTTCCCTTCTCGCTTTTTTCCCTCTTCTCTGTTTTTCTCCTTCTCTCTTTTTACTTTTCCCCCCTCATCTCTCTTTTCCTTCTCCTTCTCCTCTTTATTTCCTTCTTTTTTTCTACAAGTAATTAGACACAATTCTACGGAGTATTGTGATAGAGAAGAGAGGCCAGTTTCACTCAGTACTTTGGCAGGGGTAAAAACATTAGTCCACACCCACAGTATGCAGCAGCCGAACAAGCCGGTGGCAACATCAGCGCGAGGATGGCCCTCAATCACAGCTCGGCCGGGTCGCTTAGGATGGCCTCCTCAACAACGGCCAGGTTCATCAACAACGGTAATAGCCTGTTGGTTGCTGGGCACGTTCTCCCGAACAATGAAAAGGGTGCAGGAGATCATGGTCAGGGCTGGCGTCCTCTTCTACGGACTGGAAATTTCGCCAGAATCGAGTATCCTCGTCTAGTTGAAGGGGCATAAGAGCCAAGGAAGCAGTTGCTTGTGCACCTCCTCGAGGCACAGAGCAAGGGAGAAGGCATGGGGGCCGTCCATTGCCCTTGATTTTTGAGGATGACAAAAAGAGAACCTCCTCGCCAGCTGGCAGGTTCTGGGGACATGATACGGAGCATACTGCAAGGATTGGACCGTCTCCCAGGCAACGTCCATCATCCACCAGCCATCTCAAGCACACCTAACATGTCTCATTAGAGTTGTCCTCCGACCCATCAAGACTGTGCACAGAACGTCGGGCGGCACCACATAATACGCGCGCCAGAAATCGTCGAGATTCCCAATAGACTCGTAGAACGAGCTATTAATGGAACTGGCTGACATCATCCACCCCTCATCCACGACCCACTGATTTGTCCTCGGGTGCTCGCACGGCGGCTGAACGCCAACGTCGAGATCGTCGTGACAGCAGATGAGATTAACCCACGCCGGGTCCATAAGATCTCCAGTCCCATCCAACACACTGTTGAGCGACTCCTCATCCACCTGAATAAACATAATATAGCGATGGCTCAGGGTGAACATGCTGGTAGGAAAAGGGTCCGTTTTCCGTGGGGTTTCAGCGTGCCACGCCGTCCTCCGCCACTCGCGAAAGTGGTGGCGGAGCAGCTCCCGCGATGCGCCGTCGAAGAACGGGTCCGAGACAACAGTCCAATCTGCCGCGCTCAAACCTCGCGGGACGCCTGGCTGGGATAAATCGTCGTACGACCACTTCTTGACGTAACCCTTGAATCGATCCCAGCCTGCGTCGTCCTTGTAGGTAGTTCGGTAAATGACCAAGCCCCATTTGTCCTCTTTAAAAGGTTGGAGATCCTCGTAGATCCGACGGAGGTGCGAGGTGTCATCGTCGTCGGGGATGCCGGACATGAAGCGAGGTTGAGGGTGGGATGCAGATGCAGTTCGGTGGGTGAAGAAGGGCAGCGCCTTATGAAGACGAGCAGGAAATGGGTGGAAGCATCGCCGAATGACCGGGCGGGTAGTCGTCCAGAAGAAGTGCGGCATCACAGGCGGGCAATAATAGGGGCAATAATGGGGGCAATGGGCGAGGTGTCAGAGAGACGCCGGCAAGCAGGGCAGAGCTGGTGCATTCTGATGTGGAGATGGTTGGGGCAGCTGGAAGATGGAGTGGCACCCAGACCCCCCAGAGACCTCGGTCTGTTCGATTTGGCGAGCTCGACACAGTCGGCGTGCAGAGCGCCATGATGCACCTTGCCTTGGGCTGCACTGCTGTCAAGGTCACAACGACGTGGTAACGGCCCTCGACATTGCGCACAGTCTCACAAGAGATGCCTACAGTCTGGTCGGGGCATTGTCTGCATTTCCCTTGCCATCCGAGTCAGATGTCCACACGCCGTTCCGTCGCAATCACCCACATGTCGCTGTGGATAAATATTCCCATGCAGTTGTGTTCCTTCCATGGCGTTTCGGGCTTGGAGAGACACCAGTCGAAGTGGTGCAAGAGCTGTCTCCGTCAGCTTGGTCTCGTTCGTACCGTAAGAGGTATGAGGGATGATGCAAAGGATTGCCGACAAGACTTGTTGCTCGGACAGCCCGACATATGTACTCCGTAGGAGACAGAACGGCGTGGCTTACCTCATAGAGAGCCTTGCCCATCTCCATCAGGGCGATCGCCTTGCCCAAACACTGGTACTTTCCGTAGCCAAAGATAAGCTCGTGTGTCCGATTCATCTCTGCCAATTTCTTGTCGTCCTTCTCGAGTAACCACCGTTCCGGGCGGAAAAGCTCAGCATCTTCCCCAAACAAGGTTTTGCTGTGATGCAGCGGCCATGCCGCGTAGCTGATGTTGGTTCCGCCCGGAAGGAAGACAGACGTGCCATCCACCACAACTGTGTCACCTCCGTTGGGAACCCGTTTTGGGACAGAGTCAGTAACGGGTGGATGTATGCGCAAGCCCTCTTTGATAACGGCCTGGAGGTATCGTAGCTTTCTGACCTCGCTGTCAGGAATGACTCCTGGATAGCTTGTCCTGGCGGCGGCGTCGATCTCGGCTTGAAGCTTTGAGTAGACGCGGGGGTGCGTGAGAAGATATAACATGATCCCTCGGAGCGATGTGGCCGTGGTATCCGAGCCAGCAATGATCTGAAGGACGGTTTCCGAAACCAGTTCCTCGGCGTTCAATCCGTGACGGACGAAGGAAGCGAGCATATCGGAACGCTGTGACGTCTCCCGTTGGAGTCGAGTCTCGACGATGGAGCGCGCATTCCGAATCATCCGTCCAAACCCCACAACGTCATTCTCGGATGGTCCCAAGAGCCGGGCCACTAAAGGGAGTTGTAGAAACCACGTCAAACCGAGCGCAAGGCCAAGCGTTGTTACCGTCAGGCCGATCTCTCCAGCCTTTACGTTTTCGTTGACATCTTGGTCCGCTTCTAGGTGACCAAACGGCTCTCCGAAGCCAATGTCGCTGATCACGTCGAGGGTGAAGTACTGAATCTTGCGAGCAAAGTCCATCGGTTTCGACTCTGCGTCAGTCGAGAGGTACTTGGATCGAATTAGTTGTACGAGTTCGTCAACGTGTCTGTCGATGGAGCTTTCGAGCGCCAGATTCTCCTTGCCAGAGTACTATTTCGAGTTATCGGTCAGAGAAAGCCTTTATCGGGGTCAAGGTCACCTCTGTAAGGCAGGTAGCTTACCCCGTGAGCCATCTGCTGCCGCCGGTGTTTATGCTTCTCCTCGTCAAGCTCGCTGAAGACATGATCTTTCCCGGGCAGATAGCGAGTCGCGCGGTTGTACCACTTAGACCGAGTATACGGTGAGCGGACGCCGCTCATATGCGCAAGCAGCTCCGGCGACGATGTAACCAGATCATTGGGACCAACTCGCACGATTCCTCCTGGAACGTTCCTCAGCATTAATTGACTGTGTAGCATTTACGAGAGAGGCACAATCCAACTTACCGTACTTGTCGCAGACCTCCTTGTACCACAAGTGCGACCTCCAGGTGAGAAAGGCCCAGGAGTGCGAGAAATTGGTGAACCCAACACCAAGTGGTCCATTGAAGGCACTCAAGCGCTGGTAGGCTTGGACTTTACGTGCAATGTAAATTGCCACCGCAGCCGAAGCGAGCAGCCACCAAGAGGAGTAGATTTGCAAGAGAGCGCTCATGCTCAGCATTGAGATGACATTTGCTTTATTAGTTGGGAAATAGCCGTGCGGTTGGAACGATTCGATGTGCAGATCGTGGGGAGAGGGGTCAAGTTCATCGCCCATGGGCTCTCTCTTAAACCCCGAGAGATTCAGAGAGTGTAAATGCATAAAACACGGCTCGCACACGTTTACCTAGGCTCTATTTGGCCTAGTATCAATGTGCGTTATCCAATGGAGGCCTGGTTGATGCAAGCCAGCGCCGCCACGTTGCGTTGACATCATGCATGGCTGAGCGGGGAAGCCAGCAAGATGATGGCTGTGTTGCCCAGGAAGCCGGCAAACGCAACGGGTGGGCAAAGGCTGCCTTTTGCCAGCTTGCCCGCTCGCAAGCCTCCGAGTGCCACGGGCAGGACAGGCAGGCAGGCAGGGTCAGCGCATTGAGATCGCCCTTGGCAGCTGCCAGCTGGGTTGGAACGTCGTTAACATCGCGGTTGCATCTTTCAACATCGGACAGACAACTCTTCAACCGCCGATCTCCTCGTCAGCAATCTCAGCAAAAACAATCACGTCGACAACTCACCCCGACTAGAACTGGGAAAGACAAGAAAGGAAAGGGGGAAGAGGCAGCAGTGGACTGAGCCCTGGGAAGTCGGTGTGATGCCTACACTCCTGGCTGCGTCTGACGGATGGGGAGCGCCTTGATTTCCTCGTTCAGGGTGAAGCATCCCTTGGCTGAGCGCGACGGGCAGAGGAAGAGCGGCAGGGCAGGCTCTGGGGCGCTGTGGGTTGCAAGCGCCACTGCGGCTGCACAAAGCTGACACTGCCCCGACGCCCATCTTGCGACGCTTTTCGCTTGGCAGACCAGTAAGAATGCACAGAGACTTTCAACGAGTGACAACGTGAGGGGTAGGGTTGACATCTCCGCATCAGCAACGACTTCTGCCTTCTGTGGATGACAGTGTCTCATTCTCAACCTCTTCCAACTACACGAGCGCGATATGGTCGAACCTCTTGGGCTCATCGGCGTCATCGGCGTCGCAGTCCAACTCATCCAGCTCGGCGCAGAGCTTGGCTTGGACTGGAAAGAGGCCCCAGTCGAAGCCAGCAGCCTGATCAGCGAGCTCTAGAGCCTGAAGACTGTCTTGGCCGAAACCCATGTCAATCTCACGACTTTGTCAATGCCTTCCGCGGGCGTCGCTCGGCATTGCTCTCGGAGCTTGATCCCCTTTCCAACACAGACACTCTAGCCATGGTTCAGCCTGTAAACGCGAGCTGGAGGGTCTGCTTGAAGACTTGAAGAAGAGAGCTCAGGGACACCGACTTGGCTGGGAACGACTCAAGGCAGCCTTTCAGGCTTCTAAAACGCGAGAAGCGGTGGCCACTCTGCATCGGAAGTGCCTCGCCCTAAACCAGCTGTTGCAGATCGACACCGCCGCGATTACGGCCAGCATCCACCGGGAAGTCAAGGACGGGAGGAGGGAGCAGCAACAACAACACCAGTCTCAGCACCGCGCCTTAAGCCACATTCGTGAGCGCATCGACGACCAGGACACCCGACGTGAGCAAGAGACGATCCTCAACTGGCTCGCTCCGGTTGACTACGCCGCAGAGCACAGCCAGTCATTAGGGTTACAACTGAGAGCCAGACGCTGTTTTGTCCTGGCATTCCTGGAGCCGGCAAGACGGTGCTTACGTCTATCGTCATCGACCACCTGAACACCCAGCTCCGCGATCGTTCAGATGTTGGCATTGCAGATCTCTACTGCAACTTCCACCGCCATGACGAACAGAAGGCTGAGGACCTCTTGGCAAACTTGCTGAAGCAATTGACCCAGCAGCGTCCATCTTTACCTGATGCTTTGAGAGCCCTCTACTCCAACCAGGGATCGCGGCCCCCCTAAGGGAAAAATCTCAGATTGTCTTTCTTTGGTTGCTGCAGAATATTCGAGGGTGTTTATCATCGTCGATGCTCTGGATGAGTGCCAGGCCGCTGACGGGTGTCGGATCAAGTTGCTGGACGAACTGTTCAACTTCCAATCCGCGAGCGGTGTGAGCACGAACGTGTTTGCGACATCCCGGCCGATTTCTGATGCGGCACAGAGGTTTCAAGGAGTGCCTTCATTGGAGATCCTTGCGAGCAGAGAGGACGTTGAGCGGTATCTCCCGAGGACATATTGCCGAGTTGGCGTCCTTTGTTGCGAAACGTGAGGATTTGCAGGACGAGATCATTACCCGCATCTCGCTTGCTGTCGATGGAATGTAAGTTTACCCTTTTGCCCTAATTTGATGATATTAGTTGAATATAGTAACATTATTTAGGTTCCTACTCGCGCAACTCGTCTTCCAGTCCCTCAAGTATAAGACATCTCCGTCAAAAATCCGCAAGGCTCTACATCAGCTCCAAGAACAGAGTGCTGGACTAGGCGAGCATCGGAAGCTCAAGGTGTTGGGCCTCGTATATGGCCAAACAATGGAAAGAATCAACGGGCAGCTGGATGATCACCGGCATCTTGCGAGGCTTGTCCTCTCCTGGATCACCCACGCCGTGAGACCGTTGACGAACTTAGAACTCCAGCACGCCCTTGCTATCGAACCAGGCGACGAAGAATTCGACCAAGACAATCTCCCCGAGGTGGAGGATATGGTCTCTGTGTGTGCGGGACTGATCACCGTCGAGGACCAGAGCGGCATCATCAGACTCGTCCACTACACTACGCAGGAGTACTTCGAAAGAACACAGCAGCGTTGGTTTCCTGATGCTGAGTTCGATATCTCCGAGACATGCGCCACATACCTCTCGCTCGAGGACTTGGTCCCCGTCAAGGAATGGTGCGACAGAGAGGTGCTGAAACGGCGGCTTCGATGTTACCCTCTCTACAAGTATGCGGCAGACAACTGGGGTCTTCACACCCGCAACGCTTCGTGCGTTAGTGATGCAACCGTCCGTTTCCTGCTGAGCGACCGACACGCAAAAGCAGCAGGTCGGGTCATGCAGTTATATTCCTCTACCAGCCATGCGGTGGACTGCGAGGACGAGCCAGGTAAATTATTAGGTCTGCATTTGGCTGCGCACTTTGGTCTCGACACGGTTATACAACTGTTGGTCGATACCCATGGGGTTGATGTCAATCGCCGCAGCGGCCATGGCCAGACACCACTCATAGTTGCGGCCATGGAAGGACAACTAGCTGCGGTGCAGGTGCTTCTGGCCGCGGACGGGATTGACGTTGATGCGACGGGTTATCCTTTCGAGTACACGGCACTGTATCACGCAGCCAAGAAAGGACACGACGTCGTGGTGCAGACCCTCCTCGATACCGGCAAAGTCGACGTCAACAAGTTGACGTTTTTTGGCACCACTCCACTTCATGAGGCTGCGATGGAAGGCCGCGAGAGTGTAGTCCGGATACTGTTGGCCACAGGCCAAGCTCACGTCAATGCGCAGGACAAATACGGCCGGACCCCGCTCACCGAGGCGATCCTTGCCGGTTGCACTGGGGTGGTGCAGGTGCTTCTGGCTGCTGGCGGTATTGAGGGAGACCAGACGGCGGAGGACGAGCGCAGGCGCATGGAGGAATTCTTCGGGACTTAGTTACCTAGGCTTTTCGGGGATGTTCCCTTGCTATAGTCCAGACCAAAAGGGGTTCAAGGTGGCGGACATATCAATGAACGAACCGCACAGCAGGAATTAATGAATCAGGTACTCCTGGTCGCAGGCTTAAGTCGGAACTGACTCATTCAAGAGAAAACGACTGCTGTAAATAGGCACTTAATAGATCGGTCATGTAGCAAGTTCTCGAGGTGTTATGCACCGCTTACTAGTGGGTAGAAGAGGTCTCAATACCAATCGACCCTGCTGTTGTCATTCCTTCATGCCGTGCTCCGTCTCTTGATGCTGTGGTTCATTTTTCTATCGCCACATATCTGCAAACACCACAGCCCAGCCCACAGTCAATTCCCTTAATAATGATATTTCGCCTCACCCTCCCTCTTCTGGAAGCGGTTCAGCAGCCAATACTGCGCATTCGCAATGATGGACATGACCAACGCGCCCGAAACCAGCCCGACGATGACGGTCCAACCCGTCTGATACAAGGGAGAATCCTGCGCTTGGAAGATCTGACTCCCAATGATGCCCGCGACGTTGGCGGCCATGACAAAGGTGGCCAAAGTGATGGAGCGCTCAGCAGCATTCCTAGCATTGAGTGCCATCCAGGCGCCATTCACCGAATCTAGGGATCCCAGTCAGTTCCATGTTCAAGCCGACAACCCTCGCACATCAATCTAATGGTTAGAGAGTTGAGACTTACGCCAGTTTGCCTGGAACGCGATGGTGGTAGCCAGCACGCCGAATCTCAAGTTCCCGTCGGTGGAGGTGATGAGCATGCGGTTAGCAATCTAACAAAACAGAGAGCCAAAGGTTAGTCGCTCCGATGCATGGACAACGGTGGGGATCGGGGGTGAGGGATGGAAACGACGCACCATCAGCGCCCACAGAATGAGGACTCCCAGGAACACCATCGGGCCTCGGAGATTGGTCTTGTCGGCCACAAAGCCCCACAACACGTTGGTAAGAACCAAGAACCAGGTGCCAATGGACAACATGGCATTTGACTTGAGGCGTTCAAACCCAAAGGAGACGACCATCAACGGCGCGTAGGAGCCGATGGGGTAGGCCGGCGCCATGCCCATAAGAGTCATCAAAAAGTGAGGGAGCAGCCGCCAGTTGGTAAGCTAGAGGGAGGTTCGCCGTCAGCTTAGCATTTCTCGGGACTAGGAACAACATCACCGGGGCAGACTCACAGTATCCTTGATTTCACCCAAGGTAACACTCTGACGAGGCTGGGCCTTAGTTGGGTCGTCTCGGAGCACTCGCTGCTGCAGGATCTGGGACTCGCGCTCGCTGAAGTATCGGACCCCCAGGAGGGAGACAGGCTTCGCCGAGGACAGTGGGAAGAGGGCGATGAACAAGATGCCGACAAGAACTGTGAACATGCCCTCAATCTGAGATTGTGGAGTTAGTGAATGGTTCGTCGTGCAACGGCCAAGTTGCCTGGGGTACGGGGTCACGGAGGCAAACTCACCAGGAATATCCATTGCCATCCTCCCAGACCGCAGATGCCTCTCATGTGTAAACTGCCCCCAAAGTCAGTGCCTGGTTGCCTATTGCTCGGTCTATTAAGACCCTTGGATGAGGAGGCGCTCACATTCCGTAGGCGAGGAGGCCAGTGCAAGCCGAGGCGATCATGTTGCCAAGAAAGTAGATGGCAAACCGCTTGGTTGTTTCTTCGCGCTTGTACCACCGAGTAATGGTAAACAGACCGGCGGGAATGAAGCCGGCTTCGCACAGACTGGAGTGAGAACCAGGTTAGCGTGGTGACACAAAATACGGCAAGGAGGAGTGCGCTCAGGGGCTGGCAACCTACCCGAGGAGCAGGCGCGTGGTCAAAAATGGTCCGAGGCCTTTCTGGAATGCCTGAAAAGTGGCCACAAGCCCCCTATTCAGACATGTGTGAGCTGGATTCAAGCACGCCATGCATGTCCGGGCCAAAGAACTCACCATGCGATGATCTGACCTCCGAGCCAGACGGTTGGCCCGACTCGGTAAAGCACAATGTTGCTTGGAATCTGTGGAGTTCCGTCAGTCATTGGCATTGGAGATGGAGGGACTTGAGGAGGACTCGAGCTTACTTCGAGGAGGACGATACCGGCAGACAGCAGCTGCTGGCCAACGTTAAACTGGAACTGCGTGATGCCAACCTCTTGGAGGAAGTAATCCGTCAGGGTATTGCCGCTGCCGTCTTGCGTCAGCTCATGCCTCTTGAAGGTACAGGGGTTGTTGCTGCGGCTCACATGTTGCCTCTGTCAAGTTGCAAGGCGAAGAACGCCAGTGTCAACAACGGCATGACAAGAAAGTCGACTCTGGCCTGTGTGTCAGTGAATTCCTTCTCCAAACCCTGGAAAGGGAGCTCAATTACCTGCGGAGCAGCGCCTTCTCCTCCTCCTCGGTCCACGTTATTTCCTGGCCCTCGTCATCGGTCCGGCTGAGCTGGCTGTCCGACGAGGCGACAACGACCTTGTCGGAAATGTTTTTCTCGTCCGCCATGGTTCTCTGTAAAGCGCCTTTGAATTCGTGATAATCAAGGGGCCTATCAGGGTTGGAAGTTGGCTTGGACGACCAAAGGGAGCGGAGCACGATGACAACATGTAGGCACAGTAAATATAGATAATCCAGCATCTAATGCCCTGCACCAAGACTCCATCTTTCAGGTTCCTGTGGCAGGCACTAGATCCTGCTAGACCCATCAATCCCTGGCTCTTTTCCCTTTCCCAAAGTTGCGTGATGACTGCTAGCTCGGCGGCGTGCTGCATCGCCGCGTCGGGAACCAATGACGACAAGACAGAGCCCTGCCAAGGTGCGTGGCCGTCGACAGTTTGAGAGTGTCCCCCGTTCTCTGAGAGCCCCGAAGCGGGGGGTGGGAGTGAAATGCCGGGGACGGCAAGTCGCTAGTGTGCTTGATGCCATCGGCGTGGGCCGGCACGCCATCGGCTCCGCGGGGCCGGGCGTGTTCCTTATAAGCCCGGCCCAACCACGCACTCGGAGGTGTTTTGATGTAATTCTAGCAGCAATTGCGACATGAACTGATTCGATCAATTCGGTTCAAGCGCGCCAAAATCATGCAGCTGCCGCTATGCCATGCACGTGGGCAAAGCTTGGTGTTGGCCAAAAAAAAATCCGAATCCGAGGTCTGGGCTCTTCGCCGGCGGCGCAATTGATAACCATTGTCACGGTTCTCGGTCTAAGTGTGGGGGTCCTTTGGCTCCGTGTTGTCTCCGGGGAGTGTTGAGACTTGAGACTTAAACAGCATGCCATCAGATGCCTGCATGGTCTCATGCCGAAACGTGCGGATTCTTGTGGACACGAAGGAATCGAGCATCTATTAATACCGAGGCAAGGTAGACGCCTCCCAGGAGTCCGGACTCATGCTCGAGACGCCGGCTCCGGAATGGGAGTTGATTGGCCGTCAGGATTCAAGCAATGTGACTTGTGAACCACGACCCCCAAACAGACACCCCTTCTTTCAGAATTTCAGAACAAGATGTCTCTTTCACTCAACGCTCCAACCGTCCCTTTTCGCAGCCCAATTTTTTCCATTGCAATCCGTCGACGCTCTTACAGACAAATCAGCGATATGCCTCCTCGGCACCCGCCATCACCAACAACGTGGTGTTTGAACGGGGACAAGCGAGCATTTCAACATGGTGCCATTTGGGGAGGAGTTGCTGTCGCCTGGGCCGGAACCGTATCAGCGGGAATTGGAGTTTTGGGAGTGTGAAAGGTTGCAATGGGCGGCGCGAAACGAACAGATAAGATTTGGTCCCGCCATTGAGACTCGGGGGTTAAAGTTGCTGCCGTGCCGTGCCGTCCACCAGCCGGCAGGGGACCGGACATTTTGCGCTTGTGAAGGAGCCCGATTGCCCGCCGAGAGAATGCAAAATGTCTGCATCGAAAACTGATGGCAATCACTCCTTCTCAATCGGGCTATGATGGCTGAAAAGGCGTGTGGTCAGCAACAGAAGGAGAGGTTGAAACGCAGTACGAATGGGGGTTTGTTGTAAGGGGGGTTGATTAGGGAGGAATAAAAACTACCAGATACTCTGGCAATGCCGGTGTTCCACAAATATCCGAATAACTATACATTGTGATTAAAATACCTTCATGGGAGTTCTTCAGTCTCTCAGAATGACGATCTTGCCATGGCCGTTCCAGGGGTTGAGCTCGTGTCAGTCAAGTGGCATGAGCACCCCAGCGTGGTTTTCCAGGGACCTGGTCGAGGTCAGCCCTATCGAAAGTGTAAATCTGAGATTGAGTGTTACATACGAAATACCAATGGCCAGGCAGAAAGGGAGAGTTGCATGAATCGGTTTGCAGAGGAAGCCTTCAGGCCAATGAGCCAACTGCCGGGAAGCTTGTGTGCATGGGGAGGGACGGGAAGAGTCAATGGTGCCGCATTTTCAACTGCCGACACGGCAACGCCGCGTGGCGATGGGGCCAATCTAAAATCGGCACTTCGCAGATCTTTCCTTCGACGTCACCATCAGACCTGATTCGATGCATACTGGGTTGCGGAGTGGTACAGTACCCACGTCGAAGTCGACGTGCGCGCGTCTTCCTGTGTGCTAGTACTTTTCGTGTTTTGTACTTGTCGGGGACTTAACAGTGCCTCTTCAGCTTCGGATGGGACCCTGTTAATAGGTACTTCATACTCGGTACTTAGGTCATAGGTGAATGGCCATTTGTCAATGGAAGAGATGACGCTCCCGTTTCTAAGATCTGCGTTGATGTTCTTGAAACCAAAGCCTCTCGAAGTTTCGATCATCTCACATGGAAACAGAAGTCAGCGAATCGGGACGACCCAATTGCCTCTAAACTCAGTTCTCCGAGGCTCGTCTGCTCCAACTTCCAAGGCCGAGCAACGATCCTTGATAAATGCGCTCATGCAAATCGTGTTTGCCCAATTCCGTTGCCTCCGTTCGAGGCAGTGGCCGCAACGATGTTACCTCAATGGACAATTCTCCATGTGAAAGTAGTCGGGTTCACAAGACTTTGACTTTTAGATCAACCAGGCGTCGTTGCCATCGAGCACCTACTTTCCTCTCGGCGAGCATTTCTTTTTGTGACACGAACGGGGCATGCCTTCTCCATCAGCCTCAAAGCAAACGCAACTGTTGGCTCTTCTAAGTTAGTGTCTGTTTCCCCGAAATCAGTTGCTCACCTCGCGTTGCACTCTCCAATCCTCGCTCGCGACCCAACCCCTTCCGAATTTGACAGCGAGTTGCGCTGAACAGCAAGGCGGATGGCGAATGCAGGCCTTGTTACCGTATACTCGCCCTCCTCGGGACTCGGTGAGCGACGACATTTCACATTCCCTGACTCGCCAAATAAGGAGGGCGTTGGGGTCACACAACATGTACTCCGTAATTAGGCTGGAAATCGGCTGTCCAGGGGTACTGGGCCTGTCGGGGTTATTTTGAGCAACAGCAAGTGTGGGTGCCCAACAGAATAACCAGGACCGGAACATTCTCCCCGGACTCGCTTCCAATTCGCGACGGATAGTCGGCCCCTCCCCTGGCACAGACCCTTTGCCCAAGGGCGGCCGTCCTTGGTATCACACACCTTCTGCCGGTCATCACCTTTCGGAGGACCGTCCGCCTTCGAGAAGGGTTGTCGTGCATGTGGCACTTTTGAGTACCGCGGTCGTGGATTGTTTCAAACAAGTTTCACGGACCAGAAGTGCCCTCGTCGTCGGGGCAGCCATGAACCGGGCGTCACCTCTGTGCCGCTTATTAGCACCGTGAATGGACGCAGCGCGGAGAGCAATCCGACCAGTTTCTCAAGGAACCGGCCCTAAGTTAGCGCCCCTGCAAACCATGTACAAGTAAGCCAAAGACCTGGAAGCTTTTGGTTCCGGGACGCAGGGGGAGATTTAGCGACCAGCCAACTCTCACACTATTGTTCCGGAACCAACCAACAGTCATGGCAGAACGGAGGCGATGTTACACGGTACGCCTGCAAGCAAATACGGGGTGTGATGAGGCAGGACCTCGCAGCTCGCACTCCGGTCATGCCTACGCTGCCTCGAGAGAAACAGAACCTCCTCGCTCGAGTATGTGCCATCTTGATTGACCCTTTGATCTTTGGGGACCGGGATCACGGCGGCTGGCAAGTGTCGGGGCGAAGCCAGGGGCCACGGTTACCCCGATCCTCCGTCAGAGCGCTGGCGGCTTGGCTGCAGCTCTTTTACTCATCTCGCTCGTCTTGCGGGTTCCATGCATCAGACCAGGGCGCCGTGAGTAATAGGGCCTAGCCTGTCTGGGAAAGGCCGGCATGTATTCCGAACCCATCAACGTTAGCCTGTTCGGGGAGATCGCGTTAGTGAGCATATGGCGGCGGCGAGCCCGATCGATCAGCTGGACACCCAGATAGAGTTGAGCTGGTGTTTCGAGAACACCCACCGGAATGTTTTCAAGGCCCTTCCACCACAGCACACAGCTTTACTTCGTAGATTCTGTTTCATGATCTGTCCCGAAACTTGGGTTGATCGTCGTGGGAGCCTGGTTGGAGGGGAGCAGCCGAGGGGCCGCCAAGTGGGATGTTCGCTTCTCGAGACCAGAGCAGCAGGCAGCGAGCGGTACCAAGCAAGAGAAGAGAGCTGATCATGGCTGTTGGTTCCACGATCGCCAGCCCCGTCACCCCAACCCCTCCCTTCTTTGCGTCACTCCTGCGGTCGCGATTGAGGGCGGGAAACTCGGGCCTCTTCCTTTGGTTGGCGATGCATGACTTTCTCAGCCCGCCGGTGCTGCTGGGCGGCCTGGGCCTGAGCAATCCGGGGCCAGCAGCCATCTGTTGGAACGAAACAGGCTGTTGGGGCTCTGCGTGCATTGATGTTTTTGACGTCCAGGCTAACGCGAACGAGTTAACGCTGATGCTCGCGTGCATTCGTGGGGAGGGTTTTGGCCGTTGGCAGGAAGCAAC
>FTCU01000291.1_pt1 | contig 14559 bp, 18 predicted proteins | sample 1639521 | NCBI WGS metagenome assembly FTCU01 (sample SAMEA3914864, study PRJEB12502) | metagenome | biome: forest; material: soil | place: USA | collected 2012-03-12 | depth 0.3 m
CAACGATGGCACGGATGTCTGCGTCTTTCGGACCGGGGAACCAGGGTTTCCAGGTGGTGCAGAATCTCGGGTTGATCAACGCGGAGATCCACCTGCCGCCGGGTAAGGTTACCATGGCACCGTGCGAGCCTGCCCCGCTAACGTTCAGATCTCAGAACGACGGGAAACGCCGCCGGCCCCCTTCGCATCCATCCCCTTCTCCCGCGATCCCGATTTCGTCAACCGTGGAGACATTCTCGACCAGATCGACCAGCGATGTTCCGAGCCCGCCGCGCGCGTGGCCCTCGTGGGCCTGGGTGGTGTCGGCAAGTCGCAGCTGGCCATCGAGTTCGCGCACCGGATTTCTGCGGGGCATCCTGACAGATGGGTGTTCTGGGTTCACGCTGGCACGCAGGCGCGCGTCGAAGAGGGTTTCAGGACTGTTGCCGACGCTGTCAAGCTGCCTGGCCGGAACCAGCCTAAAGCGGATACCCTACAACTTGTATACAGCTGGCTGTCCAACTAACGGAACGGCAGATGGATTATGATCCTTGACAGTGCCGACGACCGAGATGTGTTCTACACGGCGAACAGCAGCCGCGAAGGGAAGTTGTTGGCCGACTACCTTCCACAAAGCCCAAATGGATCCATCCTCATCACCACACGCAACAAAGACTTGGCATACAGGCTTACTGGAAACCACAAGAACATCGAGGTCGGGCCGATGGTGCTGGCGGATGCTCTGACGCTCTTAGAGAAGAAGCTGGGATCGCTTCCAGATACCGATATCGCGGCCGATCTCGTGCGCGCGCTCGAACTCGTTCCGCTGGCCATCAGCCAGGCGGCGGCGTATATCTAGGCAAGGTCGCCGATGAGCTCGGTCGAGAAGTACTTGGCCGAGTTTCGCAAAGGCGAGCGTAAGCGGGCCTCGCTTCTAGCCCACGACGCAGGTGATCTGCGGCGAGATAGTGGCGCATCTAACGCGATCCTCACCACCTGGAACATCTCGTTTGACCATATCCGCTCGTGGAGACCTTCTGCAACCGATCTTTTGTCGCTTATGAGCTTCTTCGACCGACAAGGCATTGCTATGTCGCTGCTTAAGCCTGTTACCGAAGGCGTCTCGCAAGTAACGCGCCCTAATGCAGCGGAGGACTCAGGGTCTGAGTCCGGCGGCAGCGACAACGAGAGAGATGATGCCTTTCAGGACGATGTAGCCATCCTGAGAGACTTTTGTCTTGTGGCAACAAACGAGGACGGGAGTGCATTTGAGATGCACGGGCTCGTGCAGCTATCGATGCGGAGGTGGCTGGAAGTTGACGGGCTGCAGGAGAAATTTAAGCAGCAGTTTATTACGCGGATGGCAGCGGCGTTTCCGAGGGGGGACTACAGCAACTGGGCGACGTGCCGGCAGCTCTTCGCCCATGTCGAAGCGGCTGTAGATCACCGACCAGCGGAGGAGAGGATGGAGGAGTGGGCGAGTCTTATGTACAACGGAGGATGGTATGCGTATTTGCAAGGCAGATACGAAGTGGCTGAGCGGATGGCGGACAAGGCGCAGAGGAGTTATAAGAAGAGATTGGGAGAAGATGACAAGAGGACCTTGGCTAGCATGTCATTATTTGTTTTAATATTTCTTGCTAGAGGGTTGTGGGTTCAGGCCGAGTCGCTAGGGGTACAGGTGATGGAGAGGTACAAGAGGGTGCTAGGAGAGCAGCATCCCGATACGCTGACCAGCATGGCCAACCTAGCGTTGACGTACTGGAACCAAGGCCGATGGAAGGAGGCCGAGTCGCCAGGGGCCCAAGTGATGGAGACAAGAAGGAGGGTGTTGGGAGAGGAGCATCCCGACACGCTGACCAGCATGAACAACCTAGCGTTGACGTACTGGAACCAAGGCCGATGGAAGGAGGCCGAGTCGCTAGGGGCCCAAGTGATGGAGACGAGAAGGAGGGTGCTGGGAGAGGAGCATCCCGACACGCTGACCAGCATGGCCACCCTGGCATCGACGTATGAGAACCAAGGCCGATGGAAGGAGGCCGAGTCGCTAGAGGTGCAAGTGATGAAGACGTTCAAGAGGGTGCTGGGAGAGGAGCATCCTGACACGCTGACCAGCATGAACAACCTGGCGTTGACGTACGCGAACCAAGGCCGATGGAAGGAGGCCGAGTCGCTAGAGGTGCAAGTGATGGAGACGAGAAAGAGGGTGCTGGGAGAGGAGCATCCCGACACGCTGACCAGTATGAACAACCTGGCGTTTACTTGGAAAGGTCAAGGTCGACACACAGATGCTGTAGCACTGATGGAGGATTGTGCCCAAGCTCGCCAGCGTGTTCTTGGCGTAGCGCATCCATACACGTTGTCGTCCTTAGACATCATAGCCAAGTGGAGTCGCTAACAAAACGGTCGTTTCTGGAGAGAAGTTGCTTGGTTTGCACCAAACGATGCAAGTGCATAAGTAAGTATGTAACTATCGGGTTGTCATCAACATCATATATATAAGTATCCTACTCTACTACAGCTAAAAACGGCTAGTGCATTCTCTGCTGCGATGTTTGCAGCCAATTTTGCAGCTCGCTGGTCACTCTACAAAGGGGGTTGCCGCGCACAGTGTGACCCACAACTTCCCCCTGCCACTGGTCCATGCGGACAATCTTTCAACATTGAAAATCTGGACACTGAATTCGGTCTCTACTGTACAACACCAATGTTTGTTTGCTGGAGTGTCTCGACTGCGCGGATGGCAGCGCGACAATGATCTGATCCGGGCAAGATCTACGCCCGCCATGTGTGACCAGGACTTCCGTCTCGGCCGACAGCGCTGAAGGCCAGGATTACGGCTAATTACATGTCTGGTCCCCCTCGGTCCAATGCCCAATGAGGCGCTGGCTCGCAGGCACAACGGGCGAAGCGATGACGCCGTTGGCCATCCCTGTCAGTTTACGGTGAAGCTCTGACCGCGCACGGAATGCTGCTGTGCGCTGCGCTGGGTGCAGGCTTGCAGGCTTGCAGGCTTGCAGCCCGCCGCGGCAACCTGGAAGCCAAGGAAGGGCCCGCGCCGTGCATCGCGAGTTGCGCTTGACAGAAAAACAGATTTCTCACCTCATCTCGTGCCCCTTCCATTGGCTTGCCAGCCTCCATCTCCCGTCTTCCATCGTCCATCTCTCATCCAGTCCTTACCTGTCGTCGACCCGCCGCCTGCACGTCCCGCCAGTTTTACAACAAAGCCAACCGCCAACCGCCAACCCGGATTTATGCCCAACTGAATTCTCGTTTTTCTCATTGCTTCGTTCGGCGCGCCTGTCTGTGACTCTGAGCCCGTATCAACCCAATCCTCGCCCGACACGAACATTGCCTTCCTCTCTCCTCCTCTTGCCAGTTGTCAGGCTCTAGGACCATCGCAGGGGGCAAACGGCCGTTTGCCAGGAAGCTAGGTATTGCTTCGGATTATCTGCTTTATACCTGGATAGGGTGCTCTCCAAGGTGCGTACAAACTCGCTCCGTTCATTCTCTCCGTCACCTACCCGGTCCTTGGCCACACTCCTTTCTGTCTCTCACGAGCCATTGCGTCCGAGCCCCTTCTCGCTCGCGTCTGTTGAATCTTGCCCGTAATATGATTCACCTGTTTATCTTTCAGTCTTGTTCGTTATCGCCGTAATGAAAGCTTACCTGGAAACAGCCCTATCAGCATTCAACTCTCCAATTACTTCGGCCGTGTGGCGCCTGTTCCACATGGCCTCCTCTAAATACGGTATGCCACTCATCACGGCCTGCCAGACATTTGGGGCTCTGCAGTCATCTAATCGCTGAAGCAGATGCCAAATCCACAGACCCGCCTCTTCTCAAGAGGAGCTCCAGCATAAGGTCTTACACGACCTCCTATGCCACATACCCAGGGCTTCGCGTCTTCTACCGAAAACATCAGCACGCCGACAACCTCCCCACCTCACCCGCCCCAATTCCATTGTTGGTATTTCTCCACGGGCTAGGGGGCTCCATCGCGCAGTACAACCCTTTACTCACCAGTCTCACCCCGATCGCATCATGTCTGGCGGTCGACCTCCCAGGGTGCGGCGTCTCCGAGTTTGGGCCCCGGAGTTGGGATGTTTACTCTACCGATGCCATGATTGAGCTTCTCGAAATGATCATTGAAGACCACCGGGATGCTGCCGCCGGGCAGGGAGTGGTCCTCATCGGCCACAGCATGGGATCCTCCCTCGCTGCCCTCCTCGCCAACCCGCGGCAACCAAAAACCGAGCTCCACAAACACGTCGTTGGTGTAGTGGGCATCTGCCCCTTCGCAGGGGACTTTACTCAGAGCCAGGCCCGCGCTTTTAAGACTCTTCTCTACATTCCGGGGTTCATCTTCAACTTGTGGAGAGCATGGGACAAGCGTGGTGGTCTCGACAGCCCCAGCGTGCACCGGTTCATCGGGCCAAATGCCGATACCGAATCGAAGCGTCTGCAGTACATGTTCAACTACCAGAGCAGGACGCCCGTCTGGCGGCGCATGGCATGGGGCACAATGCCCACGTACCTAAACGGCGTTCCTTCGAACGGGTTAGCCTCGCTGGACGTCTGGGCAGGGCTGAATCTTCCCGTGTTTTTAGTCGGCGGTGAAGATGACCGGGTCGTTCCAGCGGGTGATGTGGACAAGATTGCGGCCGTCCTCGCCCAGAACAATCCCGAGTCCGATTCGGAGACGAATGGAGCTAGCGAAAGCCGTGAAGAAGCCGCCAACGCAGATGCGGCTGCAGGGGTCCCGCCCTTGCCTGAGCACCCAAAGAAAGTGGTGGTTGCCATGAAGCTTCCCAGCCCCGCGGGACACGGTCTGCTGTACGCGCCGGCGACCGTGCCCGTCCTCGCCGGCCTCGTCTCGGACTTCCTCTCGACCCACGTCACCGGCCGCCTCTCCCTCGGCTGGCAGCTCCAGTACCTCTGCCGGGACGGCAAGTGGGATGTAAAGAACTTGGAGAAGTGGCGCAACGTCGAACCCGTCTCGGGGCCCATCGGCGGCGTGTTCCGTGCCATCAAGACGCTGCGAGAGGTCGACAAGGAGCACTGCCCACGGGTGTTTGTCCAGAAGTGGGGGGCCATCATCAAGGATGTCATCGACATCTCGCACGACAACCCCGTCTACAACCCTTCCGGGCTCGAGCAGGGCGGCATCCACTACCACAAGTACGCGACCTTGTCCAAGGTGCCGCCCAACGATGCCGAAATTGCAGGGTTTGTCGACCTGGTGGACAAGATCCGAGCGGAGCAAAAGGAGCAGGCCCAGGCTAAAGGGTGGACCGAAGGCTACGCGGTGGGCGTGCACTGCCACTACGGGTTCAACCGGACGGGGTTCTTAGTCGCCTGCTATCTAGTCGAACGGTGCGGGTTCACTCCTAAAGGGGCCATCGAGGCTTTTGCCGAGGCCAGACCGAACGGGATCAGGCACGAGCATTTTAGGGACCGGCTGTATGTGCGGTACTCGGGGGTGAAGAGCGAGGCCTGAGCCTCCTTCACTCTTATCTTTTGTAGTGTTTTCTTTTCTTTGATGGGTTTTCTTACCGGCATGTCGAAATAGAGGTCTCGGGGTTTTGCGTGGTCGCGGTCTGGCTTCAAACGGCATAGAGTATGGGTCGCAAGCAAGCGAGCGGGTTCCGAGTTACACCAATGTCGATCAAGTATTCGCTCCTCTGCTAGACCCAAAACGCACCTCATCCTCACAACTCCCCTCGCCCAGCCAACCACGCCGCCCCAGTATCCGCCCACACCTCGTACCTCTCCACCCTCCCCTCCTCATCAAACCCCAGTATGTACACAAACGTCTCGTCCCAGCTCTGCCCCGTGCTGGTCCACGTAAACCTCCCGCCGCCACGCACGCAGACCTGGCGGGCTGCCGCGTCGACGAGGTAGGAGGTGAAGTGCAGGTCGGAGAAGCTGAGGGAGGAAGACACGAGGGAGAGGTATTCGGCCAGGCCAGAGGCGCCGGTGAAGGTGCGGCCGAGAAAGGGAGCGAGCTGCGGCAGGCCGTGTTCGTGGATGTGGATGGAGGGGTGGTGGCGGGTGAAGTGGGTTTGGAGGAGTTCCTCGGGGGGTGTGTGGGAGGCGAAGGCGGCGCAGAAGGAGGTTGCGGCGTTGAGAAGGGTTGTTTTTGTGGGTGGGGTGGGGGAGGGGGGCATGGTTGGGTTGTTGGGGGCTTGGGTGAGGTAGTAAAGAGTTCGGGGGAAGATATAGAGTACACAGTGGAATTAGGTTGACTCTTGGTCTTGGTCTTTGAGAGATGGTTGATGCTTGAGTCCCTGAGCTTACAGAAAATCTAGGAAGCCCCTGTCCTCTTGACGTCATCGGTTCTCACCTTCGACAGTGTATTTTGGGTGGATAGTATTCTGGAGTGCAGAATATTTTTATGATTTATTCCTCTACCTCTCCCCATATATTTCTCCTATTTTCTTTTTCCCTCTCGACGACCAAAGGTCCCTGAGACGCCAAGCAGGCAGGCCGTGGAGGCAATCAGTCTCTCAGTGAGCCAGGGCGGCCGGACCTGGATCGCCGTGTGGGGCCGGACCTGCTGCAGCCTGTCACAGGGGTCACGTTGCCTGCCCAGCCCCCGCCGAAGCTCAGCTGAGCTCGGTCCGCCCACAGCCCAAGCCCAGCTTAAACCGACGTCAAGCCGCTCCGGTTCCTGCAGCTCTGACATCACCCGCTTCCCTCCCGCACGTCTTGCCTGCCCGCACTGGACTGCACCGCACGTCCTACCGCACGGCAGCGACCGCTTCCCGACTCCCGCCGTTGCGCAATGGTAAGATTTCTAGGACCCTGACTTTTCCCAGTGAAACCAAAAAACATATCTAAACACATTCCCGCAGTCCCCCCGATCGGAGCGGACTCCGCTCCTGGCGGACCAGCCCCGCAACTCCGAAGACTCGACCCGCCGCGCCGAAGAAGAAGATGCCGCCCTCCATGGCGCTGCCGTTGCCGCTCCTCCACGACGCACTACGGGCTTGCGCGAGGTGATCCTCTTCGCCTGGGCCCTCGTCGCCACCGCCGCTGTCATCGTCCTTGCTGTCGTCCTCCAGCACCGCAATGCCACATCCTCGCCGCCCACCCCGACAGCTCCCGTCCCCATCGTCCCGGGCGACCCTGCCGCGGGTGACCCCTACTTGATTCCCGTTTCCAATACCAAAAAGCCAAAACGCAACCTCATTTTCATGGTCTCGGACGGCATGGGCCCGGCCTCGCTCTCCCTGACCCGCTCCTTCCGCCAGTTCACCCAGTCCCTCCCCATCGACGACGTGCTCACCCTCGACCGCCATTTCTGGGGCACCTCGCGCACGCGCTCTACCAACTCCCTCGTGACAGACTCGGCCGCAGGCGCCACCGCCTTCTCGTGCGGCCGCAAGAGCTACAACGGCGCCATCAGCATGCTCCCCAGCCACCGGCCGTGTGGCACCGTTCTCGAGGCCGCCAAGCGCGCTGGCTTCAAGACGGGCCTGGTCGTCACCACCGACGTGACCGACGCCACACCCGCGTGCTTCGCTTCACACGTCGACTACCGGATGCAGATGGACGAGATTGCCCTGCAGGAGATCGGCGAGGGGCCGCTCGGGAGGAGCGTGGATTTGATTCTGGGCGGGGGGCGCTGCCACTTCCTGCCCAACGGGACTGAGGGGAGCTGCCGGGCCGATGATGTGGATGTGGTGGACATTGCGCGGGAGAAGCACGGCTGGACCTACAAGGGGGATCGCGCCGGGTTTGATGAGCTGAAGTTGGGGCGGAATGTGAGCTTGCCTACGCTGGGATTGTTCGCCGCTGCCGACGTGCCGTTCGAGATTGATCGGAGGAACATGGCCGATATCTATCCGAGCCTGAGCGAGATGGCGACCACGGCGCTGACGGCGCTGGAGGAGGCGACCAAGGATATTGACGAGGGCTTCTTCCTTATGATTGAGGGCAGCAGGATCGATCATGCCGGGCATTTCAACGACCCTGCTGCGCAGGTGCGCGAAGTGCTGGAGTATGACAAGACATTCAAGATCGTACTGGATTTCTTGAAGAAGTCCGATACCGAGGGCGTCCTGGTGGCCACGAGCGACCACGAAACCGGTGGTCTCGCCACAGCCTGGCGTATGGTCCCCCGCCTACATTCTACCGTCACTCCATTTTCTCGAATTACTGCTAATCTCCCCTCCAGAGGCCCCCAACGAACTGCCCGTCTACAACTGGAATCCCGTCGTGCTGGCCAGATCCAACGCCTCGACCGAGTACTGCTCCTTCCTCCTCCGCCAACACATTGCCGCCTTGGCTCCCGGGTCTTCCGACGAGCCCCTGGTCGACTGGATCGACCGGGAACTCGTCATCCGCCGCCTCGGCATCACTGACGCCCGTGACTTCGAGCTCGACACTCTCGCCAAGAACCCCGAGTCCGCCACGCTCATCTTCTCGCGCATGGTCAGCATGCGCGCCCGCATCGGTTGGAGCACCCACGGCCACAGCGCTGTGGATGTCAACATCTACAGCTCCGGGGGTGCGGCCGCGGAGAAGATCAGGGGCAATGTGGAGAATACTGATATCGGCAAGTTTTTGAGTGCGTACCTGGATGTGGATGTTGAGGAGATTACGAAGGAGTTGGAGGATAAGTTGGAAGCGGTTAAACCCGTGGCCGGGACTAGCGCTGAGACGCAGGCCGGAGGCGAGATCGGGCAAGCGATGGGGCATCCCGAGTCGTGGCTCAAGGCCGATTGGGGCTCTGACTGGGTTTGGGAGTTCTGAGGCGGTCTGATGCTGGGTTGATATTTGGTGTTTGAGATAAATTAACTGCATTGGAGCGAGAGTCGCTGGAGAAGTTAATAGAGTCCTCCTTGTCTCCTCACCCACCTGGCCCTCGTGCCGATGCCTCGTCTTCGTGTCAATGTTGATCTTTTGCCTTCTCAAGGCTCACAGCATCGGGGAGCGCTACGTCTCACTAGATTCTGTGGAGGGGGGCAAAGCCTTTGCTTGTTAATCTCTCATCTCAGGTTGGCTCCCCAATTGACGATCTTTCTTTATCTTGCTCCTTGAATTGGGGGCTTCGTCAAGGGTGAGGCACTGGTCAAACTAGTCAACGTACTCTCACTTCTAGAGATAAGTCAGACTCTAAGTCTGTTTGTTCCCAATCAACTCATAAACAACAGTGCATCTCGATATAAATAGCATTCATCGTCCCATCGTTACTAAAATCTCCCTCCATCACAAAGTACCGAGCATGTTGACGCTGAAACATGCGCTTTGAACTACAAGAAACCTGAACACCAAAACACAACAACACAAGTCTATGAAAAACCAAAACTCTAAGGGGCCAACAAAGAGGCAACACAAAACCAAACAACACACCTGCCATAATCATTCCCAGCGCTTCTTAACCATACCACCCACCTCCCCCCAACAGTGTTCCTTCCTCTCTTGCTGCCACTCTGCCTTACCGCCACTTGCTGATTCCAGGTCCCGAGGAAGGACACATCTTTCTCGTGCCAGGCGGTGGTCACCGATCCCGGTCACATTGCCCTTCTAATCTCTTTAGTCATTTCTCCCCTGGGGCCTTCGCCCGCGCGACGAGCGCCCAGCGGAATTGACAAGGTTCATGTCGGTCGGGGAGACATTGGCCATGAACGACCCGCTGAACGCCGGTGGCAGGTCGGATGAGCCCCTCGGAGGTTGAGACTGTGTCGGCCGGCTGGCAAGAGAGGCGCTGCTCGCCGGACCCCGGGCGGCAGAGGTCTGCACGGCCGAGTCCATGAATGTTTGAGAATAAGAGGTGCCGCTGAGGGGCGGACCTCTGGCGGGCGACGTCTGCGGTGCCGAGTCGATGAAGGTTTTGGAATAAGAAGAGCCGCTGGGGAGCGGGGCTTGGCTAATGCCACCGCTGCCACTGCTAGACCGGTATGACGGCGGGGCCTGGCTGCCGGCGTAACTCGAGTGCCCGTAGGCGGACATCAGTGAGGCATGCGCGGGCGTGGCGGGTCCGCCGCTGCCGCTACTGGCTCGACTGGATGGGCGTGCAGGCGAGTAGCCTGAGCTCGGAAGAGAACGGGCAGGAGGATTGCCGTTGCCAGACCCGGCCGAGGTGGCGCCTGAATATCGGGAGCTTGGAGCGCGATAGCTGGGGTCCATGGGCTCTGGAGAACTGGTTCGGACCGGTGCTCCCACCGAGGTAGAGATGGCTCGGCCACCTCCTCTGCCCGAGTCCTGTGAGTACACGGAGGAAGACCGGGAGCTACCTCTATAGCTCATCTCGCCGTTTTGGTTAGGGTGTGAGTGTGGTGGTTTCAACCTGAATGGGGATGAACGAAAGGCAAGCTTCAGGTCTGTTGGCTGTGATGGTGCGGTGTGAGTCAAGGAACATGGCCGAGACACCATCTGATATCGGCTGTATATATACCTAGAAACTGAGCAACGCATAACCAAGGTCTGAGACTCCTGCCTCCAATGCCAAGTGGCGATTGTTATTGCTTGACCGGTTACCGGACCCAGTCTACGTCTCATGAGCATCGGTTCACTACTTTTCAGGGCACTATGTGCTTCGCCTTCTGGCCGCCTGCGACCCTTTGGCCCAGCTGAGGCGTTTGAAACCATCCGAGAGGCAACCTGGAAGTTTGATAACCGCTGCCCGGCGCGGACTGAAGCTTGCAAGGCCGACCGCGGCCTGCCATGGCTCCTGTTTCTCGGCCAGCCAGCTGTTTCTAAAACGAACTCCGCGCCAACATCTCGGGCCTGTTGACCTTGATTGTGCCGTTCCAGCGCATCCGGCCACCTGAAGGTTGATGAAGGTTGATGAAGCCGGCCTGGCCCCCTGAGGCCTTGCGTTGGTGAAGCATCCGTGTTGGAGCGTCGGCGAGTCTATTTTTGGCGGAAACCCCTTGCCAACATGGAAACAACCCAACTAACAGGGCTGTGGCCACACACTCGCAGCTTTTGGATGGCGAGTGGGGCGAACCAGGCGCGAAGAGAGTGTTGTTGGTGATCTGACTTTCTCGTCCAATCAGTTCATCGCTTCAACTCAGCGAACTCTGATCAAATCGCTGCGGGTGCATGCCCGTGCTCACCCAGAACTCTCCGTGTCTTCTTTCTCATCTGCTCCAAATTCAAATCATGGCAAACGCAAACCAACGCTGCCACCCGAACAACGGCACCTCTGCACCAAAGGGCAAACGGGACAGGGAACATGGCATGTTCGAGGACCCCCTGGTGGAGGAAAGAACCGAAGAACGCGGCAAAGAGTTACAAAGGAAATTGGCCGTTTTGGAGTCAGAAAACCGGCTGCTAGAGATTTACGAATTCATCCTCAGACACCGCCCGGGAACCCCAGTACGGCCTCATCCCACTATCCGGGGCGGCTATAATGCCATCTTCCGCATCGAATACACTGACGGGAGCGCAATCCTCCGTCTGGCGCTTCCAGGGAGCGTCGCCTTCCCGGATGAGAAAGTCCGCACTGAGGTGGCCACCATTCGATTTATCGAGAAGATGACCTCCATACCAGTGCCGCGTATTCACCACTGGGGCACCGCCGCCGAAAATCCTCTGGGGCTTGGTGCCTTCATAATAATGGAGTACATCCCCCATGTGCAAAATCTGTGCGACGTTCTCGAGGACAGCACTGTCGAGGATCTTGAGCGGCAGTATTTGGACCCCGGAATCTCCAAGGACAAGCTCGAACGCATGTACAAGCAGGTTGCCGACATCATCCTGCAGCTCTCCAAGTTGGAGATGCCCAAGATCGGCTCGCTTCGGGAGCACCAAGGCTCGTTCAAGGTCGGCAGCCGCCCTCTCACGCAGGACATGAATGACCTTATCATCCAGGGCGGGATTCCGCCGTCCGTTCTCCCTCCCGAGCACACCACTTACTCCACTTCTGATGAGTGGTACTCGACACTCGCTGACCTCCACTTCGCCCACCTGGCATTCCAGCACAACAAGGCCATCGACTCGGCCGACGATTGCCGCGACAAGTTTGTCGCGCGGCACCTCTTCCGGCAGCGGATACGCCACGGGAAGCTCCTCGAGCAGGCGACAACCAACCAGACGGCGGCCAGCGGAACCCGACCCAGGCGACCACAGAAGCGGAAAACCAAGGAGAAGTTCCGCCTCTGGATCGACGACTTCCGTCCTCACAATATCCTCGTAGATGCCGACCTCAACATCGTGGGCGTCATCGACTGGGAGTGGGCCTACTTCGCCCCGGCATCCTTCGCTCATGACCCACCCTGGTGGCTGCTTCTTGGGCGGCCCGAGTTCTGGCGCGGCACCGTCCTCGACTTCCGGGACGAGTTCGTCGGCGTGCTGGATGTCTTTCTCGCGGCGCTGCGCGCCCAGGAGAACCTAGCGCTGCGAGAAGAGGCAGAGCGGGAGGAGGCAGAGGAAGAGTGGTCCATCGATCACCACATCGAGGCTCTCAGCCTCGATGCTGACCAGGCGGTGCGTTTGTCGGATCGCATGAAACGGAACTGGGACTCGGGGGTTTTCTGGGCCAACTATGCGGCTCGGAGGTGCTACGGGTTCGAGCCCGTTTTTTGGGAGTTTCTGGATGAGCGGTTCTTTGGGGAGAATGTCGAGGGTGGGTATGAGGGAAGGATGCACCTGCTGTCAGGGGACGTGAAGAGGCGGCTGGCACTGTTCGTTGAGAAGAAGGTGGAGGAGAGCAAGGAGCCCAAGATCGTGGATTGGGACCCCAACGAGGCTAGGTCATATTTGGCCGAGATCCTCAGTGATCTGGACTAGATATGCGGGCATTTTCCACACAAACAAATCCAACAACACTTGTGTCCCTCGATCGGTACATCGTCTGTAACCAACGGGGCGGTCTCAGTCCGAGAAGTCCGATTCGTGCAGTTCGTCAGGATCCATCCGATAGTTGATGTCGAATTTTCCCCGGAACCGATCCCACAGCACCGTGGCCACCTTGACCTCCTCCGCAGTCGAGAATTTGCAGTCGTAGTTCTGGTTTGCGACGTAGACCTGCAGGCCCTCGTGTTCACCCTTAGGGTCCGCCCCAAATTGGTCGAGGAATTCCAACAGCTCGGCGGACGAGATGGCGGAAGGCCCATAGATGCTGAGCGACTTGAGCTTTGAGAGTTGCAGTATGGGTGTCAGAAACATATCGTCAATAAGATCTCCGTTTAGGACGATATCCTCCAGCAAGGGGAGTGATCCGCATATGTTTTGGATCTCTTCTAACGTGAACAGCTCGTTCGTGTCGAGCTCGCGCAGTTCGTGACAGCAGGCAATGGCATTAGCCAACGTAACATGTCGCTCGTCGCTCGCCTCGAGAAGTTCTCCGTCGGGGATCTTGACAACCAAGTGCTGGAGTTGCTGCTGCTGAGGCAACGAGGCACAAAACTCCTTGTCGAGGTCTGGTGTCTTGATGCTAAGGCTCAAGAGCCGAATCGCGGGTGATTTTAGGACCTCGGCGAGTATGGTGGTCGCGGCTGGGATGACGGTGAACTCCAACTCCTTCAAGGCAGCGCACCTCTGCAGCCACATCTTTACCTCCTGAAAGACCGTTTTACACTCGGTTGCCCAGGGATAACCCCGAGAGGTCCACCCGCCCTCCAGCTTCAACGACTCGAGAGAGAGGCAATGCTGCAGCTCGTTCAACGATTGGAGAGCTGGCCGTTCGAGACTGAGCAGGCTGAGGGTTTTCAACGAGCGAGAGTGCTCGCACAGAGCCTTAAAGGTCTCGCCCCCGAGTTCATTCATGCTGAGGATGGTGAATGATTCTGACAACAGTGAGTAACTCTGTTGGTGTGCCGCTTCTGGGGTTCACTACGTACCAAGCGAATGAGGCTTTAGGCTTCTGAAGAAGCCCGCCAGCTGTTCATCGACATCTGTTCCCCGGCAAAAGAAGCATTCTCTACACAGTTGCTGGGTTAGCATCGGAGAGATGAGTATGGATCAGGGCCAGGGTTAGGGTCGACTTACACCTCTCGGAACGCTGGACAGTTTGCTCGGAGAGCGCAAGCCACGTCGCTGTTGAGGACAGAGCCGTCACGGACAGAAAGGGAAGTCAGGCTGGAGAGGCTCGAAACCCATTTCGGGAGGTTGGCAGTTGGTAGATAGAGCCCTTCCAGGCTCGTGAGGCCAACCCGCTTGTCCTCCTGGTTGGCCGAGGTTCGAATACAGTCTGTGACCAGGTTGGCAACCTCGACGATGATGGCCTCGAGATTGAGTGCCCTTCCCTTTCCCCGCATCTGGAGCTTATCAAGCGGCGGGCTGAAGAACTGGGCTTTCAAGCCGGGGTTGCCGCGAGCCAGATCCTCGAGCTGAGAGAATAGGTTGCCGAGTTTCAGGGCCTTGATCCAGCAGCAGTAGGGGAAAAGCGTCTTGCCGAGACTGGACGCAATGATGGACCGCCAGAGACACACGGATGTCTCGATATCGAGAATATGGGCGTTGATGGCAGGCGATTGATGGTGGATGGCGTACAGCTCGGGCAGGGCGAGAGCCGCCATGTTCCTGCTCAACCGCGCGCAGAGGAAGAGTCCACCAAAGTCACGCCGACTCGCAAATTCCTGGGCAACGAGCCACCAAATCTCGTGCGGAAAGCTGAGGCCAATC
>FTCU01002051.1_pt1 | contig 14548 bp, 19 predicted proteins | sample 1639521 | NCBI WGS metagenome assembly FTCU01 (sample SAMEA3914864, study PRJEB12502) | metagenome | biome: forest; material: soil | place: USA | collected 2012-03-12 | depth 0.3 m
CCGCGCAACCTCCCCCCCACCCTCCGAACTCACCACCTCCACACCAACAGCACCAACCGAAAAGTTCGCAAAGCACTTTGCCGCCGTGGCAGGCCGTCGCCGAGCAGGCGTCATGGGCAGGATGCGTCTGCCACAGAAGCAGCACCAGGGACGGGTGGTCAAGAGAGGTGGTGGTGGTGTTGGTGGCGTGAGACTGCTGCCGAGCGGGTCGCAGCAAGTGTGTGGGAGTCCGGCGGTGGAGGCGATGGCGGAGGCGTTTTTGAGGGGGGATGAGGGACAACAACAAGCGGGTTGTCAGGGTGAAGGGGCTGAGGATGGGTTTGACGAGGATGGGGATAGGGAGAGGGATGTGGAATGCGGCAAGGAGACACGAGAGGAGGAGGAAGAGATGGAAACACGGGAGGAAGTGGAGATGGAGATGGATGGGGCGGAGAGGCTTGAAACGCAGGAAGAGGCGGTGTTGGGTGAGGAACTGCCTGTTGACGAAGTCAGTGCGGTCATGGAGAACCTGGACGATTTTCTCGGCGGAGCGTGGGATCTTGATGCGGAGCTTGCCAGGGCGAGGGCTGGCCAGGAGCGGGAGGGCGGGATGATGGGCGGTGCTGGTTTGATGGATGTTGGTGTTTGGGACTGAGATGCGATGCTTGTGTGTGGAGTTGCTGGATGGGATGGTCGGCTTGGCTGTGTGAACTGGTTGTTCATTCTTACTACATTTATACCCGGGTGGTGTATTCGGTTGGCTTGGGTCTGTGGCTCGGTTGCTGCTTTCGAGCGCTGTGTGGTCTGGAGGAAGTTGTTCTCGGTGGAGTCGGAGGCGGCACATGTTGGAGTGGTATCTGTATGGAGGTGGCAGGAAGGTGCCAAGAACAAAAGCAGGTCGTCATATTTCGAGTCGTGGAATAGCGAAACGAGGTTCCAGAGCGCTATTTGTCTTGACTCTTACAGTGATATCTCTGGTTTCAGTTGCTCTTGATGGACTCCTCTCCCTTTCTCGAGCTCTGTCTATTAGATGATTTCTCAAAAGTGCTCATCGGCATTCATCACCATCCAGATCCAGTTTTCAAGGATAAAGGACTAGCTACTCATCGAGAAAAAGGAGAGAAACAGAAAGAAGAAGATAGGGAAGAAAAAAGGAAAGTCAAGGTCGACAGTTTGCCTCCACCCAACATGGTATTGTCCTTCTTTGAGTGCTGCCCGGATATTCCGCACCAGTTCACGGCGACTCAGCAAGCCAGAGAGAAGGAAGTGACTATGAGCATGATGCTTTTCTTCCACCTGTGCGGCAAGGGCTGACCGAGTGGGCCAAGTCTTTCGGTGGTCAGTCTGACCGCTTGCCGGGCAGACCTCTCGGGTGGCCTAGACACGCACCGGTCCAGTGGTTGGGGATGGATGCTGTGGGGAGCCTCAGGGATGGGTCGCTTCTGCTGCTGGTTGGCTGGATGCTGATACCTGGTGGGTGGTGGATGGGCCGGTGGTGGTGTTGAGAGCTGCCATGGAAGCGAGCCTTCTTGGCGGTGAAGGCGGGAAGGGGTTGTTTAGCTTGTGCGATTCTCACCGGGGGAGAGAGCGGGCTTTTGGAGGTTACGAGATGGGAACTGCCGCTTCTCACCGAAGGTTCACGTGTACAAGTCCTGTTATTGTTGGTTTCGGGATACCGCCCTTTCCCACTCGCCGGGTTCTTTCCAAGGGCTTCGAGCGACTGGTTGTTCACGAAGGTCATTCCGAGACTTGGTGGAGCAGTATTGCACCCGCTCACTCGATCCAGCAAGCGTCCGGATACACAAGTCTAACTCGGATTGGCATCGTTTACATAAAAGAAGCCTGTTTATGTCCTGCGGTGCATGCGGCGACCTCTTTTCACCTATGGGATGTCCTCCATCCACCACGCGGCACCCAATCCCTGAGTTCGGCAGCAGGACACATGCCCTCTTTCCGAGACTGGAAAGGAGGCCTCCACGGACGAGAAAAAGGCCTTCGAGCGTGAAAAAGTCGCCGGTGCTCGGAATTGGCGGTCTGTCACCCCTTCTCCATCCCTTGCCCCGGACAGGCCCAAATTCTGCGAGTGGTTGGTGCGGGAGAGATGCGATGTCAAGGGCCCGGTCAACGTGTTTGCATCATGGGAATCGGTGCACATGGGCGATCCATTGGCTCTCCAAGGATGAGGTTTTCCCTGAGTCAAATGTCAATCAATACCTGCAGCCAGCAGGACGAGCGCCGGGTACCCAACGCGGCGAGCTGAAGGCAGCATGCGGTGTAACCCCTGGCTGAGCCGACGCTCTTCGACTGGATATCGCGGGAAGCCGGAAAGCCCGTCATTCCCGGTCGTGTGGCTGCCTTGTCTCTGAAGTTGTCTCGCAAGCAAGGGCTCCCAAGACAGTTTCACCACGGCCCGGCCGGGGTTTCGTGTTCATCCAGATGGCCGGGGGGGTGCATAAGAAGACGTTGTTACACAAAACCTCATCGACGATGTTCGCGGGCGGATGCACGACATGGACTCGGCTGGACTCGTCACGGCTGATTGAGCTCCTAGTAATGTAATTTCTCTTTTGTCAGGGTAAGATGGGCCAGCGCAGAATTTGAAAGAGGCATGAGCGTCGACGTTGATGCCCTGTTGTCGCCCAGCGGCCCGGAAGGGCTCCGGGCATCCGTGACCACGGCTTGGTCGCCTGCTACAGCCCAGCAGCGGCCCAGGCCAGGTGGCTCTCTGTCAGTCCGCTCGCCTGGGCCGCGTGGGTCGGGGAATTGCAACGTCGAAGGGCATCCAAGATTTCCAGAATTTCATGGGCCGCGTAAGAGTGGTCCTGGGTCAAGCCAAACCCGAATCCGGCGTTTTCGCGGTGGTCCCAAGACGGAGCGGAGGCAAGCACCGTGCGACGCGATTCTGTCCAACGTGAGTGTTCTGCACAGGGGCCAGATGCCGTACACGGTGGTTACGGATGGTCGAAACGGGCGTGTGCCAGACGCGAGCGGGAAGTGGTCGGGATGTCAAAGGCAGAGTCCAAAAAGGCTCAAAATGGCCCCGTGGAGAGCACGTTCTCGACTGATTGGCGGTGGTGAGCCCGGCTCCACGATCGAGGCAAGGGAAGGCAGCCGGGGCCTCGGGGCTCCGCAATCCGCATGAGACGAGGAGAGAGGGGATCCGCGCTATCAGAGCACTGACACCGACTGCGACCGACTGCGACCGACTGCGACCGACTGCGGGTTGATGTTGATAGGCGGGAGGGCCTGGTGCGAGCGCGGCGGGAGCGGGGAGGACGGAGAAGGGAGGAGGAGGGAAGAGGAGAGAGGTCCAGAGGTCCAGAGGTCCAGAGCCAGCGACCTCATCGTGATCGGGCCTCTGCTAGCGCGCTGCAGCGTGCCGTGCCGCCAATAAACCGGGGAAGTCACCGATCATCGGCCGTTGATTTGGACGTTGACATATTCCAGTAGTGTACTCCGTAATAAACGCTATCGCCGATGCATTCTCCTTGCGCAGTTCCAAGATTGCCTCGATGCTCGCACCCGGATAACGTGGGGAGATGGGCCGGCCCGACTGGCCTGTGTACCGTACCCCGGCGAAGCCTGTCAGGTTCAGGCGCTGCGCAACGTGATTTGGCTCCCTTCCGTCGCGTGAAACGGCAGCCAATCGACGGAGCCTGTGGGTGAATTGGAGGCAATTGGAAGGCAATTGAGGACAGCGCGGGTCAATTGGCAGCAAAAGCAACGAACAAGACAGGATGCGCCGCAGCCGCATGCTGCTGCGTTCTCCGTTATCAAACGTCGGCTCGCTGCAGGGCTGAGCTTGACGACGAGAGCTGGGCTTGCTGGGGTCAGGCTGCATGGGTCTAATCCGCTCTGATTCTCGCGTCTCTCTTGGCGCTGGCACCATCTTTATTACTTCACATATTAGCACGTACTGTAGTACTGAATACATGCGATACCGGCTGATAAACCCGGCCCGCTGATAGCACCGACCAGACAGTTGGACACTGTGTCAAATGATGGCTCCGGGTGCCCGTCGGAAGCCAATTGCTCTGTGGTTTCAGGCCGTCGAGGCCCGCTGGCTTGTTCTGGTGCTCCTCAGCTGACCACCTCTCGTGATTCCACAATGGCAAGGAGGCCCGGTGTATGTGATAGAAGCGGAGGGAGGGGCATGGAATACACAGCAATACCTGATACGGCAAGGTACTTTACACACTTGGTGGGTCTTCCCCAGGCTTCCAGGGGCCGATTGTCCAATCTACTGAGCGGGCCGGTACCCCACCACACAAACCACCCGGTCCTTTGACTGGCTCTCGACCGGCCCTGTTCCGGCCCTTGCGTCAGAGGCTGCCCGTGCCAGCAAAACGCACACTGCTTCCGCTGTTTTGCCATTTCCTCCCCTTCGTGCCTTATCTCGGTTTACACAGGACGTCCCGACCGCAGCCAGACAGACGGGGCCGTACGAACACGACCCGGACGAGACGACACCCTCGGGGACCCAATCAAGCATCCACGCGCCCGGAGCCGGGGCAGAGCGGACAGAGGGCCGGTGTGCTGCGTCTTCTGTTCTGTTACAGAAGGATCCCCGGTATACCGTGCGCGGTACTTCGTTACAGATTACGAGTTGCTGGGCTGGGCTGGCCGTGGCTTTTTCCCGCCAATTCTCCCTCGCCGATCCGAGAAAACCACCCCCCAACTCGGGAACCAACCAGGGAACCTACCCCTCCACCACGAAAGCACCTCACCAGCCATCTCGCTCTCTGCACCGCCAGATGTTTTACTCATGTCCAACCCGCCCCTTGCTCCCGAAAATGCCGCAGCTGCATCATCGGCAGCGGTGAGTCCAGTTCGGACGACTCCAGGTGCTGCCGACGCCCGCGACGACACGGCCCACGTTGTTCTTCCTCTCTCCGAAGCTGCAGCGCCCTCCTCGCTCGAGCAGACGCCACCGCCGTCTTGCTCGCCAGCAGAGACGACGACGACAACTTCGGCGACGCTAGAAGAAGGGCCCGTCTCGTCGGTACTACCACCACCACCACCACCATCTGCACCATCTGCATCTGCACCGTCTGCATCATCTGCACAGACACCCCCTGCTTCTCCTGCGGCTGCTCCTGCGGCTGCTGCTGGCGAGCAAGGCACGCCCGGCACCGATTCCTTGGCCGCTCAAGCCACCGGAACCTCTGCCGCGCCCCTTGCTGATCCTCTTAAATATGCCCGGGGCCCTGCCGCCCTGCAAAGGCCCCACGGCCCTTCGTTGCTGACCCAGGCTCTTGCAACAGCTCGCGGCATCCCTCGACATACCCAACCCGACCCGCCGCACCCACATAAACCCAATTCCTCCCACCTGCCTGAGCTCGCAGAGCCCTCCGCCAGAGACGCCGCCCAAGCTCGAGACCCGCGTCATGGCTCCCTCCCTCCCGCCGACGGCGATTCCCTGACACCCCGACTCTCTCCTCGAAAGACAAACATGCCTTCCTCAACCATGGCCACCACCGTGGCGTCTCCTGTCTACGGCAGGCTCGACCTCGGCGAGGTCAACTCGATGCTCAGCGGTCACCGCGAGTTCCTGTCCAAGACCAAGAGCAGGACGGGTTCGTTCGAGACGACCGAGCGGGAACGACCGAGCCGTTGGAGTACCTACTCCAACGACAGGGCCGGCACCAATCCTCTCACCTCCCCGCGTCCGACCGACTCACCCGTTGCCCTGCACGATGCCGCCGCCGACGACGACACCGGCGCGGCCGACTCACGCCCCTCACTCAGATCTTGGAAGACAGATCACCGCGTGTCCATGGGCCCGGAGAAGGCTTGGTCGATCGGGGCGGGGGATTCGGTGGACGGCCAAGACGGCCAGGTCGAAAAGTCCATCTCCGAGGTCCTGGCCGGCGTCGAACACAACGCTCGCAGCCGAAAGGCCAGCCACAGCCTACGCTTCTTCAAAGAGGGCCTCCCAGAAGAGAAAGGGAAGCGGAAGGATCAGCGCTCCGGCATGTCAACGCGAGAGAAGTCACCCGCCGGCGTCGAGACGCTTGCTGACATCAAAGAAAAACCTGTGGTGGTGGAGGCCGAAGCGGCTGACGACGGCCTTTCGACTACCGAACACCACGATTGGGTCCGTCCCATTCCTGCGCGGACGCCCGAGGTCAAGATAATTCAGGGCTCGCCCGAAGAATACTTCGCTCCGAAGCCCGACGATCGCGTTACCGAAGTTGGCGCTGAACCGGCCGCGTCGGAGCACAAGAAGGAGGAAGGCGAGAAGCAGGAGGAAGCGGAGCCAGCTGACCCCAGCTCTCAGCTGAAACCGCGTCGAGTATCCGACCTCAGCATCGGTGCTGGGGAGAGCACCGAGGACGGCGAGGAGTCGGGGGAGGAGAAGATCTCGTCGGCCGTGTTCTTGCCACACCAGTCCCTCGAGGAAGAGACGCAGGAACACCCGCCGGCGGCCGGAGCCGCCCAAAGAGCAGTGCCCTCGAGAAGGCACTCGCGGAGTGATGATTTTCACCCCTGGCTCGTCAAAGCCGACGAGCCCGAGGTGGACCGCAAGCGGGAGAGCATTGACTTGGAGAGCGAAATCAGGGCGGAAGCTGCCGAGTATCCCAGTGTAGCTCCAGAGGTAGCCTCCAGGCAGGTCGATGAATCCGCCCCTCTTGATCAACGTGAACCTGCTGTCCTCTCCTCCCGCCTGTCCCGTCCGGTCTCTCAGCACCACGAGGATGCCGTCCACGACCACCAGTGGACTCCGAAACAGCCGCTGGACGCCATCGAGCTCATCCCCTACAAGCATCAGGTCGGAGGGCACACCACCATGTGGAGGTTTTCCCGCCGCGCCGTCTGCAAGCAGCTGAACAATCGCGAGAACGAGTTTTACGAAAAGATCGAAAAATATCATCGCGATTTGTTGGCTTTCTTGCCCAGGTAAGCAACCAAGCCGGCCTCCCTCCCGCGCCTAACATGAGAAATACAAACTGACAGTTTCTTGCCCAGATACATTGGGGTGTTGAATGTGACGTTCCAAAAGCAGCCTCGCCGCAAGTCTACAATGAAGCGAGACGACGCCGCCGTAGCAGAACGCGCTCCGACAGCACCGAATGGGTCGTCTTCGAGCCAGAAGAGGATCGGGAATGGCGAAAGTGCCCGACAGCCTTCAGAGCCTCAGGCATCGTGCGCGCCCCGCGTCATCAGCCAGTCGATTCAGTCGTCCTCGGGTCAGGTCCCAACCGTTACGTTTGCGGACAATCAGCACATCCTGCCGCGGAGCTTCCTCCAGCCCTCAGGCACCCCTCCTGGCTTTCTCGGGCGCTTTAGAAGCGCGTCTGGGTCTGCTCAGGGGTTCGTATCATGCGGACCGAATGAGCCGTCCCGAGAGGACGCGTCACGGCCCAGCCTCCAGGACCGTCACGCCAACAGCTGGGGCGCAACCACGGTGAACAAGCGGCTTCGAAACGAGGTCTTCAACGACGCTTTCCTGAAGCAGCCCATTGCCATCCACCGGCATCGCAAGGGGCACCAGCGGGTCGGACGCATGACCGCATTGCAGCAGGTGCTCCGTTCAGGGTCGGATCCGAGCTTGGTCGAATCGCCCGAGAAGAGATCCCAGTCGGCGGGCCCTACCGGCGAGCCGCCTTCCAAACCGAACGGCTCCCACGCGCACAGCCAGAGCGACCTCGGCCAGGCGGGGGAATTCTACGAGGACGGCGAGGCGACCCCGAAGGACGTGACCGGGACTAGTGCTCCCGAGCCCCAGATCTTTGGAGATTCGTCGCCCGGCCAGAAGAAGAAGCGCCGCTACTCGGGTACGGGGCTGCGGCGGAAGCCGAAGGATGTCCGGGACAGCCGCGGCGACCTACAGTACTTTGAGGACGCCGACGGCGCGACCTACAAAGGCGATCGCGAGGAGCCCGCAGGGTACGAGGGCGACCGCGATGAGCCCGCACCGATGGAGGTATTCAGTGCGTCACCCGAGCGCGAGCCGGCCCCTGAACTCTTGCCCGCCGAACAACAAGAAGACCAACAGCTGCCCCTCGCCGAGTTCGAAAAGATCCCGCGGCCCATCAACCCCAAAGAAGCGCAGACAATGCCCCAGCGCGACTCGCGCGTCGAGTACTTCCTCCTCCTCGAGGATCTCACGGCAGGCATGAAGCGCCCTTGCATCATGGACCTCAAAATGGGCACGCGCCAGTACGGCGTCGACGCCAACGCCAAGAAGCAAAAATCGCAGCAGGGCAAGTGCGCCAAGACGACGTCGCGCGAGCTCGGCGTGCGCGTGTGCGGGCTGCAGGTCTGGGACCGCAAGACGCAGAGCTACGTCTTCAAGGACAAGTACTACGGGCGCGCGCTCAAGAAGGGCGCCGAGTTCCAGTCGGCGCTGACGCGCTTCCTCTACGACGGCGTTGACCGCGCCAGCATCCTGCGCCACGTCCCCACCGTGCTGCAGAAGCTCGACGAGCTGGAGGTAATCATCAAACGTCTGCGCGGCTACCGCTTCTACGCCGCCAGCCTGCTCATGTTTTACGACGGCGACGACTCCGCCGATTCTAATAATACTAATCATTACCTCGACGACTCCACCACCGACTTCGCCACCGACACCGAGGAGGCGCCCCCGCGCCGGGCCCGGCGGAGCCCCCGCGAGATCGACTTCAAAATGGCCGACTTTGCCAACTGCGTCACGGCGGGCGACCTGTCGGCCCGCGACCGGCCGTGCCCGCCTCGCCACCCGGACGAGCCGGACCGCGGGTTTCTGCGGGGGCTGAGGAGCCTGCGGAGGTATTTTCTGAGGATCCAGAGGGATACGAGGGTGCAGATGGGGTTGGCTTGTGTTGCGCCCGGGAGGAGATCTTATGAGGAGGGGGATGAGTTTGAGTTTGGTTTTGGGGGGGAGGAGGATGAGGGGAGTGTTAGTGAGTAGTAGAGTGAGGCGAGGCCAGTTGTTTTGGGGCTTCTTGTTCCTCTTCTTCTTGAACAACAACATTCGAGTTTGTTATGTTAGGGATCGGGGTTAGTAGGGAGATGGGGGGGTTATGAGGCGTGTACAAGGCGTTTGATGCTTTGGTTGAGTAGGTCAAACATACCCTGCATGGTTTTCTCCGGCGTATTATTCCGGTCTGCTTTTTTTTCCACACTTCCATGGTCTTTTTTGGTTTGTTTCCCGCGCAGAGATTGATACGAGAGCGCGTTTCGTTTGGGACTAGCCGGTGGTCGGTCGGGCGCTTCAACTTCTCGGTTCTCTTTCATACGGGTGGGACGGACGGTCTGTGGCTGGGGGGTGGGGGTGATGGATTGGTTGGTGCGCGGTAGAATGTTAGGTAGACAAAATCGGTTATGGCGGGACTGTCTCTTGCTGGCATTCGTGTTGTGTTTGTGTGTGTGTGTCTGTTGAGAGGTGACATGACGAGTTGGCTGGAAAGGGGCAGTGAGAACAAAATTGATTATGGCATCTTATCGAACGCAAGCGACGCTACATGCTCCCCTTTGTACAAATACACACAAACCCAAACATACACCTCACAACTTGGCCTTCTTCAACTCGGCCACCCGCCTCTCCGCCGCCTCCCTCCGCCGATCCTCGCCCTCAGCCATCTCCCGATCCTTCTTCTCACCAGCAGCATGCCCCGCCTCGCTCAACAGCGCTACACTCTCCCGATACATCTCTGTCTTGAGCAGCCCATAAATCCCCGTCTTCGCCTTGCCCGTCAGCTTCCTCTCCTTCACCAGCGCGAGCACCTCGTCCAGCCCGCCCACACGGTCCACGATGCCCGCCTCGACAGCCGCCGGCCCGGAAAAGCGGTGCGCCTCGAGCACGACGGAGCGGTACGTCGCAGGGGCCAGCTTGAGGCGGAAGATGCTGGACATGGCGGCCTTGAGGGGCACGCCGAACTCGAGCTCGTTGACGCAGGCAAAACCGCGGGACGGGTTCATGACGCGGTAGTCGTGATGCATGGCCAGCATGATGCCGCCGGCGAAGGCATGGCCGTTGAGGAGGGCCACGGTGGGCATGGGGTATCTTTGGTCTCGGTGTCAGTCTTGTGACGCAGGGTTCTATAGCCAAAGGGGACGACATACGTGAGGAACCGGTTGAACAGCTTGTACAACGCCGTCGGAATAAACGCCTCGGTAGCGACGGCATGTTCCAGGTCGAGGCCGTTGGAATAGAACTTGTCGATGCCGCTGGTGGTGACGACGACGCCCGGCGTGTAGCCGCCAAACTCGAGCAGGTCCAGGGCGTCGAGAATGGCATTGCACGACACGGTCGTCAGACGGTTGTCGGCCGGCGACGTGATGGTGAGCAAGTACACGGCGGGCGCGGGCTCCGTGGCCACGATGGTGCCGCCCGGGTGGGCGCCGAAGGGAGGGATGGGGACGGTGAAGAGAGGGGTGGCGGCCATGATGTGTGGTTTGTCTGTTTTGTCGTTTTCTTTTCTTTTCTGGTTCGTTGGTTCTTCTTTTATTATTTGTGTCCTGTCTGTTGTATTGTTGTCGAGTGAGCCAGCCGGATGGATGCTGATATGAGATGAGATGCAACGCGATGGGATGGAATCGAGTCTGTAAGTGGACTGTTTAGTGATTGCTGTTTCTGTCCTAACCTCGGCTTGACGAGGGGCAACTTCAAACAGCCAACACCCCTAACAAGGATTAATTGTGTATTTCGTGGGGAACAAGCTGCCTGCCATGTAAGCATGGGATCGATTCTCGCCGAATTCCACTCTCAATGCAGCGATGGCTGTCTAACGCCAACGTCGGTGGTCATCCGACCGCTCTCGGCACCCGCGGACTTCGGCGGTCCGATGCATGTGACAGTCCCGAACCCCGGCCGGCACCTCGAGGTCCACCTCCACAACGGCACACAGCCAAAAGGGATGAGGGTACTGTGTAGCTGGAACAGAAAATACATGCAACGCTGTGCCCAAGCCTACAATTAATGATACAACAACCCGGTTGACAGCATTGCGGCAACCAGCAACCAACAACAGACGGACAAGAGACGCCAGAACGCCCCCCTAACACGCGCCAAACCCATGATCGATGCTGTTTCCGACTCCCGGATCCGGATGGAAACCATCACGGAACCGAACCAGCGCTTCCCATCCAACTCGATAGCACATCGCCCCTTTGAACTACGGCCTGTCTAACCCAAACATATTGCTAGTCAACGAAAATGTCCCGAAACCTCTCCATCCTCTCGACGGGGTGGATGCACCTCCAACCTAGACCGCCGAGTAGCCACCCCTGCTGCCGGCGCCCTGCAGCGTGTTGAGGAGCCTGCGAATGAGGTCCTTCATCAGGTAGGGGACGTCGCGCAGCGTGTCGCCGTGCGGCAGCAGGTCCCAGCCTCGCGCGCCATACCGGTTGTAGTTGAGCCACGAGCCGAAGATGAGATACGTTGCGATGGCGAGAAACACCCTGGCAGTGTGTCAGTAAGACGGAAGATGGGAACGCAAAATAGGTGCGCTTACAGAATGACCAGCCATGTGAAGAAGCCCCAGTGGCTGCTCTCCCCGGCCGGCGGCGGCTCGTCCACCGCCGCGTCGCAGGCGTGCTTGGTGTACCACGTCAAGTATAGCGTGTCGACGTCCTTGTCGTCCGCCGACTTCTCGCGCTTGTACCCCTCCCAGATAAGCGCGGCGCCGTCCTTCTTGAGCTGCGCCTCCGGCGTGCTCTCGTCTCCTTCCTTCTTGTCGCCGTCCTTCTTGTCTTCCTCCCTGCGGGCGTTTGCGGGCACGTACTCGTCCACGCTCTCCCACTCCCCCTCGGTGCCCACCAGGTCGGGGTTGCACCGGAACTCGACGACGGTCCGCTGCGCCCGCTGCTGGTACGTCGTGGCGCCCTGCAGGGTGAGCCTCAGGCCCTCCTTCTTGCCGTCCTTTTTCGCCGCGTCGTCGTCCCGGGGCAACCGCTTCGTCTCCCACGTCACGGGGGCCGTGTCGTCGCCGACCACGATGGGGATGATCTGGTCCGTGTCGGTCGTCTTGCCGGTTTTGGGGTCCCACCGGTGTTTGATGGCGCATACTATTGGTTTTCATCTCGTCAGCACCGCATCCAAGTGTCTTCGCCGCCTCTAGCCCCCTCACCACCCCTATCCTCTGTCTCAAACCTCAAAACCAGAAAGAAAAGAAAACATACCCCTCGAACCATCAGGACACCGCTCCTCCTTCCCAACCCCCTCCTTCCGTTTCAACACCCCACATACGTCCACCGCATACGTGCTATTGTGCCACGTCGGCCTCGTATACTCGCTCGTGACGACCACATGCGGCCCGGCCAGTGCCTGCAGGTTATACTTGTGGCCGTCGACCAGCAGGTTGGCGCAGTCCAGCGCGGCCTGGGGCGCTGCTTCTGTTACCGTCGCGGCCGCTATTGTGGTTGCGGGTGCGGCGGCGAGGAGGGCGAGGAGGAGGAGAGGGGCGGTGGTGGGTAAGAGGGAGGATGGCGGCTTCATCGCGTGTGTCGGGTTGGGTGTGGGCGTGTGGGTGTCTTCGTCGTCGCTGTCGCCGTCGTCGTCGGACTGCGATGGGTTGATCTCAGGAAAGTTGGTCGAGTGGCAGCATGCAGGCAAGGCAACAGCAAGCAGAGGATGATGCTGCGGATGGTCCCGTGTCGGAAGTGAGGACGGCACAGCTGCGGCAAAAATTGTTGGACAGCTGGCAGGGGAAAAAACAATGGGAAACTAAACGACAGCTGGAAAGAATAGACAGAGGAGAAGATGCGAGTCGGATGCTCGATGGCTTCGCGCTGCACGTCCAGAATCTAGCGCGCGTGGAAATTGACTTGGCTCGATCGATGGGTGCTCGGGTCTGAAATGGGCCCGAAGCTCTGAGCGACTGAAGAGGCTCGGAGAGGTCCGATTCCGTCATCAGCTGCGGACCTGCATGGCCCGTGCCCCGGATCCGATGTCGACGAGCGAGATACGTCACGTGGACCCCCAGCGTTGACCACCTGCGCTCCGTTGGAGCACTCATTTTGGAATCCCATATTGACACTACTTGATAGTACAACCAACCAACCAGCCAACCTCCCAGCTCCCAACTCATCCATCATCATTAACATACACAACCAGACAGCCAAGCAAAGTCAGACCAGCCCGAATGCCATCGCCAATGACCGCTAAACCCACCCCAACCCAGTTACCCAGGGTATATATAGGTGTACGAGGAATGACAACAAGACAAGGAAAGCAGCAGACACCCTTGCAACCCACCCTAAACCCCGAGATGAATGACAAGCAAACCAAGATAGCAAACTCCTTCATCACCATGAATCACCCCAAAAACGAGCTTGAACGCCAGTCCGTGGCCAAGGAAAGACAACAACAACCGAAAGGAAAAAAAGAAAAAAGAGAAAGAAGGAGATAACCTCATGATATCCCCAAGCATCACCCCACCTCTTTCCCCTTGCGAGATTGACGCATCTCAAACCCGGCATCGTAACCGGAATGGCCTCCTGCCAGGCACTCCCTGCTCTTCCCAAAACCGCCAGCTTAGATCCCCTGCCCCATCATCCCCCCCTGCGCCGCCTGTGCCTGCTGCATCGCCTGCGCCGCCGCCTGCTGCTGCTGCACCTGGGCCAGGTTCATCCGATTCTGCTGCATCATGCTGAGCACGGTATTACGCGCCTGCACCGCACAGTTGCGCCGGAACTCGGCGAGTTGTTCCTCCGGGATCGGGGCGCCACCGAAGCGCGCTGTAAACTGCGGGAGGTTCTTGGCGATCAGCGCCGCTGTGTGGTTGTGCACTTGCGTCTGGACCCGTGGGTGGTTCAACATGGCAAGGACCGCGTGCGCTTGTTGATTTTGCTGCTGCTGCTGCTGGGGTTGTTGCGCTTGTTGCGGGCGGTGCTGCTGCTGCTGTTGGGCGGCCACAGCGGCTTGTTGTTGTTGTTGCTGCTGCTGCTGGTGGTGCTGGGCGGCGGCAGCTGCGGCCACCGCCTGTTGCTGCTGTTGCTGCTGGAGTTGAAGTTGTTGCATGGCGGCCATCTGGGCGGGTGTCATGCCTTGCATGGCCATCATGTTCTGTCCTCGGGCCTGAGCCTGGGCTTGCGCGGCCATGAACTGCCGCTGTGCCGCCGCGGCTTGGGCCTGCATCGGGTTCATCTGGCCCATCTGTGCGGCCGCTTGCTGTTGCATGTTGCTGAGCTGCTGCGAGTACTGCGCTGCCAGCTGGGCTTGCGACGGCTGGTTCATCATCTGGCCGCCCCGCGCTTGCTGTTGCTGCATCAGCAACTGCTGCTGCTGCTGCATCATCCGTTGTTGCTGGGCCATCTGGTGCTGGACGGTGGGAACGCCGTTGATCATGCCGTTGTGCTGCTGCATTTGCAACATCTGTTGGTGCTGCTGCATCATCCGTTGCTGCTGCGCGATTTGGGCCGCGTTGACCCCGACGTTGGGCACTTGCACCATCCCTTGTGGGGTCATCACCATGGCATGTCCCAACTGCTGCGCGGCGCTCATCATGTTCGGCGGCGGGCTGGCTTGTGTCATGCGTGGAGTCTGCACAACCTGCGGCCGCGTGATGGGGGTCGCGTGGGCCATGTTCGGGGTCGCGGTGGGCATCCTGGGCGTGCCTCCGGCGTGGCTCTGCTGGCTGCCGCG
>FTCU01001784.1_pt1 | contig 14543 bp, 15 predicted proteins | sample 1639521 | NCBI WGS metagenome assembly FTCU01 (sample SAMEA3914864, study PRJEB12502) | metagenome | biome: forest; material: soil | place: USA | collected 2012-03-12 | depth 0.3 m
CAATACACGTGAAATATTGTCCGGAATTTTTAATTAATATGATCCCCAAGAGTGAAACAGAAACCTATCACTTTTCAACCTCCCAGTGCCTGTCCGGTAAACCCCTTCACGATCTGTCACAGTTCACAACTTCCTCAAAGTCCACCTTTCGGAGTGATTCCCAGCTGCCAAAAAAAAAAAAAAAAAAAAAAAAAAAAAAAAGACGTCAGTGTTCAGTCAACCAACTCCTCCTCCTCCACCACCACCACCTCCTCTCCTTCGTCTTCTACGCTGCTCTGGCCGCCCAACTTAAGCTCTTCCACCAAGCGCCCCAACCGATGCACTTCAGGGTCGTCTCTAAAGCTAATGGCGCTCGGCAATACTCTGCTGCGGACGTGTCTCATCTGAGCGGCGACGCTGGGCGCCACAATCTCAGCGTCGGCGACGACCTGCCCCAACAACTGGCGTTCATCGGGGCCCATCTTGGCTTGCACGGTGCAAAGCATCGCCTTGTCGACAAAGTAGTTCTGACCTTGGTCATAGAGGCCTTTGGCGGCGAGAACGACAGTGGCGCGGAGGGATGCCAGCTCTGAGGGATTGGGGGGAGGACACGAAGCCATGCGCTGCAGGGTGAGAAAGGCAAGTTGCGCCAGGCAGCGTCCGAGGTAGGGGTCGCAGTGGTCAAAGCCGTGGCGGAGGTAATAGAGCCGGAGGACGACCTCAAAATTGCGGGCCGACGCGTCGCGAATCTCGAACGGGGTTTCTCTCACCTCGGCAGGCTGGTATAAGGAGGACAGGTTTGACAGGGGCTCGGAAGGGTTGCAGAGGGGTGCGTAGAGATTGACGACGACATTGTGGTAGTGGATACTTGGTCGGGGTTAGCAAATCTTGACCGTTGGGGACGGAGCAGATGAGACGGCTTCCTTACTGCAACATCAACTGACTCGGGAGTGTAATCCTGGCCGGGGTGAGCGGCTCCGGAAGCTTGTCGTGCCAGTCTCTCATCCGAGCGTAGGAGCTGTGGACGGCGGGCACCACTTTCTCCGGACTCCAAGGCGACTCGGCATGATCGGCATCTTCCTTGTGAAACCAGCAATCACAGACTATGGTCCGAAATTCCGACTGCGCCCTGAACTGGTGCGGGAAGTGGGTGGTGTAGAGCATCGGGTCCAAGGGGTACCGGAGCCAGATTTGACCATACCAGTCCGGGTCGACAGCCGGATCCGGCAGCGGATGGAGGGGTGGGTAACGAATCAAGGGCTTCTCCAAGAAGGCGTAACACAGCATCCTGGGATGGTTAGCGAGCAGTTATGGGCTGGAAGGGGGTCGCAGCCAAAGAGGGCGTCTCGTCCTTACGCTTGCCAATTATACAAAGCCCATGCCGTGAAGGCCTTTGCATGCCTCCGCTTGGCATCCTGTTCTGCGACAAGCCCGCCGAACAGCTTGATGCGGCGCGCCATATCGACGGCCTGTGTTGTGTAAGTGTACCCAACGGCATCGATGGCGTTGACAAGGTTGATGAGATGGAGAAGAATGGCAGCTTGGATCGTGGTGAGCCGCACTCGGGTGCTCGTTGCCTCCAATTCCCACAGCCGTCTGGCTTCGGCGAAGAACTGGTAACTCATATTCCGGGGATTCCAGTATTCGTACCGGTTTGGGAGCTCGGTAGTCGCCAGCTAAACGGAGTCAGCGCGTGCATTCTCAAGGAAGGGATGTGATGTCCAACAGGCAAGGAAGGAGGGGCACCCACACTGCCCAGCGCGAGGACGAGGTTGACCAACAAGGAGGAGCAGTAGTTATGACGCCCCGCAGCCATGTCCTGCAAAAAATAGTCCTTGTGGAAGGCGGGAAAGCCCGGGTAAAAGCCCATGAAGTAGTTGGTGAGCATCTTCCGCATGAGCGCGTTGTCCGAAGAGACGGCGGTCCACTCGGACGGTGTCACGGCGCCAAGCAAGGGGTCAACGAGCACGGCAGCGTGATAAGGCTTATAGTAGGTGCTCTGCTGCTCAGCCCGGCGGGACTGGTTCGCCACAGCCCTCAGGTCCTGAGTTCTTGGAGGACTGGACCTGTTGGCTATCCACTCGTACATCCGAGAGCCAAGGTACGGATTGTCGGCACGGAGAAGGGAGGCCGGCATATCCTGGAGAATGGGAAAGACATAACGATACCGGGCTTCGGGTGCCAGGGCCAACTGCAAAAGCAGGTCTCCTCCTCGGATAAAAGACAAAATAGTCTCCGGGTCGGTTCCGTTCTGTATTCTCTTCACAATCTCGGAGGCTTCGGACGCGGGCCGCTTGCGCAGGTGCTCGAAGATTTGGCTGTAGGTCGTCTCGCGGGTGATGGTCTCGGAAAGCTTTCTTTTGAGTGCTTGGGCATGTGTCTCGGTTGCGGAGCTCGTCGTGTACACGCAGTTGATGGCGGCGGCGACACAGGAGCCACACGCCGGCCTGGCCGCATTGCACTGGAAGCCCTAGGTGTGAGCGCGCTGATCTGCGGGGCAGGGGTCGTTCAGCTCACCTTCACTTTGCGCTTTCGACATGTCTCGCACGCAGCCGTGGAGTGTGATTTTCGCCGTGGCAACGCGGCGCTCCCTTTTGGCAAGGGCAAAGGAGGAGGAGGGCCAAGCTCCTGGGCGGGCAGGAGAGGCCGTGTTGCCAAAGGGGCGAGTGGCCGGGCACTGGGACTTTGCACGTGGTGTTGCATGGCTGCGGGAGCTGAAACAAGTTGTGTCGTACAAGTCCGCCAGGCCCCAACTCGGGCGCCACATGGAGCACCCAGGCAATTAGTACTTGCGGGTGGCAAGGTGAGCGAGCTGGTGAGGCCAGGGGGTCGGCGAATCGACTTGATGTTTTTTCCTCTTGGCAGACCGCCTCCCTGGCCTGGGTGTTGGGTGTGGCCTGGCGAATCAGCAGGCCAGGATCTGGCTCCGAACGGCCTCGATCATGAAATCGACAAAGGCAGCACATCTTTGGGGCTTGTGGCAGCGCAGGAATGCCACATCCGGCCGTCCACTCAGCGTCCTGCACGCAGGGACTCTGCCTGCCGGTGACCACATTCGGGACCAGTTCCACCAATCGCGCAACATCCTTCGCGCGCCATTGATCTCGGGGAGCTAGCTTCCACTTGCCGGGGCCTTATTCCAGAACCGGTCAAGGGTTCGGGCGTGACAGAGCTCACCTGCGGCCCCAAGGCAGAGAGAGCCAAGGGCCATTCGACTCTGAGCCACGAGGAAGCCTTGGCCCTTATCAAAAACCAGAACCCACCCCACTCGTCCAGACAGCAGAGGAATGCACAGGTTCGGACCCGGCGCCCGTGGTTCGTCCAACACCCCGTGCCGTTGTCTGGTATAATAATCCGCGGGGCAAAGCAGCTGGGGTTTTGTTCCGCCAAGTTTCCTTCGCATCAAAATTGGAAATGCACACCCAAGTTATCGTGAAGCCATTCCTCGGCACGAGGTTCGACAAAGGGCCGAGGGCTGGACCTCGAGGACTTCGGTTCTGACGCTCACCTCCTTTGTCCCCGTGAGGACGGTGACGTATGGCATCGGGGTGACCCCGACCCGGAGCGGATGCCGGCCAATGAGACTGTTCAAGCCGGTTTTGACCCCCGCGTCTGCTGGCCAAGTGCTGCATGCATGCAATCCATGCTTCCTGTCACAACTCACAGACGGAACGTGGCGGTGTGCCCGCATGGCATGGAAGTCATCCCCGGCGAACAACAGATTATTAATCGTGCATGACCACGCTTCCTGCGGGCCATGGCTTCGACTCCCCGTGTGCCTAATCAAACACTATTCTACATTCATCCTCTTGGCCGCAACACCCCAGGCGGGCTCAGGAATCGACCGACTTGGCGGCAGAGTCCACGATGTACCGCTTCCCCGCAGCCTCGGTCAGGGTGTAGACCCGGCCGCCCCTCCGCTTGTCGTAGCTCAAGTCCTCGGGGCTCTGCGGGAAGAAGCCGGCGTTTTTGTGGGCGGCCTGGCCCGGAATCCAACCAAACGCGTCGCCAGGGTTCTTGCCGTTGCTGCGAGAGATGTAGATCTTGCCGTTGGCCGAGACGGCGCCCTGCATACGCTCGATGCCGACACAGTAGGCCCAGGTCGCCTTGGCCGTCTTGCCCGTCATCTTGAGCCGTCCGGTTGAGGGGTCGAGGGCAAACTTGGCCATGCGAATCGGGGAGCTCGTGCTCGTTTGGTACTCGCCCACTAGCAGGGTCGGCGTCGCCGCGGTGCGGTCGAGGGCGATGTACGAGAAGCGGAAGGGGAACGAGGAGGACCACTTGTACCATCTGCCGAGGGCGTCAGTCTGGGTTTGAAGAGAGCTTGGGAGGTTTGAGGGACGGGGCAAAATGAGTTAATACTGACCTGATCTGGGGGATAACGTATTTGTAGCCCGCAGCCGAGTACCCGCCCCCAGACTTCTTGCCCGCGCCGTCGCCGGACTCGACTTCCCAGATGTTGGCCAAATCAAACACCCGGATGCCGTTGTTGGTGTCCACCACATACAGCTTGTCCCCGTACCACGCGATGCCGCCCGCGTGGATGGGCACCTCCCTGAAATTGTCGGCCGCGTGGGGATACACCAGCAGCGCGTGGCGGTACTTGTCGTTGGACCGGTCGACAAAAGTTAACCGCGCGCTCTTGTCGTCGTCGCGGTGCCAGCTGACCACCCAACCGTCCTTGCCCTGATATGTGCCGCCCTCGGCAGCGTCGGCGGTCGAGGAGATTCCCTGGGGAACCCACTTAGTCGTGTCCCTGTCGTTGAAGCTGGAAGTCTTTTCCCAGAGCTTGCGGCCGGCGCTATCGGTTGCCATCTTGTGGTTTCCGTCCTTGAAGACATTGGCGACGGTGACCTTTTTGAGGATTTTGGACAGGGCGGCCACGTTGGCATTATCTGACTGCTCGACGAGGACAAAGTCTGCGCCGTCGCGTTGCTTTGTAGCCGTGTTGCAGTTCTTGGGGTCCAAGGCCAGCGATTCTGGCACGAAGAGAGCCGTTACGGCGAGAAAAGCTGAGAAAACCCTCATCTTGCACTTGAGCTGAGATAAAAACGAGCGTGGGATTCAAGACTCGACGTGCCGCATACGATGTGGCGACAACGAGGAAGAGCTCTTCGGCTTTAATACCTGCGGCATCACCTGTTTTCCTCCCTCTTTTTATGCGCATTCCATTCCATGGCAAGAAACCCAAGTCGGGTAAGATCGGGCCATCGACGGATGTGCGGCAGATCAACACCCTGACGTTGGTCTTGCAGCAGTGGGGGTGAATGCCACAACGCGAGCCACTGAGCACCACTCCCGGTGCATTCTGGGTAACTCATTGCCAAATAAGGCATCTCCAATTTTGAGGATTCTGTAAGACGCCGGGGCGCATTCATGGAGCCGCACCCCATCCCTGCGGGAGCGGAACGAAAGCTGACCCGGCTGCCAGGGGGATGGAGTCACGGGGGACTCGGCAACCCGACTTGCCTCGCAAATTCGGCTATAGGTCGCGTGACTCTCGATAATATCTTGCGCTCCCCTTTGGGTTGACCAGCCTATGCTTATGCTTCGGAATAAAGGCCCCCGAAGTGAAGAGAACGAAACCAGGGCGAAATTCTCCGCCATCGTGTCGAAGAGGTATTTGCTTCGTCGACCTCTTTGGCAACTACCTACCTATTAATAGCACTGCTACGATACCCCACTGGGAAGTTTGCACTTGTAATTACCTCTGGGAGCTCATTATTGCATGCAAGCGTGGGTTCTAGTCAAAATCCCCAGTGTGCAAGAATGAGGCGTCGCGGGTTGGACATGACGGTGGCGGCGAGTTGGTGTTAAGGTACCAAGTATCCGAACCAGGGAAAAAAACCTCATCCCTCGGCAAGTCCAGAATTCTGTACTGTATTACGAATTAATCAATCAGAAGTGCTTATCTCAGTATTTCTTCGTCTTCTGCAATTTCAGAAGCTGGTGAGTTTTGGAGACAGCCGGCAATGAACCAAATCCTCTGGCTCTGCAGACCTGACTCACAGTTCCCACGTTCAATCTAACAGGCCGTTGTTTTTTTATCTTTCTCCTCCCCTTCCGTGCCACCTGTTTGTTCTGGAATTGAGAGAAAATAAAAATGCTGAGAATCTTGATCTCGCCCCCAACACCAGTCACCAACAATGGGTTTTGTGCGGCGGTGGAACAGCCACATCCTTCTCCGTGGCTGAGCTTCCTGCACTGTGTGTTGGTACGTTTCTCAATGCCGTGTTCGCTCGCCCGAAAGATAACGGGGCTGAGTTTGGGCACAGTAATTGAGAGACTCGTTGTTTTTATTGGGCATCGCAACTCGTTTGAGCCGCAGCTGAATGTGTTTGCTCCCTGTGGCTTGGGTCACAGGGACATGGCCCGGCCATGAATCGATCAGTCTCGGCGCTGTTGGGGGAGACCGAGATTTAGTTATCTTGATGCTGCTGGCGCCCCATGCTCGCTCCCCGAGATCGACGCCAATGCACCAGTGCCCCTTCATCCCTCGGTTTCCAGTGCACACACCTCCCAGATGGGTCTGTTTTTGTTCCTGCATCACGGCGCGTGGCTGTTGGCCCTAGGAGGGGCTAGCGGCCTACCTTGCTGAGAAGGTCCGCGTCTACAACCGTCTCAGTGCCTTCAAGGGGCCACCCGGGTCCGGATGGTTTGAGTTCTGGCACTCGTCCGCCCTGCTCGGCAACCATGCACACACCCAATACAAGGAAGTCTGTGACAAGTATGGTAAGTCATGTCCTCCCCGCCCTCTTTTCTCAAGGCTTGAGTTGAGCGAGGCTAAGGCGTAGCCGTCCGTCAACAGGATCCATCGCCCGAATCGGACCAAACGACCTCATCACTTTTTCCCGCGAACTCCTCAGCCACATGAATGCCGTCCGTTCGCCATACACACGGACGCCCTGGTTCGCACTCGCCACGAGATTACAACCAGGTGTCGACAATATCTTTAGCCAGCTGAACGAGAACGCCCATCTGAGGATGCGGCAACAAATGGCTCCAGGGGTAAATAAGCTGCCATCCAGAATATCTCACCGGTCGGGTTGCTAACTGTCCGCCTCTGCAGTACTCAGGCAAGGAGAACCTTGAACTCGAAGCCACGATCGACCTTTGCGTTCAAAAGCTCATTCACCTCATCCGTTCCAAATACATATCTACCCCACGACTCGCACAGTCTTTCGATCTCGGTAACAAAATCCAGTACCTCGCCATCGACGTCATCAACAGCGTTGCGCTTGGCGAGCCCCTTGGCGACCTCGACTCGGACAGCGACGAGTACCAATACATTGAAGCCACCGAAGTCGGCCTCACAGTCTCAACAATCTCGGCAGCCCTCGGCATCCTCCCTATCCTCCAGATTCCCTGGGTCGCCCGTCTGTTGGGGCCATCTGAGAAGGATTCCAGCGGGTTCGGACGGGTCATGCACCTATGTCGCACGCGGATAGAAGCCCGTATCGCGGAGGGGATCCAGACCCGCTCCGATATGCTCGCTTCGTTTGCAAGGCACGGGCTCGGACCGGAGCAGCTGGTCACCGAGGCAGTCTTACAGCTGGTGGCTGGATCCGACACGACATCCACGTCGATACGGTCTATCATGCTGTATATCCTGACGCATCCGAGGGTGTATTTCAAACTTCAGGCTGAGGTTGATGCTGCCGTCGCAAGCGGGAGGGTACCAGCTGTCCCGGAAATTGTGCCGGATGTCGAGGCCAGATCTCTTTTGTACCTGCAGGCCTGTATCAAGGAAGGGCTGCGAGTGCACCCACCTACGGCCGCCCTGTTTCCCAAGAGGGTGCCCGATGGAGGGGACACGGTCGTTGTGGACGGGAGGCCTGTTTTCCTACCGGGGGGGACCAACGTCAGCTACGCGAGGTACGCCGTGCTGAGGAACAAACAGGTGTACGGAGAGGACGCCGACGAATTCTACCCGGAGCGCTGGCTTGTTGAGAAGGACGAGGCAAAGCTGGCCGTTATGCACAAAACCCACGACCTCGTCTTTGGATACGGCAGATATCAGTGTCTGGGAAAGCCTGTCGCCCTGATGGAAATCAGCAAGGCGGTGTTCGAGGTAAGCTGTGCCGTGTCACACCCCCCTTTTGGTTGTTCGGGGGTGAGTGAAACATGCATGAGCTGACCCAGACGGCGGCTGTCTTCTAGTTGATGCGTAACTTTGACTTGTCTTTGGCGTGGCCAGAAAAGCCATGGGAGCAAAGGAACTGCCTGGGCATCTTTACCCAGCGGGGAATGTTGGTGCTGGCCACCGACCGACATGGAATCAACGGGGTCGCGGCGTGGGCGGCCGGGGCAGCTGTTTTGCCTTAATAGGTAGGTGCTAGGTAGTTAAGGGTCGAGCATGGCCAGAGTTTCTTTCGCAAATCGTTCCCCAATAGAAGAAGCAGGATCTTCATATTGCGCCTCGTGTGCAGCATCAAATTAATATTGAAACCGATATCAACAACAATCTGCTGCTTCCGCTTAAGACATGTCATGCTGGACTACGGCAAGCATGTCAGCATGCTCTGCAGCTTCCGCAGAACCACGGCTTGCTTCTCTGCAGGCGCTGTCGTCTTGTCGTTGGCATCCCCCACGCTGACCGAGATGTAGCAGCCATCCGTGTCCAAAACAGAGGTTTCGGTGGGCAGCCGGGTGCTCCCGCACTGCTTGGTGTCCGGAGCCGAGAACAGGCCGATGTTGATCCGGCTCAGCACCCACTTGAACTGGCTGGCCTCGGTGCACTGACCGGCAACTTCGGGGAAGTTGACGTTGAGGAACACATTTTCGGGCAAGTACGGCTTGCCGCTCGCGATGACGGCGTTGGTGAGAGTGGTGGCCAGCTGAGCATACAGCTTGCTACGGAGAGGCTCAGGGCTGGTGTTCCAAGCCAGCGTGCCATCCGAGGCCCCGGAGAAGGCAATGGAGGGAATCTTTTCGTTCTTGGCGGCGTAGACGGCGGCTCCAACGGTTCCGGAGAAGGGCACGGCGAGGAAGAGGTTGCTGCCGACGTTGGGTCCCGACACGGCCAGCTCGGGGGCCTCGCCGTTCCAGAATTGCGGGCCGATTGTGTCGATGCCGTAGCGCATCGAAGTCACCGGGAACGAGTTGACCCAGTTGAGCCGCGGGGAGGTGGCATTTCGCCCGATGGGGCCGCTGTTTGCGGGACAGCTGTTGTACTCGCATGCCATCGTCCGCGGGGCGGGCTCGATGTCGAGCGAGCCTGGGTGTGTTAGTCAAAACCGCAACATCGGCGAATCCAGTGCTTAACGAGGCAGGCGGCTGACACATACTGGATCCCGATTTGTTCTCTGCGGGGGCCGAGAGCACCGCATCGTGGCCGGAGGCAATCAGGGCGCTGTGGAACGACCGCGCATACTGCTCCGCCCAGCCATCGTCGTTGGACTGGATGATACGAATGCCGTGGACGCCGATCGCCGGGAGAAGGGCGACAAGCAATGCCGGAAAATGCATGGCGCAGGCGTCGTCCGATGCAGGCAGTTGACAGTTAACGGCGGTGGTGGGCGTTGGAGGTGCAGATCAGGAGGGGTTTTCCTCAGCTGCGAGCGATGCCTCGCCAGCGTCTTCTTATACCATGATATCCGAAGAAATAATCTTGAGTGAAGTTCAGGCCTCCCGGACCCGCGTAACCAAGCATACGACGAAGTGCCAGCGAGCGCAGGGCGAAGGATCCGTCCCCTGGCCAATCGCCTCTCGCCCCGGCGCGAGCCCCTGTCGCCCGAATCTAGCCCGGTGACCACTGGCAGCGCTGAGATCGACCTTCCGCTTTTGATTTGACCGATTCCTCCACGTGCCCAGCGCTGTGGAAACGAGCGACAGCGCACGTTCAGGGGCACCCTGCTGCGCCGTCGTACTCGGTGGCAAAAAGGGAGCAACAACCGGAAGCGAAGCGTTTGTTTGCCTCTTGGCCCGTTGATATAGGAATTAACACATGCTGTCAACTCTGGCCGCAATTGTCGGTCCTTAAGCATCAGAGAAAGGAACCAAAAGGGACCTTCGACTTTGCGCGCCGAGTTCCCGACAAGCGAGCTTCTGCCCCTCTCGGCTGATGACACCTGTGGGAGAACCTGGGCATGTGCCTCGGCACAATTCCGAGGGAACGTGAATCGGAGACGCGTCAACAACACGCTAATTATTGTGAGAGATGTCAAACCACAATTCCCTTTTCCTTGGCCCTTGGCGGTCAATGCAACTCGGCAGCTCGATTTTTAGTACAGGCCAGTGACTGTTGCATTAATTATTACTAACTACCTACCTCCTTACACTTCCCACTCTTCTTCATTCTGTGCGGAGAGACCAAGTCAGGTAGGTAATTTCTTGAAACAATAGCTTCTTTTGACAGCACTCAGAACCCGACTCTCAACTCTTCGAAAGGCCCCCGCCCCCCAAGAAAAACCAGGGTTGGTTACCTAATTACACCTGGTTGACCGGCCGGCAATTGACATGCAGGAGGAAGCGGCACAACGCTTCTCTGGACAATTCAGTGTCTGGAGGCTTTTGTGAGACCAGGCCGAGACCTCGGCCTTGTTAGGGAATTAGGCAGCTTTAGAAGGACGAAAGCCACAACTTTGTCTTCCCAAAAACACGAAACAAATCCTCATGGTGTTGTTCAACCCCAAATCACTCTGCCAGGCGGCTCAGCTAGGCGGTGATTATTGACACCGGCGGCCCCGTTTCACCGGATTCCTTCAGGACTGGCGGCACCCGTGCCACCGAGTCATGAAACCACCACCGGTCCAAAATCCTACTGGGCGTAGAAAACGGTCTGTACGCCAGTGTCAATAATATTCGTGGCCGCATCGCCCAACGGGCAACTTTCATTAATTATTTGAACTGAGATTCGCAACTGATTCTGTGTTTGCCTGCTCAATATCACCGTCGCTCTGTCTTGTCAATTCCTGCGTACCTACCTGCTTGCTCCTCCGTCAAACAGAAATCATGCGTGTCCTCCTCGTCCAGACGGCCCACGGCCTGAACGCTCCCTCGGGAGGATACCGGTCCAACGTTGGCTTCTTGCGCCAGCTGCGCAGCTACGGGCACGCCGTCGCGCAGACATGCTACGGTTTTGATGACGAAGTCGATGAGGGAGCCGCCAAGGCCAAAGCAAAGGGAATCGATCCCGAGTTCCAGCGCCTCCCCAACCTGGACCTTGGCAGGGACCCGGAGACGAGGGTCAAGCGACACGTGGGCCTCACCAGATTCGTGGACGAGGACCGAGTTCTGAACATTGTTATCTCCCGGACCCTGTGGGAGAAGTACCCGCGCGACGAGCAGGCCGTCGACCAAAAGGCGTACCTCGAGGTGATTCGCCCCACCCCTGACCTGGCTTCCACCCCAGGCCTTCTCTCACGGCTGGCTAACGTCCGCTCCTTGTCTCGCAGCGGGACTCCCTGAGTGACGCCATGGCGGCCCTGGTCAAAATGTGGTCGACTCAAATCGCAGAGTTCCGGCCCACGCACGTCGTCTTCAACGACGGTCTGACCATGAAGATCACGAAGCAAATGCTGTCCAACTCGGGCTTGAAGTTCAAGAGGGTGTGCGTCGTCCACTCGTCAGAGCAGCTCCCCTTCGGCCCGTTCTGTGGCCGCCTGAGCGGCCACTGCTTGTCTGCCTCGAGCGAGAACGAGATGCTTCGGGAGCTCGATGGAATTTGGACCGTGTCGAAGGGCATCCACGACTACGCACTGGCACATGGCAACCTGAAGACAACCTTCTTTGTCCACAGCACTTGGACGTATCTTGAGGGCGGCAAGACCCCGATGCGCCGAAACAACGTGGACAAGACCGAGGTCGGCCTGATTAATGCCTGCGCGTTGAAGGGGCTCCCGATCTTTGTCGAGCTGGCCAAGAGACTGCCCCATGTCCAATTTGCAACCTGGACGAGCTGGGGCACAAAGCAGGTGCATCTCGACCAACTCCGCGAGCTTCCCAACGTCAAGTCAGTCTTTGCCGCCTGCTTCGTGCCTTGGAAATCCCTTTGCTAATATTTGACAGGATCGAACCCTCGACGACGGATACCGAGCGCGATATCTGGGACAGAGTCAAGGTCCTCCTCGTTCCTTCGGTCTGTAACGAGGTCTGGGGTGCCGTCATCACCGAAGCCCAGCTCCGCGGGATTCCCGTCATTGCCTCCAACGTTGGCGGGATCCCGGAGGCCAAGATTGACCTGCCCTACCTCATCCCCGTAAACCCTGTTACGGGCGAGTTGGACCCAAAGACGGGCGACTACATCGTGCCGGAACAGGACATGGCTCCTTGGGTGGACGCCGTTGCGAGGCTGATGTCGAAGGACACAACCGAATACGAGGAGCTCTCCGACTACACGGCGCGCAAGACGGTGCAGTGGATCCGCGGCCTCGACCAACGGGCCCAGGAGAAGTGGCTGCTCAACATGTAGCCTGCACGGCATGTGCTGATGGTGAAGATTTGGGCCTGGAGTCCAACGACTGGGATGCAAAGATGATTGCTTAGGTAGCTATATAGAGAGTTCGAGTTTGTGTTGTGTCCTTTCTGTCAACTTTTCTGACTCGCTGGGTGCTTTATTCACATTTCCGTTGCCTCTCCGCCCAGATTCCACGCCATCGTGCGTGTTCTGAGTTCCACACACTGGGGAGTTCAAGGCTCACCTTGTCGGACTGGCTCCAGACTCAATCGTTTCGGACACGTGTTGTCATCATGGCCTGGAATAATTAGTAATAAACGTGATATTAAAGCAAGCATCGCGCTGGACAAATGGGGGAGGTTGAAGCTCGGCAATTAGCCTGTATCCGCGACGTACCCAAGATCTGGTGTTCGGGAGTTGCCATGGTTGAATAGCCGAACGGGAGAACGACATGCCAGGCCTGCCGGCGGCAATCGTTAAATACGGCTGTGTTGCCGTCATGGCTCTCGCGTTGGCCGCATTCATGCCGTCGTGCCTCACTCTCTCACCTTGACCCCTACAGAACTCATCGCCCGCCGTCGGTTGTCTTTTCTCTCCGCGCCGTAGCTTCCCGTTAATAGTTACTCCTTCTCCTTGTTTCTTAAAGTATCCGTCAGCGGCACTCCCCTCCCCAGAGGAGAAAAGCTCACAATGCGAACCCCAATCCTCCGAGACATTGCCCTTCCCCTCTTCCTCTCCCTCCCCCACCTCACTCACGCAGCCATAAACTGGGACATCTACGAACACGGCACCGTCCCGAGCTTTCAATGGGCCCGCCCCTTCCCCGACGACGGCACCGACCCGTACAACGTGCACGTGCACTGCCGGCACTCGGCCTCGTTCAAGGCCAAGATGTACCAGCTCAAGGACCTGACCGTGGCGCCGCCGGCGGGGCTCGCCCCGTGGGGGGTGGCCATCGAGGCGTTCCTGCGGAATAGGGACTACATGGGCACGTGGGACGGGGTAGACCATGGCGGGATGGACAGGGAGATCGTGGTCATGGAGTGGGTGGACGTGCCGAGGGAGGTGAGGCTGTGGATTGAGGAGCAGCAGCGGGATGTGGGCGGGGTAAATCCCGAAAGGTGGCTGTTTGGGGTGTTTGAGAAGCCCAAGAAGGGGGAAGGTGATGAGGTGCAGAGCGTGCTGGGGACGGTGAGGCCGCCGAGGGAAACGGGGGCGGCCGGGGATGGGCAGCAGGAGAATGTCCCCGAGGTCAAGGATGAGGACAAGATTGTGGTGTTTCCTGCCGGGTCGATTTACGAGATTCTGCCACTGTGGGTGGCCGGGGGAAGCGGGTGCGAACGTAAGAGCTGCTGACCCAAAGCCCGAGACGGGGTTGGTGCTGACTTTGATGAACGCAGGCGACTTCAACAACCTGGCAAAGTACAAGCTGCACCCCATCGACCACGCGGTGCTTGCCTGGCCGGTGGATCATACCAAACCAAACCGCGACCTGGGGAAGCGCGACATCACCTTCAAAATCGAGGCCATGTCCGTGACGGAGACGGAGGACGGGAAGAAGTCGCGGTTGATGTGGGAGAAGATGCACCGGACCATCAAGAGGAACGACCGGAAGCAGAAGCGAGAGGAGAGAGAGAAGGCTAAAAAGGAGATGGGCGAAGGACGAGTGAGGGACGAGTTGTAGGACCGCTTCGATGTGCCAACTTGCCCGTTGCCTTGTCACCATTAGCTGGTATCCCAGACCTGAATGCCTGGGGATCTACTTAAATATCATCCAAACTGTCCAACCAAAACTCCTGTCCAGGTACCTGGTAGCACAATTGAACCAGACTCCAATCTAACAAACCGTCTGTCTAACGAAAAATCCCGTCTATCCAAAATTACCGCTCCTAATATCATCCATACCCTCTCTAGCATGGGGATGAGGTCCCGCTGTCGGACGGCGAGTTGAGTTCCTTCGCCTGGTCACCCTCACGCTGCTTCCGTTCTTCCACAGTCAGCTCGCTCTCGGCCTTCCCGAGATCGATAGTCGTGAAGATGGCCATGACCACGATCGAGCACGCCGTGGCAAACCAAAAGGCAACCTTGTGGCCCTCGGGGCCGCCCCTCTTCTCGTCTTCAGCCACGGCCAAATCTGCGATGCCGAGGAAGAAACTGATGCCGACGA
>FTCU01002219.1_pt1 | contig 14527 bp, 10 predicted proteins | sample 1639521 | NCBI WGS metagenome assembly FTCU01 (sample SAMEA3914864, study PRJEB12502) | metagenome | biome: forest; material: soil | place: USA | collected 2012-03-12 | depth 0.3 m
TAAATATCGTCTTCCACGATGCTATACTTAGCCTTGACGTTCCGCACGAGGGCAAACCACTCGCTAATGACCTTTGGATCCTCGCACTTAGCCCTCTGGTAGTCGTATCTACGCGTATAACGCGTTCAGAGCTCTGGCTGGCGTTTGACGAAGTTGTGTGCCCAGAGCTTGCCGACAGGGCGCGCATCGCGTACGCGTAACAGTTGGTTAGCTATATCTTCTACACTATGCAGCCTTGGTAGAAATGATCGCGTATCTAGCTTAATGATATATTGAATAATAGCCTTCTCTTCGGAATTAGTGAGCCGGCGCGAGTTAGGCGTGGTATCGCGTCGTGCAAGGCAGCTAGCGCGTCGACGGCGTAGCGTTGTTACTAGAACGTTGTACAGTTTAGCTGTAGCAAAGATATTGGGTTTTTTGTCGTTTTGAATAGCTTCGAGAGCCAGAAGAAGCCTAGCTTCTTTTGAAGGGCTGCCTATAGCGTGTTGTGGCAGAATAGAGTGTGAAAGGTATAAGACGCGTCGTGGTGGGGAATTGACCACTCGCTTATAATGTACGTTATCAGCCTCATTTTCTAACAACTCGAATTCTCGCATTTCAATGTCTTGGTATGCCTCATGAACTATTCTTTTGCTTCTGTATCATTGGCAACATCCTCTCTCTTCCCACTTTGAAAACTCCCTTTGTTTCAACTCTCACCATCCCTGCTTCCTCCCTCCCAGTCCGCCTCATCGTCCGTCCCCTCATAGTAGTCCTCGCCATCCCCACCCCCTCCAAACCAGGTACCATGTTCATCAGACATGTGCTGGTAAACCTCGGCTTCGGTATCCGCCACCATCTCGCCACAGTTGAAGCACCAATGCTTACCACACTGACAACTCATGTGGTCACAGCCCCGCAGCTTCTCTGTGGCCACGCCACAAGCCGGGCATGACTTGAATATCACCTCCACCGCCCCGCCAACCGCGGCCCTCCGCCTCTCCGTCTCCTCACACTCGTCACACCTGAATTCCACCACCTCGGGAACGCCCCTCGCACACTCCCTCTCCACGAAACGCTTGGCGCAGCCACATCCCGCACACCAGCCATATACCCAACTACCGGCATCCTCCACGGCAGTCTCAAGCCCCACCAGCGTCCTCACCCCCTGAGGCAACCCCCCAAATCTCGCGGTAGGCCGCCTGCGGCAAAAGGGGCATTGCAGCGCCGCCACGTTGATCAGCTTCCCCACGCCGTTCAGGCCATACCACCCTTCAGCACATCCATCACAGATGGACTCTCGGCACATACGACGCCCACCGCAAGCCGGGCGGAGGGAGCGTTTGGGAAAGTTGCTGAAGCAGAGGGTGCAGGTGCCGGACTGGACGCGGCGGGTGAGGATCCAGTTGGAGAGGGAGGCGAGCAGGGCGGGGGTGTTGTGGATGGGCTTGCCGCGCAGGGTGAGAAGTTGTGTCTCTGCGAGGGGAGGGAGGATCTGGAGTTTGGTCGAGAGGAGGGCGAGGTCTGTCGCGGTGGAGGCTGTGTGGAAGAGGGAGCGGTTGGCGAAGGGGTTGGGGAGGATGGCGTCGTCGTTGCGGAGGAGGAAGGCGGTGCCATTTTCGGTGGAGAGGGCGTGTGCGGTGGTTTGGACGGTGGTGAGGGTCGGGTGGTTGGCCGTGCAGGCTGGGCAGTGGTAGGTGGCCGAGGAGAAGCCGGAGGGGCGGTAAGCGGTTGGGTAGATGACGCGGTTGGCGCACTTGATGCAGGTCACGCAAGGTGCGGTGGTGAGGGCGGCATAGTCGGGGTTGGTACGCGCTGTGCCGAGCTTCTGGCGGCAGTAGTGGCACTTGGGGCGAACGTTCAGCTTGCTGGGGTTGTAGACGACATACTGCGCGTGGCAGTCCGTCATGGAGCATTCCACCCAGGTCCCGACAGTGGCGACGTTGTCGGTCTTGGACACATTCTCTTTCAGCCGGCCGGCGTGCTCCTCCTTGGTCGGGCATACGCAGGGCGAGGCACACAAGCCGCACACACCTGATGGGCCCATGACCGTTACGGATCGAGGGAGCTCGCAGGTCTTGCAGACGATGACCGGTCCGAGGGGGATTTTACTCTTCTCCGGGGTCCAGCCAAGTACGGCGTCCAGGCTTGTGTCCATGTTCATCTCGAGAAGCTTGTAGCTGACGAGGGTCTCGAAGAGGCTGCGGTCTTCGGGCTTGAGGATCGTCTCGCCACCGGCGGCTACATTGGCCGGCTGTCCGTCCTTCAGCGCCTGCTGGTGCTTCTTGTCGGCCTCCAGCAAGAGGCCGAGGCAGCTGGAGTTCCATGTCTCAGGAATATCCAGCGTGTTCCAGTTGTTCCGCCAGGCCATAAGTTCAGAGTAGGCGGCTTCCTCGAGCGGCTTGATTCCCATCCGCACACTGAGGGCTGCGAGGAGGGCTGCAGGGCGGGCACCCAGCATGGTTCCGGGAAGGACGAGGTGCAAGAGAATCCTCCAGAACTTGCGCTCGTGCTTGGGCTGCGCCAACGCCATGGGAATTCTGGGGACCGTCTCCTCCGAGACGTCCTTGACGTGGGCCGGCAACTCTTCCTTCGAGTTCACATACGTCAGGCGGGTGAGGACGCGGCCGAGGCGGCGCAGGACGCGATAGTCGCAGGACCGGCCAATCTCCAACAGCTCGTCGCGGGTGAACCCCATCGAGTTGTTGTCTGCGTCGTCCTCGCCCTCGTTCCCGGCCGGCGAGAAGCGCACCGTGGGGTCTAAGAGGACACAAGGATACCGAGCCTCCTCCGGCACCGATGTGATCATCTCGAGGATCTCTCCCGCCCAGTCATACGACTCCTCCAGCCACTTCTTCAGACGGTCCTTCTTTTCGCCCTCACCCAGCTTGTCCACCTGCAGACCGAAACGGGTGATCAGCTTGTCGCGAGCCGGGTTGCTGCGGTCGTTGCACACGGTGCGCCACAGCGTTCCAAAGACGGGGTTGAGGGCGATGGCGGACACGTCAGACTCGATGATCTCGCCCAGCTGCTCGACAACAATCTCCCGATATGCGGAATAGGCCTTGTAGCGCTTGGAGAAATCCAGCACACGGGCCTCTCGGCGAGGGATCACCTGTGCCAGGGAGTCGAGGGACAGCGGGGAGCGAGTCATGTTGTTCTTGAGAAGAGCGCTGTCTGCCGCATTCCCGGAAATCGGCAGGTAGGAGACGCCGTTCCGGGCTCTCTCAGAGGTGACCTGCTCGATGTTGCCAGCGTCGAGGAACTGGATTTGAGTGGCAATCTCCTCGGTGCTCAGCTGGGCGCCCTGCTTGTCCGCACCCATCCATGCCAGGAGAAGGCCGACCGTCAGCTGAGAGATTGCCGTCGCCTCCGGCTTTGGGCAGGAAAGACAGATGCCACCGGTGCGCGTAGAAAGGTAGGTGAACAGAGCACTGGTCTCAGTGGCGTAGTAGTTTCCAATTTGAGCCACGGTGAACACCTGCGCCCGCTTCTCGCCGGTGCTGAGGGTCGTCGCCGCCGAGGCCCAGTCGGAAAAGAGATGGCCGTGCCCGCCGTAGGACCCGGGCGTCTGCAGCGTAGTCTGCTCAGTCTTCCAGAGCCCGCCGACCTGCTCCATGTGCGGCGGGGCGTCTGCATAGAGTAGGATTATGGTCTTGGCATCCGGGCGCATGACTTGATAAGCATGCGCCAGACCGGACCTGGTTGCTTCGGGAAAATCTCCTCCGCCTTCAGGACGGAGGGTTTTGGCAAAGTTGAGCAGTTTCTCCTGGGAGACATTGGTGTCGGCACCACGGCTGTACCATCCAGACCAGTCCGTGACCTTGGACGAGCCCGAGTCGTAGTCCCGATAGGCTAGGACACCAATTCGAGAGAAGCATGCGGTGGTCGCTGATATGCGGATAATGTCAGGGAGCGATTGATTGAGCGAGGTGAGAAACGTTCCCTAATATATTAGATTAGAATCTGAACAAAATATCCACACAATGTTAGTCGAGATTGGGCCTGCCACGCACCATGGACCCTGTGGCATCAGCCACAATCATGAGATCATACTGGGCGGACTGAGGGGCTGCCATTGTTGCTATTCCGATCAGTGCTGGATTTCTCGGTGCGTTGTGCTTTCGAGCTTGGTTCCTGAGGGTGAAGCGAAGAGGAGACGTGAGGGGGAGTGCTCCGAGTGTGTGGCGTGACGTGCTTGGCGTGTGTTGTAAGTGACGACCCACAGACAGCTTGAGAAGACACAAATCCAGGAGCTAGACTAGCTCCGGTGCCAAACACCTCGACTTATACGCGTTGACGAGAACTTTTGCCTGGGTGGGCACTCAGGACGGACGTTCCAAAAGTCGGCGTGACAGAACCCGGCGTGCGTCACGGTCAACGTTCACCCATGTCACCCATGTCTCCCGTCTTTCAGCCCCAGCTTCCCAGCAAACCAAGTCCTCAATTTAGCGCGGGGGCTGTCAGCAGCTTGGCAGGGAGCTGCACAAACGCCTGAGGCCACCTCGAGCAATGGGAAGGGGCATCTCCGGTCTTCGTGTTACACACGCCTGCACCGTGAAAGTGATTTGTTGGTTGACGCTGACCAAAAAAAAAAAAAGAACCAACAACCAACACACAGCAGGGCCAAACTGCGCATGGAAGACACCGAATGAGTCAGGGTTACCCCTGAGCTAACCCTAACCCTTAGGAATCCACACCCATCACGACCACAACCATCACGACCACAACCAGCTCAAACTGAAACGGTGGATGTCACCCTTGCAACAAAAATACAGTAGGATGGAGTTGCCTCAAATCCGCCTGCAAAAATTCCGTCTTTCCGCATTACCAACACCAATCAACACCCTCCAACCCACCAACAACCAAAACCCCACCCAACACACAACCCCTTTCTCCGGGCCTCCTAAACAACAACCACCGTCCCGGGATGGGGCGACGCCCGTCCCATCAACCCTCCAATTCTCTCCTCAACCCTCTCCCCATTTCCACTCCCACCACCACCCCTCAAATCCACCATCTCAAACCCCTCCCCAGTCCCTCCAGGCCCCTCACGCACAAACACACCAACACCACTCTTGCTGTAAGCCGGCGGCGGCGTAGCAACACCGCGTGACGCAAAACTGGTGGCGCCGGTGCCCCAGCGACGGTGGCCGCGCTGGCCGTGTTGGCCGCTGTCGCTGCGGGGCCGGCGGAAGAGGAGGAACCAGAGGGCGGCGACGAGGAAGATGACTGCGACGGGGACGATTACGCCGATTGCGATTTGACCGGTGTGGGGGAGGCCTGTTTGTTGGGGAGTTGCTGTGCTGGTGGTGGTGTCTGCGGTGGCTGTGCTGGTTGCGGGAGGGGGTGGTGTGGTTGATAGGGAGGAGGATGGTGCTGCGGTTGATGACGTGGGTGTGCTGGTAGAGGCGGTCGAGAGGAGTGTGTTTGGGGTAGAAGAGGTAGTTAGAAGTGAGGAAGACGTAGTGGAAGACTTCGAGGTTGATGATAGAGACGTGGCTGTGCTTGACAGACGAGTACTGGTTTGGTTGATGCAGAATGGCGACTGCGTGTCGGCTCCCTCGCACGTCTGCCCGGAGGCACAGCAGATGGACCCGCACTGGAAGTCGCCGGCAGCACAGACTCTGGTGCAGCCAACGCTACCGGTTTCTGAGGGGCAGCAGAAGAAGGCCCCGCTGATGACGGAGCATGTCTCGCCGACACCACCTAGATACCGAGAGCATATTTAGCGGGCGGGCTCGCATCCCTCGTCCCTGATGAGATCGACTTACAGCACCAACCGCCCTGTGGGCACGTCGTTTCACCGCTTGCGCATGTGCTCCCGCTTGTCTGACGATTCCGAAGCTGCGGCGGCATGCGGAAGCCCGAGACAGCGGGCCGCGCCGGGCGGAAGAGGAACGCGGCAGGCGACACGGCGCTCTCTGCTTTTCGTTCCCGAAGAAGTGTCCAGTCGGGCATCTCGGCCATTCTGTCAATCAAAACCAGCTCTGTAGCCCGGATGCTTGGCAACACTGCGGCAAGACGGGAGAGCGGAGAGGGCAGAGGGAATGGCCTCGGGGAATCGAGGGTCAAGCGGCAAGATAAACATGCCGACGCCACGGGCTCAGCCCAGTTTGTAGCGCCGTGTTGATCGTGATGTTGGCTCGCACAAACAGCTGCAGCATGAGCCGGGGTGCGCGGGTCCTCGGGTGATCACCTGCGGCTTGGTGCTTGGTGATATTACCAGGGGTCGATCGCCATCAGCCCTGGGTGGCGCAACCGATCGGCGATCGTCGGATCTCAGACGCGTCCCAATCCAACCATCGCTATCCACAAAGCAAAAGTCGCCAACGGATTAGACAAGGTTTGTCCAAAAGCAAATCTCAACGAGATAGAGTCAACGGGTGAGATGGAATCCGGCACGGAACAACCGGGTCTGAGGCCGTTGGGATGAGCGCGATCTGTGGCATGTTACGACGGAGTGGTTGTGGGAGTTTGGAAATTATGTTTCTTGGGCCCGCGTAGGGTTGAAGATCAGATCAGTACTAGCGAGACGGCAGAAGACGGAAAGGGCGAGAGCCTTCTTGAAATCTTCAATACCACCAAATCCACGCGGCAGATAATATGGGCACGACGACAATGAATTGCGGATTAGCATGCACCAATCACCTTGAATTCCAACCTGTTCAACACTCTCATTTTGTCAATTCGATGTAAGACGCGGGAAACCAGAGAAAGGGAGAGACTGGACGAATCCGCCGCGATCAGAGATACTACCAACTACTTGAACAGGATATAGCAAATTCTAGCTTAGGCTATCCATATCATTTTATTCTTCTCTCTTCCCTTTCATTCTAGCTCCTTTCTTCTCTCTCCTTGATTTTGTATTCCTTTTGTCTTTTTTTCCTTTCTTTCTTTCTTTCTTTCTTTCTTTCTTTCTTTCTTTTTTCTCTTTTTCTCCTCTTTCTCATTTTCATTTTCATTTTACATCTCCTCCTTTTTTTTTCTCAGGCCCTATTACAACACCGACCATAGCATAATGCATCACTTTTGATCGGCAACAATGCAACTTAACTACCTGTGACCTCGGTTTTCTCTCTTTGTACATTCGGGACCATATTTTGTTCAGTGAGTACTACGGCTCAAACTCGCGCCAGGTCTTTCGATGCCTTGCCTCCAACACATCTCCAGGCATCGGTTTCTTCAGGGACTTGACAAGGACGACCTAGAACGCCTGGATATCCACGCCATAGTCCTCGAGAAGCCCGGCCAGGTCCTTCTGCTAGAATAGACTGCAGCGGCACACATGCTGATGACGGGGCTCAATTCTGATTTCACCAGATGAGATGTCTCCGGCTTCTGTTCCTGACGGCCTCGCGCAAAGAGCCGTCTTTTGCTTTGTCTTCAAAGAATACTGCGGCAGCCAAAAGGACCTGGACGACCCTGAATCCATCCATCGCATCCATGATTCGATGATCTGTGATGGACAAATGCAACTTGAAGACACGAAATTAGCGGGTGCTGTTGCCTGATGTGGCTCGTGCTCAGCGCTCGGGCCATCGCGAGCAAGGGGTCCTCTTCTCCACAGACTATTGGACGGAGCGTGCAGGGATCCCTTTCAATCTCGGAAGCGACACCAGAAACAGCTGAGCAAACCGCGACGTGCCCGCCATCTCGCCATCTCGCGGCTTCAAATCTCGGCCCATTCATCATTTCTTCACCGTCCATGGGCGCTGCGCATTTTCCGCGAGCATTGCCTTCCCTATGAGCCGACCGCGCTAGCTGCCCCCGCAAGGGATCCCGCTGCCCGATTGATTCCAGTCGCTCTTGGACTTGGTTGCTTTGCTGCTTTTGCTTTTTCACCTTCATTCAACCACATTCCTTTGCCGTTTAACGGTACCTTTCAGGGGCTTGCTGCTGCCCCGGTATTTTCCCATCGACCCAACATCATGGGGATCTGCTCCTCCTGCCTCGGCAATCGCCGCCGGGATGAATATGACGAGGTGCGTCGGCTTGGTTGTCGCTCGTTGCTGCTCCTCAACGAACTTGAAGCTGACCGTTTGCTCCCCATCCTCTCCAGGACGACGAGGCCCAACATCTCTTCGACGACCCCAACAGCCTGCACTATGGCAGCTTCGATCAACAGCACATGATGGGCCAGGAAGACCCACAGGAGGTTCAAAGAGAGATTGAGGCTCTGCAGAGGGTCGTGGCACGCACCTCCGAGTACGTCCACCCCTCCCCCTTCGTCGACAATCCCCGCTCCCGGCTCCATGGCGACGGGACCACGTTCTGCAGGGCTGACCAAGATACACAGCGCCATGGTCGACATCTACGAAATCGTGCCACAAGACAAGACCGCCCAGCCACCCGCCGGCCCCTACATCTACGCCGGCCAGGACGCCACGACGGTTCGCTACCAGACCCTGCTCTCCAAGCTGGCCTCGCACGACGACCTTGCCTCGGTGGCGCGCGTTGACTGGGGCTCCCCGGACGATGACACCATTGAGATGCAGCAGGGTGCCGTGCCGATCAAAGTCGACGACGACGACACCCTCGTTGGCAACTTTGCTGATGCTGCCGCTGCCATGCGCTGAGACACTCCCTCGTCAGCAGGATGCAGGATGCAGACGGGTCACACCGGCTCACCCAGCATCATCTGATGGACTCGTGGCCTGCTGACCCATGCCAGCTGACGCCCGTTCCATTCCCTCGGGTCCGTCGCTGCTACCCCGATCCTCCCCCCCGCCCCTTGCACGCCCGCCGTCACTGGGGTTCGGCAGGAGTGCGGCGAGGGGTAGCGTGGCAGCGTGGGCCCGGCCCGCCCCAGAACCTTGATACCCACGGAGACGGCACTCCGTCTCCTATTCTTGTCTTTTCCGACGCCGTGCTAAGGCATGGCACAGCCGCCTGTCGCGCTGGTGGTGGGGGGCCAGCGGATCAAGAGGGATGCGCCGTGCAGCAATCTGTACTGTACCAGCTGTATCACCCAATTCAATCAAGAAGCTCCATTTTGTTTGTGACTGACTCCTTTCCAACCTCGGCCTGGCCAATCACGGCCTGTCATGTTGAGCCGTCGTGCTCGGCACACTAAAGGGAGGATGCGGCAGGTCACACGCCCACATATCACCAGCCACGTGCACAAAGGGTCGTGATGCCTCATCACAGTGGGGACTCGACTATGAAAAGGAGCTCTGTCCCGCCGCCATGACGCTTCGAGGACCCATCGGCCTCCAGCACCACCACTTACATCGGCGTGGCGAAGAATACCGTCCTGTCCCTTGCCCCCCGGCCTCGTTTTGCGCGCCCATCCCACGTCTCGCGGCATCCGAGCAAACTCTGTTGATCACCACACCACTTTGCTTCGACGCGACTGGACCACCTTGCTGCGAATGGGCCACTCTGCTTGGGCACGACTGGTCTGGACGTAGCCGGCCAAAAGCGGGAGTCTGTGCGTGGCTCATCCCCCAGGTCGGCCCATTAAAGCGGCCTGCAGCTCGCAGATGGCTATCGGACAGGAACGGAGGGTTACCACGAATCGAAAGGGTGGACGAGGGACCCGGTTTGGGGGGGCAGGGACCAGCGCGTCCTCCAGAACCGGCAAGATACCCGCCAGCCGACGGCAGCACGCACAACGCCGCCAAGAAGTCACGTCACTCAGCTCCGCTCTCAGCAGCCACCAGGAAGCCCCTGGACTACGAGCATAACGGAGGGCGCGACTGCTACCCGCCCCTGCCGGGTCCCTCCCCTGTCCGACACCCCCCCGCTGGCGCTTCTTCAGCCTTCCAGCCTGGCGCCCCCGTGTTTTTGTGGCACCCACATCGACCTTGGTCAAGAGGACGTGGGAGCTGCCCAACCAAGCAAATCACAGGATCTATCGGCACTCTGTTTCTGCCCAAACTGGTTCCGCAGTGTGGTGGTCACTGGCAGACTCGCGTCAGAGCGGTCCTGGGGTGGTCTGCAAGGCAGGAGGGACGGCGGCGAACAGAGAGACAGAATCTTCTGGATCTCCCTTCCCCTCTCCGGAACCGAGCAAACGCGCTCATTTTCGTCTCGTCCACTCCTGGTCCAGCATTTTCGGGTAAGACACGACGCTGACCACGCTGCATGGCATCGACTGCCTTCCATTCGTCCAGACAGGCCGTTCTTAATGCCATGCTCGTCTCTTCGGCTACAGGCACCACGGGGGCTCCCAGATAAGCAAACCCAAGGAGTCCGCCGTCGGCTCCCTCAATACCCAAAAAGAGAACATCCAGCTGCAGCGCCATGCGGTGTTTCCTGCTCGTTCCACATCCACACCACCCCGCCTATCCATCCTGTCCCTGGACCCGACGGCGGAAGATGAAGACCAGTGGGATCGCTCCCCGGTCTGCACTGCAGGACGAGATTTCAGACGAGGACAGAACGCCCGCCTTTCTGCACCCACAATGATGCCAGTGTCTTACCGAGATTGAGAACTTCGATGGTTCTTATTGGAGACTGGAAGCCGAGTGAAGAGGGACATGGCGGTGGTCCAGAGTCGGCCATCTCGGGTCCCTCCCTCTCGCCTTCAGGCCCTTCTCGCATGGGCATCTGCAGGAAGGGCACGATTGCAAGGCAGCGCAGCTGGCGACAAACGCCTGAAGAGGGAAATGATTTTTGGTGGTAGCTTCCTTGACTTGAAAATGAAATCATCTTTTCCTAGCCTTTCCATCAGAATCCCCATTGCTGAGGAAAAGTCCTGTGTCCCTTTGCCCATTCTTCGATTTCCCAGATCACAATAATACCCATCATTAAAGATCCAACTCCCAAGCCACAAGCAAACCCGCATGCCTAGAGGATGCAGAAAAACAAAAGAATGCTAGAAAATCGAGGTGGCCTCCCCTTGCCCCGTCCACCAATGCAAAAATAGGGTGGTTTCCCGACATGCAGTGCCCCCGGTCATCTCTCCGGTCTCTCTCCCCTCCTTTTCGAGTGACTCGAGGAACGAGACCTCTAATACATGCTGAAACGGGAACCGAGCAGCATAGTCGGAGTCATCCCGTCCCCCGTCTGATCCACACCATACCCTCTGCCCCCTCCCCGCGACCACTCATCCTCGCGGAAGCAGCCGGTTCGGCCCCGGAAGAGGTCATGACACAACCCCTCCGCACCGCCTTGCGGCAGTCATCCGGGAAGGGGGGGAGGGGAGAGGGGTGGTGTGAGGCTGGGCTTACCAGTCTCGCCTGCAGCCCACCCTCCATCAGACAGCTCTCCATTTTTTCATCCTCATGCTTTGAAGGTGGTAAAACCCCAAAGGTAAAAAGGAAAGAAAAAGAAAGAGAAAAGAAGAAAAGAAGAAAAGGGGGGCGTGACGAGAGAGAGGAAAAGAACAAGCGGACTCCAAATGAACGAACAGACCCGGCCAACCGGCAAAGGCAAAGAAAAACAAACCCCCAACCCCCTCAATAACTACAAGCATGCTTCCTCACCTCATGCTCCCGCCAAATGTCCTCAATCTGCCCCTGCAGCGCGCCAATCTCGAGCTGCGTCTTCTCGATGGTGGCGCGCCGGTTGCCCTCGCAGGTCCAGCGCTTGACGTCGTCGACCATCTTGTGCACGCGCCGCTGCTTCTTGTGCATCGACTCGCAGTGCTTGCACTCGTCGGCCTCGAGGTACGTGTTGTAGATGAGCTTGAGCCCGCACGTCTCCCCCGTGCGGTACTCCTTGTGGCACTGCTCGCGGAAGTTGCCCCAGCGCCAGTAGCCGCAGCGCCAGAGCTGGTGGTCGAAGTAGCACATTTTGAGTGGTTGTGTTTCCTTCTTCTTCTTCTTCCTCTTTCTCTTTTTTTTTTTCTTTTTCCTGGCCTGCTTCTTTTCCTTTTGTGGCACTCGCGCTTCGGCTTCGTTTGTCGTCGTCACCGCGCTCCGGAGTGAGAATCAGTGCTGCGGAAAGTTGTTGGTGACCTCTCTAGCTTGCTCAGGGGTCGTCGATGTTGAGGCTGCGGGCCTGAGGGGGGCTCGTGGCTGGCTTCCGAGTCCGTCCTCTGTCTTTCTCTTTTCTTCTATTTTTTTCTTCTTCTTTTCGTTTTCCCCCCACCCCTTCGTCCTGCCCGCCTAACCCGTTCGAGTGAGTCGCAGATGCAAACGCCGCCGACGAAAATGCCGGCTTTCGTGTCGTGTCGTGCGTGTCGTGAACTCCGTCCGTAGCTAGCCGAGTCGGAGCTGGGGCGGCATTCGAGGTCAGTCAACTCGTTCCTTGACCCTTTTCGTCCTCCTGCCTGACAAAGGGATACCTCCGGTGGGGCATCCGATTACTGTGACCGTCGAGAAAACCCGTGACTCACCCTTGACGAGAGTGGTTGGCGATGGAAAGGCAAAAGGTCGACACTGGCGCTCCAGAGACGCGGTTTGAATCTAGGGGTCTTGGCCTCGTGAAGACAGAAATAGGTACTATGTGCGTTCCCTGTGTCGTCGATACCGAATGGTGTCGTGTGGCCAGTGTGGCTGTCTCTGGAGAGCAAGTCGTGATATCTTGTGGTTGAGTATGCTTGAGTTGTGGTGGAGCTCTTCCTGATCCGGCCACAAAGGGTCCGGAGAGCTCTTATATACTGAGAATGTGCTGCCGTTTTCCTTCAACTCCAGGGGTGAAGTGTCGACATCTGGCATGAGCCCCATGTACCAGGCGGTGTCGGTAGAAGAAACAGAGACACGCGAGGTGAGGCACCGTTCCGCACATCCAGACCGGTACCTTTTTTTCCTGCCCCCTGGTCACTCCGGGGATGAGGTATATCCTCCCCACCCCCTGGCCACCCGTCGTCAACCACGCTCGAGATCACACGTTGAGCAGAGGGCGTGCCTGCCCGTCCATGGAAAACATGCGCGATGCCACCCCTTGGCCGGCAAATTCGACCGTTTTCCTGGCCCGCGCCCAGGTGCCCTGTGGGAGGGCAGCCTTCATAGGAGCCACGTCGTCGAGAGGGCAGGGCTCATTTACCAGGGGTTGAGCACACACATACGCAGGTTCCCCACCAGCCGCGCCATGAATTAGACCTACCTAGGTACATACCCACGAGTAGATACGTACCCTCTTTGCATACTTAGTACATGCATGGCTTGGGACAGGGCTAGCTTAGTGTGTACCTTGTGTGACCAAACCAGGAACCCATCAACACCGAAGGTAGGAGAGGACGGGAGGCGAACTTGTATTTGCGTTGTGCGCTTGACTTATTCTGGACCGTGTGTCATTCGTCCGGGGCTTGGGCGTGAACGGTAGCCGTGGGAGGGGGGCGAACCTTGCTGTTGTTTGCCTCGCTCGTTTTCAACAACTACTTTCCCCCCCCTCGCAAACCCCTTCCGCGCGGCACTTCCTGCAGAGCAGGCAGGCACACCGCGTCCGGCCCCCGGTCGCTGGTCCGTCTTGTCGCGACCTGTGGGCTGCACGGGAAACCAGAGCCCAATGGGAGACAAGGAACCTTGCATTGTATACGCTGATATGGTTTCTTCCCGTTGACTACCCCACCCTCTACTGCAAGAGACGTTTGGTCTGGTGGATCATGGAGAGGATCTACCCGTCCAAGCCCTGGGGCGAAGGGGAGGGGTTGCCCGGCCCCGGCCAGGCCTCATCCGCTCCGGCCCACATGGCAGCATCTGTAAACGGGCCACCAGGCCGCGGCCTGGGCCGGAGAGGGGCGAGGGGCGTGAAGTTCCCTTGGGGGACACGACGAGCGGCCGCCACCAAACATCAAAACTTGAAAGGGTTCTTTTAGCCTCGTGCAAGTGCATGTCGGGCCGGAGGCGAAGAGGAGGGGGCGTGGCCGCATGCTCTCGTTACTTGCCGGATTGGGTGTAAATCAAATCGTCTCTTGGCATTATCGGGTTTGACGGCCGTGTGCGGTCTCCATGCCCCGAATCCAAGAGATTTGCTTGCCGGTGAGCCGTCTACAGAAATGCGGGCGACAGTTGCCGCGGAGCAATCTGGTTCTAGTGTCAAGCGAGAAAGTTCATGCCACGGCTGCATGAAACTGGCGATGGTGTTCATCAAGACGCTGGTGCAAGTGTTTGTCATTCTGAGCGTGCATGTTCGGCTCTTTCCCTCCCCGGCCCGACTTTGATTGGATTCCCATTTTCTTTGGCAGAACGGATCGGCGAGGGCAGGCCACTCGGAAAGCAACCCTGAATTGAAGTGGTGGTGGAGGTGGCTGGGTGCAGTTGCGCCCGCATGCCGGTTCGGTCATTGTACAGTACTCCCTCGTGTCAAGATGCCTGCCCGCCCGCCGCTTACCACGGCCGGCCGTTGCTGAGCTCGCACATTTTGAGAGGCGTTGATGACAAAATGAAACCGAGTGGAGAGGGGCTGCAGTGGCGAGCTGTCGGTTAACCTGGGCACCGATTGGGGACGGGTTGCTGTCCCCGTGCCTCGACGAACACGTTGGGTCGTCGCTCAAACGTCAACTCCGCAAGCTCGCCGGCTGAGGTAACCCCCACGATCTGTCAGGTCTCCAGCGCCTGACGGACGAATTGGCCCGCTGGGCGGCCCTAAGGCAGAGTTCAGGTGCGACCATGCTCCGCTTCCACGCCCGGCGTGGCCAGCCAGCAGCCGTTGAGCA
>FTCU01002758.1_pt1 | contig 14524 bp, 18 predicted proteins | sample 1639521 | NCBI WGS metagenome assembly FTCU01 (sample SAMEA3914864, study PRJEB12502) | metagenome | biome: forest; material: soil | place: USA | collected 2012-03-12 | depth 0.3 m
GCACTTGTTGTGAACCTTTTGGCTTCACCGAATCTCTTCCAGCAGTACCTACCTCCGGAACCCTCTCAGAAGAGGCTGGGTCCCAGTGATTCGTCACACAGGAGCAAATCCCGGCATGGATTGAGAGGATCCCGTGGCACATTGAACAAATTATTCAGTTAGAAGGGGGAAATGAGTATAAAGAGGGCCGAAAGAAGGAATAAATCAATTAACGAGGGTGGCGTCGTTAGCGCCTGGGCAGAATTTTTGACGTGGACGTCCGTACAGTACACCTATTCTAGGGAAATGAATGTTAGCGTGTGAACTGGCCCACTTTTTTCAATACGCTATACTATTTTAGGCAGCGACTGACGGCATTTCCCACCTAGATCACTTTTCTAGCACTTTCTATGGGAAAATACTTGCGATCAAATCCTCCGCATCCACCAGAAAACCCACCACGGCACCGACACCCACAACGGCTACAACAACTAACACCTACGGCAGCTACAGCACTGGCACTAGCACTGGCACTAGCACTAGCGATGGATATCCGGGCATTAGTCAACAACAACAATAACAACATCCACACGTCGCCCTGCGCGCAGCGATTTTACCAGCTTCAGTTGCGTCAACAAGCCCACGATACTATCCATCGCGGCCCTGTTTTCCGGGGTCTGCAGCACTCTTCCCCCCTTACGCGCGACCGGAAGATCGAGATCCGGACCCTTCGCAACCACAACAACTGGGATTACCTTACAATAACCCGAGCTACCGGCAAGATATTCCGGCAGGTTCAAGATGCCCTAACGGGGCCGTTGACCCCGCGAAGGAACCGTTGCGGCCGGAAGCCCCGGTTGAAGACCCCTGAAAAGGATGCCCTCGTCCAATTCCTTCATGCTGACCCGATGAACCGCAAGCTTCCTTGGGCTGATGTGCGGTACTATATCCCTGGATTCGAGCTCTTCAGCGAACAAGCGATCACGACAGCTTTACGATCACTCGGTTATAAAAGGATCATCCGACCGCGGCGCATCTATCTGACCGACCGGCATAAGGCCAACCGACTCTCCTTTGCATACGAGCAATTAGCCTTACGACCTCGACCAGAAGACTGGGAACGGATCCTGTTCTCTGATGAAACCTGGGCAACTAACAGCAACCAGTGGAAGAAGTAGCTCACAATGCACGACGCGGAGGATCCAGAGACCTGGGCCTTGATCCGACAGAAGCCCCACGGCTGGATGTTCTGGGGGTCTTTCGCGGGCAGCACCAAGGGTCCGTCGTTCTTCTGGGAAAAGGAGTATGGTGGCATCACCGCTGAGAAGTACCAACACCATATTATTCCTCTGGTCTACTACTTCTAACAGGACTTCGGGGATATAGTTTTCCAGCAGGACAATGCAATGGCCCACGCAGCCCGGTCAACCAAGGCTCTGCTAGGTGCCTTGGGCATCGATGTCCTACGATGGCCAGCCCGAAGCCCAGATCTGAGTCCCATTGAGAACGTGTAGTCCTGGATGAAAAACTGGATCGAGGAGAACTACGATGTAGAGGTTCTGAGCATTCCACAGCTGCGTGAGGCTGTTCAGAGGGCATGGGATGCAGTGCCGACTGATTTCCTTCGACGGTTGGCCCACACGATGCCTGGTCGGCTGCAATAGGTCATTGAAAATGAGGGGGACAGAATAAGGTATTGATACCTCCGTTGCAATACAATTTATATAGGCCTTGGCTGTACTCTGACTTCTTGGCTGCTTTCCTGATTGTGGTATAGTGTGGGCCATGTACCACGCTAACATTCATTTCCCTGGAATTGGTGTAAATTATGCTCCAGAGGCTGAGGTGGTGCTGCGTGGGTTCGTTCCAAGAGAGCGGTTCCCGGGGTCACTCCAAGAGTCCAAGCCACCGCGCCGGAAAGGGCAAGGGGCTTGTGACGTTCTCGGCCTCCTTCCACCAGCGGGTGTCCATGTCCGCTGGTTCTCGACGGTCCCACCGCCCGCCGGGGCTGACGTTAGTTGAGGGGCTGATGATGGTAGCCAAGCGCGCCACGGGCTGTGGTCCGCACTAGGACATTCACGCCACCTTGCCACCATCGGAGTAAAAGCCGACGCAAATCCTGGCCCCTTCGTCAATGAACAGCGTACCAATTAATTACGACACCGACACAGAATGCCATCACCACGCTCAGCAGTCCCACAGCCAACAGCCAAGGGGCATGCCATAGCACTGGGCTGCAAGATGGGCAGGGGAGCCGCGAGCGCTGTCCAAGCCTGTCGGAGCTGCCATAAGGACAAAGTCAAGGTCTCGCCCTCCCATTTGCTCTGCGCCGCGCCGGCATAGGGCTAACAGTATCCTGGTCTGCGTTGCAGTGCGATGGCCTCCGTCCACAATGCAGCAGATGCCAAACGAAGCAGCGACGCTGCCTCTACGAAGGCAGCGCTGGCCAGAGCAGAAAAGCGGCCATGCGATCGCGCCTCGAGGCGCTAGAGAGGCTCTTTTCCGCCTTGCAGGAGGAATCGGCCGAGGACGTACAACAGCTGTTGAGTCAGATCCGCTTGGCCGGCGGCGTTATGGATGTAATATCGCCATTCGTTCCGTCCGACGGCTCTCCTGGGACCGCAGATGCTTTCGACGGCACCGACTCCGAGCCCTCGACCGCTCTGTCCATCTCGACCGCCCAGACTAGCTGCTGTACTCCGGACACTGGAGCCTCCCCTGACAGCTGCGCGGTCCGTCGGACGGCGGATCCCTCCGCGTGCGGCTCCCCATCCGTGCCGGATCACACCCTGGAGTTGACCCCCGCACATCTTGTCCGCATGGTCTTCCCGAGTGCTGCCACGACAAAGGCTGCCCTCGACTCCTTCTTTCGCTGCAGTGGCAGCCTCTTTCACGTCTTCACCGCCGAACAAAGCTATAGCCATCTCGACGACGTATTCGGACTCCGGGACCGTGGTTTATCGCCGTCGAATCTCAAAGCCTCAGCATGTTATCTCGCCGCCGTTGCCGCGGTGGGTGCTCAATACAGCCCGGAGGAGTTCGAGCCTGGTACGGATGAAGTTCTGTACGAGATCGCAAGACAGTACTTCAGCCACGTCGCCGAGGACCAACCGCTGGAGGGCATCAGAGTCTGTGCTCTGCTGGCCATGTTCAACATCATGGCCAAGCGGCTGAATTGCATTGCATACATAGGTAACCCAAGCCTGGTAGGCGGCGGGGTGGATGGAATCTGTCCAGGTTGACATTCACCTAGAGTTGGGTCTGAACATCTCGAGACGGCACAGTTTGCAGGACCGGAATTACCAGTTTCTGGGCATTGGCCAACAAGCGTGGACCGGCTACAGAAAAGCTTGGAGGACGTTGATGTTTCTTTCCGGGTATGCTTCGAACGCTCCCTACGCGATATGTCTGCTGACATCCAGCTCTAGATGGCTTTCCTCTACCCTGGGTTACATATCTGGCAATGAGAATGACTGCTCTCTGAAGCAGATAGCATCGGTGAGCAGCTCGGCGTGAAAATTTCCTTTGTCATTGGGCACATGCAGTTGCGCTAACGCAAGGTGTGAAGCTCGTTGACGAGGAGTTTGATGATGCGTCAAAGTTTACGAACAGTGAGTTGCACCCTTCACTTTCATGTTATCCTTGCCGCAGATAGAGCTGGTTTCGCACGCGCTGATATCCGCTAGGTATCCACCAGGAGATGACCAAGGTTTCCTTACTGAAGGCGAACATTCTTCGGATGCATTTGTCCTCTCCAGAGCTCAGCGTTCAGGCCATCCGCGGCGTTGAGCTGGAGCTCCACGACTGGTACCGTCAACTCCCCGCTGAGATGCAACTCATCGACCTCATGGAAGGGCAACGTCTGCCCGACATGGCTCGATGGAGTATTTTCCATATACACCTTCTGCATCTAGGCGCCATCATGCTCCCCTTCCAGCGGATCGCTTCCCAGCATGCTCGAGCTCAGCAGGAAAGCGGCAACACCACTTGGACGCCACCGCAGGAGATGCTTTGCCGCCATGCGTATCAGGCGATCACCGCGGCAAGACAGTCGGCTCGCATCCTAAGTCTGCTGATGGCCGAAATGGCCGTATTCAAGAGATGCTGGCTTGTCATGTAATAGCGATATGTCCCGTGCTGTCCCAAGACGGAATATCGTGGTTAACAGTCTGCTTCAACAGTTTTCAAGCGCATACATCCTGCCTTATGCTGCTGTACTCGGCCGCCCAAAGCCAGTTATATCCTCCTTCTGGCCCCCAATCCGGCGAAGATCTCGCGCAGGCCCGCGCCTGTCTCGACACCCTTTCCTTCTGCGGCAGCACCGACCCTGTGGCATTTGGATTCTACTCCGCCCTCGCTCCCATCTACGACAAACTCGTCTCATACAACAACGGCGCGTCGGCTGGGCCAGTGGCGGTCCTGTCCGCCCAGCTTCAGGCCATGCTTTGCCGGCCGTTCGGATGCCCGGAGGACAACGGCAAAAGCGAGGCGCCAAACCCGGCGCAGTGGCCCGATTCCTCTACGAGCCGCATGTCCTTCCGGTGGCAGATCCCTGACCTCGGCCCCGGGGGACTCGATGCCAACGGGCCAATGCACCGGTTTCTGGACAGCATTCGGCCTAGCGGGTGGTCCGAAGTGGGCAATGAAGATTTCTGTAACGAAGTGCAGATGCTTCGACTGGTCGACCGGCATCATGGAATAGGCAGACAGCTTCAGCTTTGGCCTTAATCCAATTGCATAGTACCGTTATCAGCGCGCCCACGCGATCGGTCCCAGCTGTCAACCAACCATAAACCCGGCGGTCCGGAAGGCTGGTAGGAATCACTGGTCGGCACAGCCGCTTCATGCCAGGCCCTGCTGATATGCTATACTGAGTGCTTCCTGTATATCTGGGCAGGGGAGTGGCCAAGAGATTCGGATACTTGAACCTGGGGACCCCCAAAATAATTCGGTAAGCTTACCAAAAGGGACGTACTTGTAAAAAGGCTCTTCTCCGTTTTAGGTTCGCGGCCCACGAACCTGAGTCCTGAGACTGGAAAGAGGTCTAGGCCAAGAGACTTGGGGCCTGGCAAAACCCCAACACTCTCTAACTACAGCTACTGTACGTAACCCCAACAATCTTACCGGCTGTACAACCCCGCTGTAGACTTGAGAACCCACATTGCTACTACGCTCTATCGGTTGGTTTAACAAAAACAATGAAACCTAATTAGCTTTCTACTGAGCTCACCTAGTCCTTCTTTACCTAGGTTAGCTTCCAATTTGTTTGTCTAGATAGAGGATATAGGTAAAAAGGAGGTTTTAGACCTTGCTAAGACGCTATAGGAGTTAACCCTTAAAGCCTCACCTTTGTAATCCGGTGTAGATGGTCCGGCGAGTCCAAGGGCACAGCGGGGCGGGATTAATCTCGGGCTTTAGCAGTGCCGCAGAGTCCTCGACTGCGGTCTTGATAATCGCCTTCATGTAAGTTGGAAACCAGGTGTCCTTGTCGGTCGACGAGGGGTACGCCTCATGGCCGATGCGAGCATCTCGCGCGACACGTCTACAACGTCGACAATGGCGGCGTTGGCCGCCACCACGGCGCGGCGCGCGTGCAGTCCGCTGCCACCCCCCAGGTCGAGCACAGCAAGCCCGGTGCAGTCCGCGAGAGCGGTGCCGACGAGCTCGGCTTCTATCTTGGCGCACGGCAGGTCCTCGACGAGTCGTACTTGGGCGCGACACTGTCATACTGCTTCTTTTCCGCCGACGCCATGATGAGTCGAGTTTGTCCGGGGCGTGTATTTCTGTTCGTGCCGACGGTTGACCATTTGTCGGGTTGAAGAGAGTCTGTTCACCAAACCCCGCTTGACACGTAAGAGGTGGGTCGGGGAACATCGACCACAATTGACGCGGCACTACCGCCATGCGTCTTGTGGTAAGGACGAAGATGTGGCGTCTAATCCGAGACACTGCGTATACTGCGTAGTCTGACGTTATGCCAAGAGAACTGATTTGTGTATGTTAGAAGACAACAGTAGTGGGGGGGGTGGGGGGCAATAAAATAACTAATGTAATGCAGAACACGCTGTTGCACCCGTGCCCTTGAGCCCGCCCCCTGCTCTCCGACATGTCGGCTGATGCGCGTTTAGGAAGTGGGATTGGACAGTGACGGCCCGACCATCACCCACAAGTTCCAGAGCTCGCTGTCGGGTAGCAACGTCGCCGCCCAAGTTGTCACATATTATCTGGCAGATGGACTGCACCAACGTAGTTCTCTCTTTTCGCCGTCTTATTTCAAAGCATTTTCCGCCCATTGCAAGCTCGTGCACGGAATAAAGATGGGGAATACCGCCGCCAAAATCGACCAAGGCAGCGAAAACCTCCTGCCTCATCATGATCTGACAAGCATGATGAGAGGATGGACGAATGCCTGCGATAGGAGCCACCGTCGCTGCCGCACTCTACAAACATCTCCTCGGACGGCATCGTCATTGCCAGCTCGCGTCATCGACGTCGGAGAAGGCGCCAACGACCTGTTCCTTCACGTCATCACAGCAAGCGACGGAAACTCATCAGTCAGAAATGGCAATATTCGCTACTTGGCTCTGAGCTACTGCTGGGGAGACAACCCGCCGCCCAAGACCCTCACCACCAACGTTGACGACCACTGTCAGCCCGAGGGGCTCCGCTTCTCTGGCCTCCCCAGGACGTTCCGCGACGCCGTGCACACGGCGCGGGCGTTGAGAGTGCGGTATCTGTGGATCGACTCGCTGTGTATCCTCCAGGACTCGCCCGAGGATGTGGCGAAGGAAGTGGCGAAGATGCACGAGATATTTCGGGGCGCGTACGCGGTCCTGGCTGCCGTGGACGGGAGGGATTCGCATCTTGGTCTCAACATTGATCAGGACGTTCTTCCCCGTCGGGGAATCCCGGAGCAGGACTGGGCTTGTTTTTGGCGCCCGGCGACGAGGGGTCGGGATGGCGTACTGTGTCGATCGCTTCATTCGATACAGCAGGGGGTATGGCGAACGCGGGCGTGGACGCTCCAGGAGGAGATGCTGGCTGGACGAATCATCTACTTCACCCACCCCTCTTCCCCTCTCTCTTCCTCCGGCAAGGACAAACAACATGAAAGGGGCCAAATACTCTGGTCATGTGCGGAAAGGATCTGGTCAGAAGACGGGAAGACGAGGATATGCGTGGAGGAGGACGCCCCGTTCCCGCTCGAGCGGTTCCCGCCGAACATCGTGGTGGAGGACGAGGGGCATTGGGGCACCAAGTTTCCCGAGTTTCCCAAGAGGGTGGTGGATATCCTACTGCGCTCAGCAGACAAGCGCCTCTACCAGGCGTGGTACGCGCTGGCCGAGGAGTACAGCAGGCGACGCCTCACCTGCCTGGCGGACAAAGTTTACGCCATCGAGGGACTCGCCAGAAGACACGGGCTCAAGATGGGTATTATCGACTCGAGTTCCTTTGATGGGAATATCACAGGGGACGATGCTTGCCCTGCATACCTCTGTGGTCTGTGGCGCGATGACATCACGTGGGGTTTGAGCTGGATGTCCACCACAGGCGCCCGCTGGAGGGATGAGAAGGGACCGCTTTCGAAATTACCCACCTGGTCCTGGACGTCCGTCGACGGACCCGTGTCCTGGGATGTGTACGACACTCCACGGCTCTACACGGTCTTGTCCACGGGCAAGTCTACGGCACAGAGCGTTTTGCACTGGCACGTCGTGGTGCAAGGACAGGTTCTACGAAACAAGCGGTTCAGGAACGGATCGTACAAAGACTCAATAAGGGGCCGCAGCGACCCCGGCGAGACTTATCACAGGCTCGACGAGACTTATCACTTCGAGACGGATCCCTCGGGCTTCGACGAGGTCTTTCAGCTCCTGGCTTCCGTCCGAAGCTGGAAATTTATTCTCAACCTCGACCTATTTGGCATACACGAGTGCTACACGGAGTGGACCATGATTCTACTCAAGAAACTTGAACCCAGCAACGATGGTGACGAAGCGTATTATTCACGAGTTGGATGGTGTACATGGAGAGAGACCGTCACACCTGGCATTACACGTGACGCGAGGCCCATTTCGGATTATGGACGGGTGGAGCAGATGACTCTCAGACTAGTTTAGGGTCGGTTACGCGATGGTTATCATATGAGTCCTTGGAGAGCGAGGCAGCCTTACTAGGTACCTAGGTAGTATAGCAGGGTGGTTCCAGCGAAATTGGGTAGTATGTACACATGACCTTGTTTCCGTTCTTGATAGCCTCCCTCTATTCTCAAGGTATACCGATACATGCCTATTGAGCTTGGCCACACGTTGCCAGACTGGTGATGTAGCGGGCGAGGCCCCTTGACGGCATTGCGCTGCCGGTAGTGACTTACCCGCCTCCGGGCCCGCTGCATCCTTCGGACCCACGGTACCAGGAGACGGGTAGCCCGTTAGATCCCAGGAATTGGCGTCCACCACGCAACGGCTACCCCCCACCGCAAGACACGCACTACCCTCCCTCACCACCAGCGGCGATCCAGCGTTCGCAGCGGATAGCAATCGCCTGTAACTACTGCAGAAAAGACCGAGCGGAGCGAGAGATAGGAAAGCAGCGCCCCGTACCGTAGCGAAGGGCCGCGCGACTGACTCGAGGATGCCGTCCAAGCCACTTAGATCACCATTTCATCGTTTCGACAGACGAGGCCACACATCACCTTCACATTTCGTGTTTTCGGTCGGATATGATACCTGTCCCATTCGAATCTACTCGAGGATGTGATTCAAGCCACTGAGATCACCATTTCATCATTTCGATAGACGAGGCTGCATTGGTCGTCCAGCCATTGTCAGTGGTTGCGATGCGCCAGTCGGGAGGTCGCACTCGGTATACCAGTTGGCAAGGTGGTACTGCGCGGCCAAGATGATGAAGGGGGGAATGGTCCAGCCGAGGGCATTGACGCCCTGTATCACCGTTGCCCATTGGCGGTTGCCAGGCTGGGCTAGCTTTGCCTTGCCACGGCCATCCGAGGTCGTGACCACCATGCCCGTAAAGATGATGCCCATCATGAACCCAGTCTCGTCGAAGTTATAGATATCGTCGTCCACGATACCGTACTTGGCCTTGACGTTTCGTACGAGGGCAACCCACTCGCTAATAACCTTTGGATCCTTGCACTTAGCCCTCTGGTAGTTGTACTTACGCGTCCAACGCGTTCGGAGCTCTGGCTGGCGTTTGACGAAGTTATGGGCCCAGCGTTGGCCGACAGGGGGCGCGTCGCGCACGCGTAAAAGTTGGTTGGCTATATCTTCTACACCATACAGCCTTGGTGGAAAAGCTCACGTATCCAGCTCAAGGACGTATTGAACAATGGCCTTCTCTTCGGAATCAGTGAGCCGGCGCGAGTTGGGCGTAGTGTCGCGTCGTGCAGGCTTGCCAGCGCGTCGGCGACCTAGGGTTCTACGATCGACCCCGTAGATCTTAGCTGCGGCTCGTTCGCTTAGATTCTTGTCGTTTTGAAGAGCTTGGAGGGCCAAGATTATCTGGCATTCTTTCAAAGTAGAGGGCATCTTAGATAGTTGGAAAAAATTGTTGTTGAGTGTAAGGGTGTCGCGTCGGGGAGAAAGTGGGTCACTCGCTTGTCTGGGTCACTCGCTTATCATGTACGTTAGCTGCATTAGCGGCGGGGGATAAGCCGCTGCCCCCCGCTTGTATCCGTTGCTCTTCGCAAGGAGGACGTTCGTCTCGGCTTGCTCCTTTCTTGACCGTGTTTTTCCGCGCTTCGTAGCCTGTAAAGGCGCCATCGCCGTCGCTTTCGCTGTCGCTGTCGCTGTCGGTGTCGCTGCCGCTGTCGCCGCTGCCAGGTGCATCGCGCTGCCCCTGAATCGTTTGGTCTTGCGCAGATGAGGGCGAGATTGAGGCAGGGAGCTCCAGCCGCCCGCTGGGAGCGGCGAGACAGGACGCGTTATTAAGCCCCCGCAGAGCCATGCTGTCTTTTGCAACCCTTTTTCTCCTTTCGGTTTTTTTTTTTTTTTCCCTATTCTCTATTTTTCTGCTTCTTGAAATTCGAATTAGAGTGTTGGGTGTCGGGACAGGGGGTGCGGCGACGAGGAGGGCGGCAGCTCTAGTTGGTTGGGCGGGGAGGGGAGTGCCTTGCCGCTGGTGGCTCACCCTGCTCACCCTGCTCACCCTGGCTTACCCTGGCTCGCGCGACCGACAGAGCAGGGTGAGCCACCTTGGCTCACCCAGGCCGCTTGAAGCGGCCGGAGCACGGCCGGAGCCAATCCCGCAAGAGTGGACTATTATTCTGGGAATATCGGGTTTTCTGGCACGATGACTGGCGAAACTTCCCAGACCTCGGATCCTTCCCACAAGTGTCTGGCGCAACCGTTACTTCTATTCCGCACAGCCCTGAAGTCGACGAGCTGTGGGCCAGATCCCAAGCGTTAAGCTACGGCGCCGACTCTCATATCAGACTTCTCGATCAAGAGCCCGCTGGCGGAGAGGAGCAATTCCCGGTTTGCAAGGTGGCCACGAGTGGCCGCCAGAGACGGTTCATTGTTGATGAATTCGAAATCCTCCGCGACTTTGGCTCGAACGCTGAACCTGTCGTTCAGGTGCATCCAGAGCCACTTGTCGATGGGAAAGGCATCTTTGGCTTCAGAACGGAGAAGCTCTTGGCTATCGGCCCAGACACCGCAGTCCGCAAGAGCGAGTTTCTCAAATGCCTTGAGCAGATACACAAGGACGGCGTGGTTCATAATGATTTCCATCCTATGAACGTCATGATGAATGGGCAAGGGCAGCTTGTGTTTATTGACTTTGGGCGTTCCGGACGCGTTGGGGACAAGATCCCGATGGAGAAGCGATCACCGTCGTGGCGGGCTGAGATATACTCATGCGAAGCGGATCACGTTTCTCTGGACAAGTTCTTCAGTGGCTTCCAAAATTGACAAGAAACTCTCAGTCCATCTAGCTGACTTATTCTCGTTGGAATCTGCGCATTACACCTCTCATCCATTGCCCGTGCCGTCTAGTGTCTGGTGCTCAACAGTCTTGCCGCATCAATAATTGTCCCCAGTCGGTAACCAATCACTAAATGGAAAAGAGCCTGACGCAGCCGAGCAAGAAACAAACTGAGGCTTGCGTTGTAATTGGGACGCCAGAAAAAAGTTACTCCTGACACTAGAGTTCCACGCGTAGCCCTGGTCGCGACCAGGCAGGAGAAACGCTGTACTGACTGGGCCTTTGATGGCAAGGAGTCCAAGAAGCTCTTCTCCTTGGGCACCGATGGAAAATAAAAAGAATTGTGCTACTTAACGTGCTTTACAAGCGTGCCGATAATATAAGCGAGCCGATAATCTCCTACGCGACGCGTCCTCTCTACATTCAATCCTAACCTTCTTTACTTTGCAATATGTCTTCGACTTCAAATGCAGCCAGAATAATACTGGCCCTTGAAGCTCTCAAGAAAGACCTAAAACTTAGCCTCTTAGCTGCAGCAAGGCTCTATTCTGTGCCGTATACTACCCTCTACGACCGACGCGCTGGCCGGCCTGCACGACACGATCTTCTAGCCAACTCGCGCCGGCTCACAGATTCCGAAGAGAAGGCCATTGTTTAATATATCCTTGAGCTAGACATACGATCTTTTCTACCAAGACTGTGTAGTATGGAAGATATGGCTAACTATCTGTTACGCGAATGCGACGTGCCCCCTGTCGGCAAGCTCTAGGCACACAACTTCGTCAAACGCTAGCTAGAGCTCCAGACGCGTTATACACGTAGATACGACTACTAGAGGGCCAAGTGCGAGGATCCAAAGGTCGTTAGCGAGTGGTTTGCCCTTGTGCGGAACGTTAAGGCTAAGTACGGTATCGTGGACAACGACATCTACAACTTCGACGAGACTGGGTATATAATAGGCATTATCTTCGCAGGCATGGTGGTTACGACCTCGGATAGCCGTGGCAAGGCAAAGCTGGCCTAGCCTAGCAACCGCGAGTAGGCAACAGTTATCCAGGGCGTCAATGCCCTCGGCTAGGCTATCCCTCCGTTCATTATCTTGGCTACGCAGTACTACCTTGCTAACTAGTATACCAAGTGCGACCTCCTAGCTAACTAGCGTATCGCAACTACTGACAATGGCTAGACTACTAATGCGGTTGGCCTAGGTTAGATCAAGCACTTTGACTTCTATACAGCGCCTTGGACAAAAGGCAAATATAGGTTGTTGATCCTTGGTAGCCACGAGAGCTACCACTCGACCGAATTCGAGCTCCATTGCTAGCAGAACAACATCATCACGCTCTGCATACCTCTGTATTCTTTCCTACCTCCTCTAGCTACTTGATGTTAGCTGCTTTAGGCCGTTGAAGCAGGCGTACAGTTGCTAGGTTGAGGACTTGATACGCGTGCATATCAACCACGTGAGCAAGCTCGAGTTCCTCTACGCCTTTCGTATAGCCTTCTTTGCCTCTATTACTAAGAAGAATATCTAGGGCGGATTCGTAGGGGCTGGCCTTGTTCCCTTCGACCTAGAGAGGGTGCTTTCTAAGCTGGATGTCAGGCTTCGTACACTAACCCCTCTAACCTCACGGCTTGGCACTGCTCAACCTTGGGTCTTCCAGACACCCTACAACCCTCGAGAAGCCGACTCACAGTCAACGCTCATCAAGACTCGCATTGCTAACCATTAAAATAGCTCCCCGACTTCGATGTTGACTGCTGTGGACCAGCTTGCCAAGGGTACAATAGCTGTGATGCACTAGGTGGCCCTCCTTCAGGCAGAGGTCTCTTCGCTCCGCAAGGCTAACGAGGCACTAAGCAAGCGCCGGAGAGCCAAAAAAACACGTGTGAGGCTTGGAGGATCACTTGCTGTACAGGATGCACACGATCTACTAGATCAGAAGGCTGTGGGTGGGGAGGGAGTGCAAGAAACGTAGCCGGGTGGTAGTGGTACAGGGGGGTCGTGCGAAGGTTCGGTGCTGTGGCGTGTGTGGCAAGCCTGGCCATAATGCCCGCACTTGCTAGGAGGCCGCAGAAGCATCTGATTCAGCTGCTTCTGATGTAATTATAGTTGGTTCCTAGTGTTGTTGTTTTGCAATTGAGGATGGCATTCAGAGGGTAGTAGAAAGCTATCGGCTCGCTTATATTATCGGCCCGCTTATAAAGCACGTTACCAGAAGTTGCCAATTCCAAGGTGAACGTGGCAGGGCAGATGATTCCTTCGGGGGTTTTCTCCTTGTGAATCTGGCGAGGAGGATCCGCCTTTTCCTTGAGCGATCACGATAAAGAAAATAGATATTTTACTTCAAGAAGGCCCGAAGTTACCGGGTATTTTCTAAGAGAGAAAGTGCGTGAAAGGAAAGGCCAAAAGGGGCCTTCGGTCGTTCCACAAGGTCTTTTCCACGTCGCGAGGTTGCTTCGCCACTGCCACCAAATTGCGCCCGCGGCCACTGTCAGCCAGGATCGGACCTTTCCCCTTCCCCTCTCCCTCCCCGCTTATACGGGACGCAGAATTTTTGCACTTGACAGCCACATGCTTCGGTTTGCCGATTCGCGTTTTCCGCTGTTCCGTGGTTCAACCTCCCGCAGGCACCGACCGACCCCATCAACTCCGGCATCTGGCACTTTCCCGGGTTCCCTTCTCAAACTGACAGTGCCCCGAACCTGCATCTTCATCTCCTCCCATCTCACTCCAGGCGGCCTCTCTGAGCCGCCGTAAACCGCCTTCTTGCCAACTCAACTCGTGCCCTCCCTCACCGACGTCGTCCACGAGAACAACCTGAAACACATTCAAACCGCGCTCCGCCTCGTCAAGTCCAGCCGCACTCCCGATGCAAACTCATTATGTCAAGGAAAGAGAGTTAGCAAATGGCAACCGAGTCTCGTGTGTTTGTTTCTAAATCGGGACCAAGTTTGTGCGTCTGTGGGCCGGGGCTGGGTGTCGCTCCGCCACAACGCCGCCGCCAAGCGCCGAAAGTCAACAGACGTGGGGCGGCTAACGGTCAACGCCCTCCTCTCTTGCGATTTGCCAGAAACCTGGAGGGCTGAAAGCCATCATGTCCGAAAACCAAACTCGGGTTGTCAAGCTTCTGCCATGCCGTGCGGCACCCAAAAGGGGATACGAGTGATTGGGGCTTCGATTCGCCAAGCAACTCAACGCGAGAAACCACAGCAATTTCCGACCTGGCGACTGACTTGGCTCTTTCAACTGTCAACTGGCTCAGCGGACAGCCTCTCGGGCAGTGCGACGCCTCAACGCAGGGAGACGGAGACAACACGAAAGGGGTTGGACAACTCTGTGATGAACGAGGCCTCAGCCCCTCTCGGCAGTCATCGGGTTCCTTGCATCAGAAGACTCAGACACGATGATGATGCATAAATTGGCCCATCGCACCCCATACTCTCACCCTCACCATCAACTCAAGTTCCTCATCATCAGCAATCCTCAAGCATCCAGCACCAACTTGCACTCAATACCTGAAACGCAAACACCTCAACCACCACAATGGTCTCCCTCTCGATCCCCGTCCTGGGGCGGGCCCTCGTCCTGCTCTCCTCC
>FTCU01001566.1_pt1 | contig 14519 bp, 13 predicted proteins | sample 1639521 | NCBI WGS metagenome assembly FTCU01 (sample SAMEA3914864, study PRJEB12502) | metagenome | biome: forest; material: soil | place: USA | collected 2012-03-12 | depth 0.3 m
GGAGGGGGGTTATCAAGGGGGCGACAGGCGAGAGGGGTTGGCAGAGCGAATTTATGAATTGGTCTAGGGTAATGAGAAGCGATCTCTTGAATAGATTGCGACGGTTCTACTCTGACTATTCCCGCTTGGAGCTGCATAGCCGAATGTTCCCGCGGCGGTGGCTTGGTCACCCTGCAGCGAACTCGAAGGTTTTATTGGAGGTTCGTTGCCAGGCTCTCTTGTGGGCGTTTTATACCGCGAGGCTCTCTTGTGGGTGGACCACTGCGTCTGAGCCTCATTCCCCTCTTTTTCTCCCACGCTTAGGGCGTTATTCTCCAACCTTTCATCTTTCATTTTGGCCCAACACCATACTAGGTACTAAGCACGGTATCAACAACGCCACAGCACTCGCAGGTTGTCAATAACCCATCGCCGCCATGTGGCTCGTCAACTGCTCCAACCACCGCCTTGAGCCCAACGACGTTGACGGTCCAAACCCCAAGCCCTACTTGATCCTCTCCCATACCTGGGGCGACGACGAGGCCACGTTCCAGGACATGCGCAATCTAACTCTTGCGCGTCGGAAGCGAGGATTTCAGAAGATCGATGCGATGTGCCGGCTCGCGCTGTCCAAAGGCACGAACCATGTCTGGATCGACACGTGCTGCATCGACAAGACCAGCAGCGCCGAGCTCAGCGAGTCTATCAACTCCATGTTCTACTGGTACCGGCGGGCCACGCTCTGTGTTGCCTATCTGGAGGACCTCGAGCCCGGTCCAGGCATTCCCACCGAAGCCGGTCTCGGGAAGTGCAGGTGGTTCACCCGCGGATGGACCTTGCAGGAGTTGCTTGCCCCCTCCGAGGTGGAGTTTTACGACAGAAGTTGGATATTCCGGGGCCTGAAGACGGGGCTCGGTGGCACTCTCTCCAGCATCACCAAAATCGGCATATCCATTCTGCAGGATTCCGACGGGGACATCGAACAACAGCTGCAGAGAACCGCGGTGGCAACAAGGATGTCCTGGGCGGCAGGTCGGCAGACAACACGCCTGGAGGACAAGGCGTACTGCCTCCTGGGCATCTTTGGCGTGCAGCTGCCCCTCCTGTACGGAGAACGGGAACAGGCATTTACCCGACTACAGCAGGAGATATCCCAGAAAGGCAACGACATGTCGCTCTTCGCCTGGATTGCTTCCCCGTGGGATGATGTGATCAGAGGCGGCGGGTTCAATACTCTCTCCGGCGGCCAGGAATACGCCGGTCTCCTGGCCAGCGATCCGTCCCAGTTTTCGATCGGCGCCGAAGTGGTGCAGATTCATGACCCCGTCCTACCGCCTCCATCATGGACACTCACCAATGCTGGGCTCGAGATGACAGCATCGCTGGACCACCCGGCCGCTACAAAGTACACCATCCTCACCAGAGACGATAACAACAACACCTCCCGCAACCGCCATCACTCTGTCCATCCTCAATGCTATCGATTATTCCTGCACTGTCGAGCCCCGGACCAGCACGAGCTGAACTCCTCGTCGACTCCTGGGGGTTGGGATCTTCCAAGCCTAGCCATATGGCTTCGGAAGACAAGCTCCGGATTTGTCAGATACAAGCCAACAGAGCTGTGCTCGATCCAAATGTCGGCGATGAAGTTCAGCGATCTTACTCACATCCGAATTTCGACATCCCTGACACAACACCTATGGTGGGAGTGCATGAGGTCGTTCCCTCTCTACCAAATCCCCACTGTCATATCACCGACGGTGAAAATCGACTGGAACATCGTATCTCGCGATGCTCAATACGATTGTACATATCATCCGGCCCACCTATGGGACAGAAAACGGCTTTCGATCCAAGATCTCCAATCATTGAGCATGGACAGTTTTACGATGGGCCTGGTGAAGATAACTATCTCCAACCAATTCGGCAGCCAGCCCTTTTTGCGGACCTGCTGGGTTTGTTGTGGCGTGGTATTCAGTGCATCTTCCGACGATCCTTGGATAGAGCTGGTCTGCGAGGACGCGAACGGATTCGTGACCATACTTGGCCAATTTTGCGACGGCCGGGCGCTCACAAACCCCTTCGCGCTTGCTAGTCTGCAATCTACAATACGAACTCAGACAGTTCGGCCAGACTCCAGAGCCCTCTCAAAGAACTGTCTCGTGCGGTGTACCCCAGCACTTCAGCTTAGCCTGCGGGCTTCCGCATTTATGTCCTTGTCTGCCGGAAGCGACCTGCAAGAAACATACATGGTCACCATCACTGTGGACCGTACTGAGTAGGGAGCTGCCTGAAATCCAGACCCCCCTGGGACCCCCACGACCCGAGCTGGCCGGGCCGATGCCGATCTGAGTCGGCAAGTGGACCTCGGCCCCCAATGCTTGGCCGATGAGCTCCCAGTAAGAGCACGTGAGGGGTAAGCAGCTGCCCACGCCAACCACTGGTTCTCTCCTCAACTCACCGCAGGCCCCTCATCCACCAGCCGACTACCTGTCGAGGTACTGCCTCCCTGTTTGATATCCAAGGCGCGAGTATCCTCTTCACCACACCATGGCATCAGCCACCACGCCAACCTCCCACCACGCCGCAGCCCAAGCGGCCGTACGCGCCGCCGAAGCCCGCTTCATCGCCAACAACCCGCTCTCCAAAACCCAACATGACCTCGCCGTCGGCACCCTACCAGGCGGCAACACCCGCACCGTCCTCCACACCTCCCCCTTCCCCCTCTCCATGAAGCGCGGCGAAGCCACCCACGTCTGGGACCTCGACGACCACAAGTACGCCCCCCTACCCCCTATCACAACCAGTCAACCAACCATCGTTCTAACCCCCCCCACAGATACCTCGACCTAGCAGGCGACCTCACCGCCGGCCTATACGGGCACTCCCACCCCCTAATCCACTCCACCATCACCTCAACCCTCACCGCAACAGGCCTCTCCCTCGGCGCGACCACCACCCACGAACACGCCCACGCAGCCCTCCTCGCCACGCGCTTCCGCCTCGCCCGCGTGCGCATGGCAAATACCGGCACCGAAGCCAACCTCCATGCGCTGGCCGCTGCCCGACACTTTACTGGTCGGCGGAAGGTGGTTGTGTTTTCGGGGGGGTATCATGGGAGTGTGTTGGCTTTTGCGGGGGGGGAGGCGGCGGGGAATACGGTTGACAGGGGGGATTTTGTGGTTGTGCCGCGGTATAATGATTTGGGGCTGGCGAGGGAGGTGATCGCTTCTGTTCCTGGCGGGGAGTTGGCGGCGGTGTTGGTTGAGGCTGTGCAAGGCGCTGGGGGGGTTATTCCCGGCGGGAGGGAGTTCTTGCGCAGGGTGAGGGAGGCGGCAAGGGAGGCTGGGGCGGTGTTTGTGCTGGATGAGGTGATGACGTCGCGGTTGGCGCCCGGGGGGTTGGGGGTTGAGATGGGGCTGGAGCCGGATTTGGTGACGCTGGGGAAGTATCTTGGTGGGGGGCTGGCGTTTGGCGCGTTTGGGGGGAGGGAGGAGGTCATGGCGGTGTATGACCCGCGCGTGGAGGGGGGGTTGGCGCACTCGGGGACGTTTAATAACAACACGCTGGCTATGTGTGTTGGGCATGTGGCGCTGAGGGAGGTGTATACGGAGGAGGTGTGTGTGCGGTTTAATGAGACAGGAGATGGCTTTCGGGAGAGACTGAGCGCGGTGGCGAGGGGCACGAGACTGAGTTTTACTGGGAGGGGGTCCTTGATTGGGCTGCATTTTACGGAGGACGGGGTGGAGGATATCAAGTGCGGAGAGGACCTGAATGGGAGGGAGAGGCCGGATCTGAGGGATCTGTTTTGGTTTGAGATGCTGGAAGCTGGGTTTTGGACCACGAGGCGAGGAATGATTGCTATGATCTTGAGGACGCCAGACGAGGAGCTGGATCGCTTTGTTGGAGCTGTCACGGAGTTTGTTGAGAGGCATCGCGATATCATGGTTGTGAACAGGAGGTGATGAGCAGTGCTGGTTCTGAGGCAGACCAAAGACGCTTAGATTGTTGTTTCAGACAGAGTTAGCTGTTCTATTACCTCGCTTAGAGTATTTGGTCATGTTGGTCGAAACGAAAAGCTGGTCATATTTGTGCTGTTCACAGTGCTCGGCCCGTAACAATCCCTGACAAAGGAAATAATGTGAGACGAGTTGTCAACTGAGTCAAAGGCATTGTTCGAAGGGGCATTGTTCGGGCTAATTCACCGGCTCAGAGCCGCCGTGGTCCATCTCATTGTCCTCACTTGTGCTCCCATTCGAACAAAAGATCAAAGAGATTCGCCCATAACTCTGCTGGTACACCACCATTCTTTGTGGGTGGTGGACTGTTCCAATTTGTGCACCTGGAACAGAGGCTGTATGTGCCCATTTGTAGGCGCCCTTGGGAAAGTCGAATAAAAGACAGGAGTGCTCGCCATCACAACCATGAGCTACTCGTACAGAGAGAAGGAGCTCAGAGAGAAGAAACTCAGCGAGAAGAAGCTCAACGAGAAATTCACCGAGAAGAAACTCAGTGAGAAGAAGCTCGGCGAGAAACTCAGCGAGAAGAAGCTCAACGAGAAACTCAGCGAGCAGAAACTCAGCGAGCAGAAACTCAGCAAGAAGAAACTCAGCAAGAAGAAACTCAGCAAGAAGAAACTCAGCAAGAAGAAACTCAGTGAGAAGAAGCTGAACGTGGTGCACAGCAGACATACTGGACACGCAGAAAACCCCCTCAGTCATGTCACGTCAATTCTGGCTAACAAAGTACCTAGCCGGCCACATCAAGTCCAACGAACCCAATCAGCGACAAAGCAACGGGTATGGTGAGTTCCGGAAGAGAGAGCAGAGGAAGAGTGAGGAGAACACATATGACAGCAAACAGAAACAGCCAAACCACTTCAAGCACAACACTCACCAAGCAAATCCCCACAACTACAACCGCTACAAGGGAGAACATTTCCACCCAGTCCACCCCAGAAACAGGGCCCAGCTGACTACCTCACAGATGAGTAACAAGGAGAAGCACGAGGGCAGCGCTAATCAGAGAGAACAGAAGCACCCAAGTCAATCTGGGATCAAAGGCCGGCAGACCGAGCCGCCCAATCGACAGGATCACGGAACAAGCTCTGCTCTTGATGCCCAACACCGTTCCAGACGGCAAAGACACTGGGCCATTGGTGAAGGGCGGCCTGATCGGCAACTATATAGCCCGGCAGCCCACCGTCACCGCTCGCGGTCTCCTCGCCGCTGTCCCACGCCCAATTCTGGCCGCCACCTTCAGCCGCCAGATACAGAGATGTTGGACTACAGCGACAGAGACGAGCTGGACATGGTCTCCGGGGAGCCCACATTCCCCGTGCCAAACCTCCAAGCCGACGACGAGATTCTTGCGGACGCCCCTGCTGAGCCGTTTAATGCAGACACGGCCTCCAGCGCCTCGCCAGCGGACCAAACCATGCAATCGTGGTTCCAGCAGCACCAGAACCCGCGGGCCAAAATCACCAACCCATGGACCGAAACACACCACGCCCTCCTCGCAGCAGCCTCAGCCCACTGGGCCCAAGGCCAGCAGCGCCTCCTGGCCGAACAAACAACCACCCTCACCACCCAAGCCAAGAAACTCCAAACCCTCTTCCAGCCCACCTTAACACAACACGAGCCCGAAATGGCCCCAAACAGCTACACCCCCCCAGAAGACCAGCACACCTCCCCCCCCCAAAACCCCTTCCTCTTCCACCAAAGACTCTACACAGTCATCCACGCCACCACCACCCTCCGCAAAGCCCTGAACCACACCGCAGCACTAATAACCTTCCACGAAACGCGCACCGCCCAGCGCGAGAACCGCCCGCCGCGCACCGCCGAAATCGACAGCTTCTTCGCGGAGCTGCACGACGCCCTCGTTTTTGCCGCGACGCGCCTCGAGGTCTGCTGTCTGGAGTATCGGGTCGACGGGGAGTGGGAAAGGGAGTTCTGCGCCGCGTGGGAGGAGGTGCTGGGGGTGTATTGCGGGGAGGTGGTGAGGTTTGAGGAGGTGAGTGGGGTTCCTGGGGGTGGGGTTGGGGAGGGATGGGGGGTGGGGGAGTGGGAGGGGTATGTGAGGGTGCTGAGTGGGTTTGCGGAGCGGGTGAGGAGGTTTGAGAGGGCTTATCGGGTGGAGGGGTGGTGAGATGGGAGGAGTGTTGGGTGTGGAGAGGATGGGCTGGTAGTGGTGGGTTATGAGTAGGGGGGTGTGATTTGTGTGTGTCTCGTTTTGTATCTCTTTTTGTACAGATTAATTAAACGGATAGTATCTTGGAAAGGATAGCCGTTTATTCTGAGTCGATTTATGGGCCAGTTTTGAGATGAAGTGACCTTGAAACGAGAGAAGTAACAGCTTGCCGTCCGCCCTACTGCCTGAACACTGAGTTTCGTCTTGAACATGCAAAGGTCGCTGTCGATTTGAGAGCTTGGAAGAGGAAGAGGTGCATACGCAACGAGATGGATGCGATCATGGTGGCTTGGTGGCGCTCCGTGTTCTAGGTCGACAGGCCTTCGAGACAAGAGAGGAGGGTGGGAGAAGAAGAAGAGCCGAAGTGCTGCTTGGGCGGACAAGGTGGGTACCTATTGTTTGTAGCTTGATCGGTGAGAGTAAATAGCATCGGAAACAAAGCGAAATGTTGTGAAGCAGTCTCGGAGCTATCAGCCAGGGAAGTCGTTGGAGAGGAGAGGAGGCGAGCGGTTGTCGTCGCGACGCATAGCGGAATACAGGAAGAAATAAAAAAAGACAAAATAACGAAGCCCGTATAGCTCAGTGGTAGAGCGCATCACTCGTATTACTGCGAAATGATGAGGTCCATAGTTCAATCCTGTGTGGGGGCATTCTTTTTGAATCTTCGGTTTATCAGCTGATGCAGCTGAAGCCCCCTGTTGCTCATTGTCCCCCCTCATCAGCTCAGGGGTCGAGCGGGGAGACCAGGCCCCGTCATCAACTCCCGTCTTCCTTTTGCTCAGCGGCTGAGGGAATGGGGGATTTCTCAAAGTAAGCTCTCTATTCTGTTTGAGCGTAAGGGTTGCTGAGAGTCTCCATTCGCCCCCTCAAATCCTCCTGTGCTCCACCACCACACGGAGCTAACGACTCCGAATATCCACAACTCAGTCCGAGCTGCACCGCACTACCGATACGAACCCGCTGAACCCTTCCCAATCCGCCCCAAGCTCGCCCCAATCTAAGCACTAACTCCCACCTCCTCTTTCATCGAAGCACATCCGCTCCAGGACGAGTAGCTCAGGGGTAGAGCAACCGGCTGCAGTCCGGTAGGTCACGCGTTCAAATCGCGTCTGGTCCTTTCTTTTTCCTCCCAAACACAACAATTCGACGATTGTACGTTGAGGGGAACGCGGACAAGCACTGAAACCTTCTTGAGCACTGCAGAGTCTCACGGTTGCCACCCAGTGAGTCTTTCTGTTGCAGTCCGTCGGCGGCGTCGGGTAGTGTGAAGGACTCCACGGACGATGAAGAACACTGACAAGTCATTCGCTATCTTGCTGTCAAAATTCGTCCTTCACCCGCCATCGTGAATTGAGAGTTTACACTACCGCCTCCAACTGACGTAAAGTTGTCATGGCCCGCCGTCCACTCCTGTGGCGTACAATTAGGCGATCCATCAATCCAAATCATCAGCGTCTTTCTTGGTATTAATCACTCATCATCGATGGTGCGTCCACGGTTTTGAGTATTCTCGAATGACCAAGGCCCAACTTCATCTCTCCAAGCGTAGCTGAAATAAAGTCCCAAATCGGGGGATTGATACGAGGTGACTCACTCACGACCAGATTCCTTCTGTATCTCTTCAGCTACAGCACCTGCGTACTGCAATAAAAGAACGCTAGATACTCCGACTCATTGTGTTCTTGAAATGTCCTGACCTGCAACTCTGGCTCAAACATAATCCACATGTACGGTAGTCAAACTCATGCCGTACATGTTCCTCGAGAATGTAATCTGGGAGTGGAGCGGTGTCATTCAGGATGACAATTAGAAAGAACGGCTTTTGCAAACTGTATCATCACGCAAAGGCAAGATAATTTAGTAATAGTGTAACTCGGTATGTTCAGGCACTTCCGTCAAAATATGTACAAAGAAGCCAACCGAGGCCCGCTCTTCCCCATCCAACGCCCCTCTCCTCTCTCGTCTATGAACCCCTCCCTCTAAATTCCTTCATACCCAAGCAACCCCTTACAGGCACTGCGAGTAGTAGTCGTTGCTCTTGGTGCACGTCGACCCGGCCGCGCAGGTCGTGCAGCCGGTGTAGCCGCTGCCGCCGCACTGGCCCCCTGTTTATCCAGCCATGTCAGTCATCATTCCACTTCTCTTCAAGGGATCAGGGTCTTGCTTACACTGAGCGACGGTGCAGCCGCCCGGAGCAGCCGAGCTGGTCGCAGCCTTGGTGGAGGTGGAGGTGGTCGAAGCCTTGGTGGAGGTGGCGGTGGTGGTGGTGGCGGGCTTGGTGGAGGTCACGAGGGTGGTGCTGGTGCTGCTGGCCTTGGTGGAGGACTGGGCGGCGCTGCTGCTGCTGCCGCCGCCGGTGGACGAGCCGCTGCAGGAGAAGACCGGGGGGCCGGGGATGATGTAGTTGGTGACCGGCGGGTAGTAGATGCTGATGGTGATTCCGGGGTCGGCACCCTAGGATGGCAACGGAGTTAGTTATCTCGACCGGAAGGGTGCTTTGCAGTGGGCTATATACCTTGTAGGCACCCGGGAGGGCGACGGTCGAGGGGGCCTTGGCACCGGAACCGCCGATGATGTTGATCTGGGCGCACTCCATGTAGAACTGGGCACCCGGGTAGCTGCCGGCGCCGTGGAGGGCGATCATCTCGGCGCGGAGGAGGTACTGGCCCGAGGCGATGCAGTCGGGGATCTTGATAGCGTGGCGGCCCTGGCCGTTGATGACCTTGGTGGTGCCCCACACGCCGTTGTTGTAGCCATCCTCCTGGATCTTGAACCAGCCATCACCGACGCCGGAGTCGGTGGCAGCGTTGTTCACCTTCTTGAGGTAGGCGAGGGTCGGGCCCAAGTGGGTGCTGTCCATGATGTCGTTGGGCGCCGTGCCCGTCGACGTGAGCATGTACTTCCAGACGGCCGTCACGGTATCACCGGCATTGACGTTGATGATCTTGGAGGTCGCCGTGGTCGGGTTCGGGTCGCCGTTGCAGGCGAGCGAGTTCGACGTCACGTCGGTGATGGGACCGTTGTACGACGGGATGCGGACACCTTCGCCCTGGCCCTGGTTGACACCACCGACCTCGAGAGAGGCGAAGATGGTGTGGGCGCTGGCGGCGCCAGCCAATACGAGGGGGGCGAGGACCTTCATGGTTGCGGCTGTGGGAAACTGAGTGGACAACTTGAAACAATCCCTCTCGAGTGGCAGCCGGGAGACGGACGGCAGGTATATATAGGTAGCGACGGTCGTTTGCGGAGCCGACACATCCTCGCCTGCCTGCTACCACGTCGACGACCAGAAGCGCCCAAAAGCGGTTGTGGTGGTGCCCAAAAGCGGTGTGGTGGCGCCGCAACCCGGTACCCGGGTCTGGCTCCCGCGGGGCGGGCGGGCGGAAACCTGGAGTGCATGTGGGCGTTTGGGCGTGTGAGATGACAGAGTCGTGTCAGGAGCCGCCGGGATTCCGGGCATGACCGTCGTTTCAATGCTACATCTCGGCAACCATTCCGTGTCTGGTCCACATGGGAGGGATCCGTGCCCGCCTCCGGTGGACGGACGGAGCCTCAGGGTCCGGATGCCACGGTAAAGCGCCCGGCAGCCTTACCGATAGCTCCTAGAGTGCCACAGCCAAGTCTTCAATCCTACGTCGACGGGTCTCCAGTGCCACCTGACGATGGTTTTCTCCCGTCTTCCACCCCACGCATCCGTTCGATTTCAACCGGGCGAAGCGCGTCCCGGCACCCAAGACGGAGACGCCACCCCCGTACGGCCCCAATCATCGCAATGTCACGATTCCAACCAATAGAAACACAATGACGTTTTCTGGGCTGACGAGAGAGCCTGTTATTTTTTAGTACACAAGTACGAGATCCGGCTTGGTAAAAAAACCGGAATCAGGAGACTCTGGATGGAGGATCACGCAGTATCCTTTCAGTGCTCGGCAGCGGCACCAACTCAGCCGCTTCTCATCCGTCTCTACCATTTTGATGTGTAAACACCGCTTCTTTGGATGCAGCTGCACGCGCCGAAGCCAACGCCGAGGCGCCGAACTGGCCGCGCTGCCGTCTTCACTGCGAATGGTTCGCCCCACTCGGCCTTGGGATCTCGGAGCTTGCTTCTCCAAGTGGGAGCTGCTTGTGAGCCCTAATCGAAAAATATTTTCTTTGAGGTCTTTTGTTTGACGAAGATACGTGCAGCCGGGGCTGCGGTTCCGGTTGGGAAGTTGGAGTGAGGACCTCTCAGCCCCTGAGAGCTGCACGCGGTGCCTTTACCCTTCGGCGGTAGGAGTCAACCGTGCTTCGGGGCCTATCGAACATTATCGGAGCTACTTGACTGCGGTATGAAATAGGCGCACATTAAATCCATGACAGCCGAGTGGAGCAGCGAAGGGGCGTAGTAGTCACTAAGCTTGTCCTGGAGGGCCCGGTTGACGACTTTGTCCATCCTTACGTGGTACTAGCTTGTCCCGCTCCCCCTAAATTTTGGAGGCACCATAAGAAGTGAATACAATGTTTACAGGTAGGAGAAACACTCATAATACCAGAATGGCAAGGCGCCTAAAAACGCCGCAGCAGTTGTTCTCGCGGGCCTTGATCCTCGCCCTCCCGGGCTCAACGGACTTCGGCACCAGCAAAAATTGGTGCCGCTGCTGATAACTGCTCTTGTTTGCTCCACTATTTTTCATGCGAGTTTAAGCTGGAGGGCATATCGAAGGAAGTTTCCACACCATAACCCTTCCAGGAGGCAAAAGGGCGTGTTTCGACCTCGGAGGAAAAGAGGCGTCGACGCAGATCACTGCCTGCATGGGTAGACACCTAGTTATAGATACCTAGATACCGCCCCTCTCCGTTGTCTGTAACTGCAGGTAGAGGGAATTTGTTGTCAACCCTAAAGTCTCCCTGTCAAGCTGTTACATGATTCCTTGGTCTGAGTTGACCGACACGGGCAGAAGGGCAGAAGGAGCATCATCAGAGGACTGGTTGGATAGAAAGCCTGGGACCAGTGTAGAGTCATGGCTGACAAACACGGACACTGATTCTGATTGCGAGACGTTTGGATAAATAGATAGGTAGACACGGTAGTGGTGAGGGAAATTCTATTTACGAGACGTTGGTACTCATGCGCCAGCCCTCCTTCTCACACCTCATGGTTGCCGCCAGCCGCCAGCCACCACAGCGAGCACGCGATCAGAATTCTACAAGTGACAAGCTCGCATATGACTCACAAAAACATCGTATTTCTGCATTTTCTTGCTGATTTTGGACCCAATAGCTGTTCTCAGAGTCGTGGCTAAAAGTATTGGATTGCATCTGTGTGACAGACCTGCAAGATCATTGCAAGTGGTTGGTGGATGGGCAGTGTGAAGCGTGGAAGTGTCCGGCGTTTGCAAGTGCATGCCGTATTGATGCGCAAACAGTCATACTGTTGATTCCAGAGCCTTCCAAACAGGCCGGGTGCATATTGTCCGTGCCTGTGACACCCAGACAGCCAAATAACCTCGTGTTGCCCGAGCAGATGACGCCCTTCGTCATTTCCATTCCCTCCTTGCAGACTCAAGCAACCAAGTCGCCAAAGTCCATCATGAAAGACATGTTCGGTAACTCCCATCGCGCCGGCGCCGCCTGGAATCTCATCAATTTGTTGAGTCCTCTTACGGACGGGGGTGTAGAACCGGCTACCCCTCCCTGCGAGGCTGACGGTGGCTCGCCGGCTTTGGAACACCGCGGGATTCTCTCCGCCATTGAGTCCCTGCTGCAGGTCTTGACACCAAGGCGAGCCCCTGTACGCAGAGTTCCATGACGGCCAGGTGCACGATCCGCTCGGCGGCGGCGCCTACGCCTTTCAAGACGACCTCGTTGGACCCCTTCTGGACAATCTCGTGAACGACGAGTTCCTGAGCGCCGATGGCGGCTCGGAGCCCAACCGGAAGGGCAAGGCTGCCCGTGGCATGCCCACCCGACCCATCATCATCCACGCGGGAGCACAGCCCAACAACTCACAGCATTGCGGCACCCTTATCGTCTTTTGCTACGCATTTGCCGTAGCTAGCGCAATCCGAGACCGAATGCAAGCCGCAGCCGCGGCCAACACAACCAGCAACACCCAAACCCCACCCCCTCCCGTCTCCGTCGAGATAACCCTCGTCGACACAGCACCAGTCAAGAGCGAGAGCCTCACCATCAACAACATCTCCTACCAGCGCTCCCACCGCGACACCCCCAACGCCATGGCGGCCTTCACATCCGACTACCACGAAGTCCTCACCCACCTCTCCACCTGGTCCACAATCCCCTTCACCACCACCCTCCAATCCACCTTCTTCTCCCACCCCTCCATGCCCCCCCTCCTCCACTACACCCTCACCAACCACCCCACCCTCGCCCGCCAGCTCTCCCCGAAACACCACACCCTCGCCCTGCGCGCAGCCTGCCCCGTCGCGGCCTGCGCCCTCGCCGAAAAACACGGCAAGCTCAACACCTACCACATAACGCCGTCACCAGCAACATCATCAATAACATTCCACTGCCCCCGCCACGGCCCCCACACCCTGCCGCTGACGCAGGCCTCCCGCCTCGAAGCCAACGCGCCGACCCGCAACCTGCTGCGCAGCATGACCCACCTCCTGGACCGCGAGGTCCATCACGTGCGGGTCACGGGCGCGGACTATGCGGGGATGTATCAGGAGGCGATGCTGTATCGTCCGTTGGCGGAGTGGGCGGCTAGTTATCACAAACACAATCACAATCGTGGGGATAATGGTGGGGGTGTGGATGATGGTGGTGGTGGTGGTGGGCTAGGGGGTGGTGGGATCAACGGCCGCACGCCGCACATCCTGTACGCGCCGCTGGTGGTGGACTGGAGCGGGGCGAAGCTGTCCAAGTCGCCGTATGTGCGGGATGGTGGGTATGAGAGGATGGAGTTGTTTGGGACGGACGGGTTGGCGGCGTACGGGGTGTTGAAGGCGCGGGTTGGGGGGGAGGAGGGGCTGGGGAGGATTTGGAGGGAGGTGGTTGGGTGGGTGGCGGATCCGAGGAAGGTGTTTCGGTGCTTTTCGGTTGGGTATTTGAGACGGGTGGTGATGGAGGGGAGGGGGTGGGAGGAGACGAGGGCGGGTGAGACGGAGAAGTAGGGCTGTGTAGAGGTTCGGGGAATTTTGTGTGGCTTGGGTGTCCTTTGGTTAAGGGCTGGGTATCATACAGGAATTAATTGACAAGTCGAGGGCCTCAAGGCCGTCTCAAAACACCTTGGTGACCTTCTCGTGGCGCCCTTCCTCGTCGCCCCACCTGTCCTCGAACATGTCTGCGGCGACGTAGCGCCAGCCCATCGGTGCGCCTCCCATGCCCCAGCGGCTCTTCATCTCGGCTAGCTTGACCGGCTTGACCAGCGCGTACAGCTCCAGCACGGGATATCCGTACTTGGACTCCTTCCGGCCGGCGTTGAAGTCGTCATTGCCGATGCCGAAGGGCTCGGTGGGCACTTCGCCGGGTGTGTGTCGGACATTGGCCGGGATCACGGCGATGTGTCTGTGGGCACTGTCAGTGCTTCGAAGCGGAAAGAGGAGAGGTGAAATTCGACGGACGTGATGGCCGACCGACCGCCCTCGTCAGCGGTCTCGTAGAGCCAGATGCGCTCCACCCCGTCCTTTAGACGGTACTTGCGGTATTCGTGGTTCTTTTTCTGGGAGGCGATGTTTGCGAGGTGGATCGCCTTGATGGCGAGGAGAACGTCGGTCATGACGCGGTTGTCGGCAGATTTTGGCTTGGACTTGGGCTTGGACTTGGCCGCCGAGCTCTTGGACACCCGGTGCGTCTGCTTGGGGGTCTGCTTGGGGGTCTGCTTGGGCCCCGAGAGCGCCATTGCGGGCATTGGTGATGGTTTGGATGCAATTGTTGATCAAATAAATGCCTTGTCGTCTTGAGCTGCAAATGTACCAGCCAAATTTGGATTTATTGTGAGATGCTTGCCAAGATGGGCTCCATCCACCCAAATCTCGGGATCCAGACTTGGTGGTTGCTTTTTAGGTGGTTGCTCTGGTTGCTTTGGTTGCTGGATCGGGAACGGAGAGTGGGGGGAGAGCCTGGAACGCGTCCGACGCGGTTTAGCGCAAATCCACACACAGTCTGGCACGTGACCACGCGGCCTCGACTCATCCGCAGCACAAACCGACCAGGCAGGAAGCTGACCTGCAGGGCCGCAGGCTGGCTGCAGCTCCCAGCCACCACCTCAACGAGCTGCAACCTCTTCCTGCCGTCGAGGTCCGCTTTGCCGATGCAGCCTCCACCGTCTAATTCTGACATCCGCCTCTGATCCCGTCTTTGCAATTCCCGCTTTTCCAAGAGTCCACCGTTTATTGTAATTA
>FTCU01003406.1_pt1 | contig 14505 bp, 12 predicted proteins | sample 1639521 | NCBI WGS metagenome assembly FTCU01 (sample SAMEA3914864, study PRJEB12502) | metagenome | biome: forest; material: soil | place: USA | collected 2012-03-12 | depth 0.3 m
ATCGGCACTCCTCGCCGTGTCAAGTCGCAGGCCTTCTCGATCAAGTCGTCTGTCACTCCCAAGACGCCTCGGCCTGCTGCGGCCACCCCCGTCCGGGCGACTTTTCCATCGGGAGGTCACATTTCGGCTAGACGCGAGATGCCGCCGCCTGCTACTCAGCAGGGTTACAACTTCTCTGCGACTTCTGGCCCGTCCTTCGTTGCGAGCCAGCCAGCTCCGAGCCCTGCTGCTCCCGTCAACGGCGAGCCGCTGATCGGTGCGAGCGGCCTGCCGGTGACTCCCTCGATGACCCCGTTCGGTTTCGGTCCCACCCCGTTCAATTATCAGGGCGGCTTCTGGCCCGGCATGTCCATCGCACAGGACCCCGTCACCGGCCACACTTTCTGGGCGTACACCCCGCCCGTCGGCGCGGCCACCCACGCCGCAGCTCCGACCGACACTCCCACCCGCGGTCGCGAGCGCGAGCACCAGTACTTCCACGGTGCTTGAGAGAAGATGTCTCAATCTTCACTCACCCCATGTCTTTCTTACCCTGTCAGAGATACCCCAACATCGGTTCCTTTTCATCGCACCTCGTTCCATCTCGGTTTCCTTCGACAGACACGGTCGCAACCCCCCAAAATGCCCTGGCCACGCATCTCAATTTCGAGATCATGCCACGTCCGGCATTGACGGGCATTTGACCAAGCTTCTAATCCGCCTCCAACCGGCAACCACGACTCCGCGACTCTTGTCTCCTCGGCGGTCAATCGCGCAGACCGGCCAGCGACCATGTATCGGCATCTTGGGTCTGGACGCCTCCTCTTCCCGCCTCGGCGCAATGCAGCGCCTCAGGACGTCTGCCAGCGGTTGGGTCTTTGGAACTGAGGCATTTGTTGTATCGGAAAGAAAATCTTGTGTGTGTCGGAGCCAATTCGGAGGCGCTCGCAGCAACGAGCCCGGCGGGCAATCTTGTCCATCATGGCCGGGTCAAGACTTGCTGCGAGCCCTCGTTTTTTCTTTCTCTCTTCTCATTTGGGTCCTCTTTTTGTTTCCAGGCTTTGGGAACTGACAAGTCCTCGTTAATTTGGGAGAAAGCGCGGAGGGACGGACATGTATCTAATCTTTAGATGACTCGACATGGCTGCCGGATGTTGCTATCTCACACACGTCGAGGCATGAGGCGAAATCAACCCAAATTTCATTCATGTGTGCTTGTTGCTGGTGATGATGGTGATGATGGCGATGGGCTGTGTTGGCGATGGTCTTGAACCTGCGACGCCTCTTTCTAAGTGGCGTCTTCCTCATCCCCTGCTTGATCTGATCTCTTCCATTTCCCCCACGTATTTTTCTTCTTTTCGGATTTCCTTTCTCCTTCTATTTCTCTTCTCTTTCCAATTACTGCCTTCCAGGATGTGTTCGAAAGCAAGCCTGAAAGGGGTTCCGTACCGCAGCAACACGGGAAGGGGTTCCCGCTCCGTTGTCGACCGGCTTCGGGAACAATGTGGTCCCTCCCGGAACGGCGGAGAATCGGCTGTGCCTGCAGTTCCACTCCATCCGGATCAACTCCCGAACCCCTCCTTTCCCCCCCAAGCCGCCCCTGCCAAATAAACCCCACTCTGGAGGGGCAGCTGGGGGTGACATCACCCATCCCACCGGAACCACGTTGGGACTCGTTCAGAGCGACGTGCTCGGTGGCGGCCGCCGACAAAACAAAAACGGACCAGACGAAGCTGGGGTCGAGCTCATTTCTGGGTGACCTCACAGGAGACAAGCTGTGTGTTTCAACGTAATCGGGGCAGGCCCGTTACGGTGGACGGAATAGGTACTGTGTGGACATGGGAACAGCTGGAGCTGTGTAAAGAGGCAAATCGTCGGGTCCTATTTTCCTGTCCGGCACGTTCAAACATCCACCGGGTGGTAAACTTTCCCAGGAAACACCCGTCCAGCCCACAGCAGCGATTTATCAGGCCTGACCAATCCCGCCCGCCGGCACCACGGTCCAAGACAAACTTACCTAGAGGTATACGTAAGACAAAAGGGTGCAGCAAGACTCAAAAACATCCAGCTGGATCTGGAAAGTTTGTCGCCGATTCACTCCCCGTAGTCACTCCTGTCGTGTACATACCACCATGGCGCAACCCACCAACCCGGCCACGGCCACGGCGCCGGTCCTCCTGGACCTGACGATCGACAACATCACGCCCAACACGGTGCGCATCAACTCGCAGAGCGACGACGCGCGGCTGACCTACCTGATGGCGCGGCTCGTATCGCATCTGCACGACTTTGCGCGGGAGACGCGGCTGAGCACCGAGGAGTGGATGGCTGCGATTGGGTTCTTGATTGGGTGCGGGCAGATTTCCAATGATGTGCGGAATGTGAGTTTGTCGCCTCTCCTTCTACCGGGGTATCTGTTTGTTTGTGTCTGAGAAGGAGGGCGGGGTGGTTGGTGTGTGCTGAGTAAGGGGCAAAACGTTCACTTGATCAAATGTTGACGACGGCATAGGAATTCATCCTCCTCTCCGATGTGCTCGGCCTGTCGCTGCTGGTCGACAGCATCAACCACCCCAAACCGCCGGGCAGCACCGAGGGGTCGGTGCTGGGGCCGTTCCACACGCACGACGCGCCCGTGCTGGCTAACGGAGCGAGCATGACGTCGGACCCGGACGGCGAGCCGATGCTGGCCATCTGCACCGTCAAGGACACCAAGGGCAACCCCATCGCCGGCGTCAGCATCGACATCTGGGAGACGGACAGCTCCGGCCACTACGACGTGCAGCACGCCGACCGCGACGCCCCGAGCGAGCGCTGCGTCATGGTCAGCGACGAGCAGGGCCGCTTTTGGTTCAAGGGGTTGAAGCCCGTCAGCTACCCCATCCCGCACGACGGGCCCGTCGGCAAGCTCCTGCTGCTGCTGAAGCGCCACTGCTGGCGTCCGGCCCATGTGCATTTCATGTTTGGGAAGGACGGCTGGGATCGGTTGATCACGTAAGTGGACAAGCTGTTTTCCTCCCGTTGCATGATGGGGCTAGCAAGCTGATTTGATTTACCCCCCCGCCAAGTGCGTTGTATCTCCGGGGCGACCCGTACGAGACGTCTGACGCCGTGTTTGGCGTCAAGAAGAGCCTGGTGGTGGACCTCGGCAAGGTGGACAAGGAGATGGCCCAGGAGTACGGCGTCGAGGAAGGGACCTGGCTGCTGAAGCAAGACTTCGTGCTTACCACTCAGGAGGAAACGGAGGCGCTCAGGGACCAGCTAGCGACCGAGGCACTGCAAAAGCTGGGCTTGAACCTCAAGTTGGTGGATCATCTGCCAGTGCCTGACTTAGATTGAGAGAAGGTGTTTGTTTTAATCCATACCAGCGTTGGCATTTCCTCCATGCTCGTTCCCCGATGCCGTGGACGCGACGAGCTTGATGACGCTCTCTAGGTACCCGGCCGTGCCCCCGTACCGGTCCACGATGGCTTGGATATCCGATGGCGACGACTCCTGGCACCGCTTGCGGCCGACCAGGGCGGTGTTGCGTGTGCTGGGGATGCGCAGCATCTCTTGCTCGACCTCCCAACCGCAATCCGCTGCGATATCCGAGACCCATGCCACTAGGGACGCATAGGCCGAGTCCCCCTTGGTTTTGTCCTTTGGAGCCGGTGCTCGATACCTTTTTCCGGCGAGGTCGTGACTGCAGCAAGGGATGGCAATAAATGGGCACTCCGAGATGGCCGCGAGGATGGGCGTCCATGGCGTGAGTTCGTCGGCGTGATTAGAGATGATGAACGTGCCTTTAGGGAAGCGACCGTCGTGGGTTCGCTCCTCGTTGAAGCCGCCACTTGAACGACCGGCAAGTCCAGCTCTACTGACGGGCGGTGGCAGCAGCACAAGCTCTCGCAGGGTGTCTTGCTCACCCGCGCGCGTCTGCGCCTTGGTGTTGTACGTGGCCCACGACTTGCGCGAGCGGGCATCAAAGCCCCACCCGGCGAAGCCTTCTTTGATCAAGACGTGGACGAGAAGGCCGTTTCCGCACCCAATGTCCACAAACCCGGGAAAGGGGCCTAGGCCGTACATGTCAGCCCACAGCTCGACGAGAAACGCCGCGATGCAGAGGTCCTCAAAGACGTGCTTCTCGGGATCCGTCGTCTCGGCCCAGCTGTTGATGAGATCCCGGGCATACTGCTGCTTGAGTCGGGTGTAAGTGTTCTGCACGCGCGCCTGCGGCAGCAGCTGGTCGTGGTGGACCCGTTTCTGGTAGCCCGCCAGCTGGCCCTTGCCGTGCTTGTGAATGACTTCGAGCAGACGCAGCGCCGTCCTTGTGAGCCTGACGGAGGAACGGTCGTCTTCGCTGAAGAAGAGGTATGAGATGGAGATGGAGCCGCACGACTCGGCGGCGTTCCACTCGTGCAAGTAGGCTATCCCCCGGACTATCGGGTGATAGAAGGGCATCTCGGATGGCGCCGACACGTGGGGAAGGTAGACTACGAGGTTCTTCTCGACCTCGGCCGCATCATCATCCCCATGACTCCCATGGCTGGTGGCACTGCCCTCATAGACGAGGCACGTCTGATCCAACGGCTTGTCCCTCAGCGTGTTCCTGGGGATGAGCCTCCTGACGATGCACCGTCGGGATTCGAAGCCGACAAACGAAGGGGCAGGGGCAGGGACACTGGGTGTAATCTCTAGCCCGGGTGGTGCCGAGGACGGCTCTGCTGCCGCCGATGTGTCTAGAAGAATGTCGGCGCGGAAAAGCCACGACGAGTTGATGTTTGGGTTCTGGATCAAATTCAGCATGACATGGCTGAAAATGTCCGGGCCGAAGGCACACGGGTGGCGAAACAGCGGTCGCCAAGATGCAATGCCATCGCCATCGCTGGAATCCGAGTTCTTGACCACGACGGCGGGATTCGCGTCGACCGCCAATGCTTCTGGCTCGAATCCCATTGTTTGTCCGCAAATCGGGAGCCGAGTGAGCTTGTGAGGAGGCAAAACTAGGTCTCGGCGGGCGATGGCCGGGGGGGCGATGCACTGCAGGGGCAAACGGGCCTGAGCCGAAAAAAGCCCACCAAACCCGCAGGTAAACGCAGGTCCAGAATACAGTACGAAGCTGGAAAGTACTGTACAGAATACGGTAGCAGAAGTACCGTACAGATTCTAATACAAGGGTGTTACCAAACAGTTGCCCCGCGACTTATGTACCATACGTTAACTCCCGGAATCATTGGATCACTTCCATGGAGCATGGATTGCTTGCTTGCAGCGCGTCCTGGTCTCTGTCCGTGTTCGGTGCTTCCAAGCAGAGATAGGCGTCGGGAGGTTGCCGCAGCATCGCGTCCGGATCGGAGAAAGCTGCGGTCAAGCTGCAAGGGCCGTTCCGCAAGATAAGCTGAGCTGAAAGGAAAGGGTAGGGGTTCCATGCCGTGAGTGAAGAGAAATTGAAAGCGGATTGAATCAGTTGACAGGCAGGTGACGCATTTCTCGCAATGCAGGTACCTCACAGGTAGACAAAGAGGCAGCCCTGCGGTAGATTCGGCCCCAGCTGAGGCATGCGAGGCCCTGATAAACTTGGCCGGTACCGCCACAACAGGAATGAGCCATCTGACTGGTCACGCGCAAGTCCCCTGCGGTCTTACTTGGCACGCACTGTGCTGGGGACGCAGCCGCCAAAAGAGCCCCCACATATCCTCTCCCTCTTCCCCTCACTCTTCTGGATTTCCGCCGCTTCCCTCTTCCACCCATCTTGCCATCCACAACAGCATCACTTTCTGAGCAACCGAAGCTTCAAAGAGCCCCAGGATCTTCCCGCGACCTCTACACAGCCACCTCAACAACAAACTACACGCCGATTCAGCGAGACACTACTACAGTCGTCGGTCGCTACACCCCTCACCCCTCAATACAACCCTTCTCCCCAGGTCACCCCGAAAACTTCGAGTTTATGTCAGGCGCAACCGAGATCCAGAATCTCAAGAGCCGCGGTGAGTCCTTATCTGCCCACGGTTTTATTTTGCTTCTTTTGGAACACGTCGTCCACCGCCTCCGCGATTGCGGCGGCGCTGGTTGATGTGACGTTGCCGATGGATTTGTTTGTCCTGCTCGCGGTGGGACCTAGCATTTCTGTTCCGCAACAATCCAACCCCCGGCCCCACCTCACTCTCTGTGTCCCAAAGGCGCCGTCGCTGACTCGAATGTTTGCGCAGACCCCTTCGCCGAAGCCGACGAAGACTCGGGACAGACTACTCAAACCCAGGAGTATATCCACATCCGCATCCAGCGTACGTTGTCCCCGACACCCGGCTGTCGCGTGACCCGGGGCTTGCCCGGACCGCGGCGGTGGCATCATAGGGCTGGAAATTGACGAAAAGTGCTACAGAGCGTAATGGACGCAAGACCTTGACCACGGTGCAAGGTATTCCCGCCAAGTTCGACCACAAGAAGATCCTCAAGGTCATCAAGAAGGAATTCGGTATGTCTCCTCGGCTCGAGTACAGTCAGCCTGACGCTAACCGTCATGCAGCCTGCAATGGCACCATCATCAGTGACACCGAGTCCAAGGGTATGGGCGAGGTGATCCAGCTCCAGGGCGACCACCGTATCAAGATCAAGGATTTCCTCATCGATTCCGAGACCGGCCTGGCCATCGATGAGAAGAACATCAAGGTGCGTCTTGTCAATTGATGCCCACATTGACCAGCAGATCATTCACTAACCACCTTGGACAGATCCACGGCTTCTAAGTCGGGCATGTCCGTCGTGCCGCAGCTCAGCGGCCTGGGCTCCTAAGCGGGGCGTCCGGGGCGGGGTTCGGTTCACTCACAGAGGCCGAGCTTATCAATGAATATCTGAGCAAGAAGAAGACCCGTCAGAAGGGTCACGCGGCACGCACACATGATACCCGGAAGCTGGAAGAAGGACTTCCTCTTTCCCTAAGAAGAGACCGCACGACGAGGAGAGGTGTAGTTTTTGGTGCTTCGAGGCCCATTTGCTTATTTGTCGTTTCTTCAGCTTTAGTTGACAGGACGGCCGCAGCCTGCATGTCCTTCGTTAAGCGTCTGCAGGTCTTGTAGTGTTAGGCAATGGAATTCGTGGACGAAATATTCCGATCCTTCATTTTTGCCATGCCTGTTGTCCTAGTTCTGACATACATAAGTACCTAAACCCTGCGCCACAACTCCCAACTAATACATGGCATGGCGCCCTTCGTAATCCGTGGCATGGCATGTTACCCAGATTGCCATCCAAGAAGAGAATATATGATATATACGAACAGGAACACCCCAAAACGCCGAGCCCTGAAAACGCAAGAAGACAAAGCACAAATTCGAAGAAACAAACGTTCTCATGCTCTTAAAGCTCCCTGGTGATGTCGCCGTATTCCATGACCCGTATGGCCAGTTTGCCGGCCGCATGGGACACGCGCCGGACGAGGTTGAGCAGCGGGATGTCGGGGTAGTCGGAGCGGTTCGAGTGCAGCTGAGCGAGGAGGGCGACCATGCTGACGAAGCTGGCGATGGAGAAGACGCTGATCGACATGGACGTCTCTTTGCGGATGTTGATCTTGCGCTGGGTTATGTGGTAGATGACTGTGAGGGTCTGTTGTTGCAGGTTCAACGGATTAGTCTCCTGCCGGTAAGGGGAGGCGGTGATTTGGGGGGAGGGGGCTGCGGACCGTCGAAATGATGATCCAGGCCGGGAGGATCAGGCGAGGATCTTCGAACCCGCCGGTTAGGTGCAGGACCCAGGAGGTGAGGTAGCCGTTTATTGCGTCGACGGTGAGGAGCCGGACGATGGTGGCTTGCGGCGTGTAGTGGAGCAGCCAGCGGGACATGAGGCAGTCGGTAAAGAAGAAGGAGAGGTAGCCTGATGCGCAGCACTGGGGCGTTGGTTGAACAGCACGAGTCAGTACGGCGCCTCATCATGGATAGCAGACCGGTATGAAGTTCTGCACGGCGTGGGTGTGTTGGGTAACTCACCCAGATGGTGGCTAGCAGCGCCTCGGTGAGCCGCAGCCGGGCTTCAAAGGCCAGGTCGTAGCCTGATGTCGACGACGGGCCCGCGCCGCCACCCCGGCCGAGCTTGCTCAATGCGCCACCATCGATGACCCGGTCGAGGTACATGAGGTGCAGGGTGGCCAGCAGGCGGAGGGCATTGGGCAGGCCGAACAGCACGTCTGGGAGGATGGAGACGAGGCGGCAGAGGAAGAGGACGGGGTACCACTTCTTGGAGACGCCCAGGGCGACGGCGACGCGGGGCTGGAGGAGGGTGGACCGCACTGGGCCGGGTGCTATCGTTTCTGCAGCTGCGGTGCCGCTCCCGTGGGTGTGTGCGTGGCCATGGCCGTAGACGGAAGCGGGCGGGGCCGCGGCGCGGGCGGCATGGTCGACACCGGCCGGAGTTGGTGCAGCAGCGGGGCCGTTCCGGGGGCGGGCCTCGGGAGGGTAGTGATTTGCAACGTGTCGGTTATCCGCCCGCGCCTGGTACGCGGGAGGCTTCGCGCGGTTGTACATCAAGACTCGTCTCCCCACCCATGGAGCATTGGAAACCTGGGTTTTCTTCTGGACGGGAAGAGGGAAATGGGCAGCCGTCTTGGGTGATTGGAATCCCGTCCTGAGGTCATTTTCGCAAGGGTGCTGCTGCGATTCAATCTCTGCGGGGGTAGCCCTGATAAGACCCCTGTGCTGCCTGTGGGGGCGTTGATTGGCCAAGCACGGTCTCTGCCCCGCAAGTTTTTCTGCTGGGCAGTCATTCCACTGCATTGGGATTTTTTGAGCTCGGTTCATGATCGCGGACTTGGTCGAAGGTGGACGCTGATTCACGGTGCTACACTCCCCACCACAGCTACGACGACCCGACTCAACACGACAGGGCCACGGCCAAGACCACGCCGACCCGAAACGCGCTTCCAGGCCGCACATTGACCGTCGAGGAGGCGATCAGCGGGAAGGGGAAGCGGAACAAGACGGGCGTCGCCCTCGACGACAAGGAAGAACAGAAGTCACCATGCCGCCGCCGCCGTCGCTGTCGTCGTTACGGTTGGGCCTCGGGGCCCGGCAGCTGCTCTCCGTCAGGCCTACGGCGGCGAGGAGGATAGCACCGCCCTCTGTCAGCCGGTCATGTCTCCTGCAACCGGCCTCCCCCTTCAGCACTTCCCAGCCGCGGCCGGGCCATGGGGTCATGCGCCGGGCGCTGGAACAAAACAGCCCTCGAACCGCATCATCTCAGTCACCCAAGTTGGAAATGGCCACACGGATGAACAACCTCAGCGAACTAGGGACAGACAGTATCTCCGTGGTTCTGCCAGGTGCGTCAACCTGGCTAGCAGGCTGGGACAGGGGCGGGGACGGGAACAGTGGCTAACTCGGCATGCTGCCCCAACAGGAACTTTTGTTATCCCTACGCTCTCGCAGTTCCCCAAGCCGCTCAGCCAGAAGCTCAGCTTTCTTGGCCAGTGGTTGCTCATCAAGGGGCAGGAAGCCCTCACGAACGGAGCTCTGCGGTTCTCCTCGAAGCCCACCATCTTCAAGGCGGCCCAGTTCAAGCCCAACCGATCCCTTCTGGTCCCCACTGCGAAGGCCCTCCACCGGTCCATGGCCGAGTCTCTGGCCGCCGGAGACAAAACCACCCTCAGCAAGATTTGCTCCCGGAAGCTCGCCAACACCTTGCTCGCGAGTATCGATGCCCGCCCGCGCGGGCGCCGGTACGGCTGGGAGCTGGTCGCATACACCAACAAGCTGTTTTACCCGACCATCCGATCCCACAGGATGTCGCCTGTTTCGCGCGACCGCCACGCCCCGGTCATCAGGCAGGTCGTCGTCGCCATCTCCAGCAAGCAGCGCAGATTCCAATACGACGCACAGGGCGGAGTAGTGCCAGGCAGCGAGAAGGTGATTGACGTGGTCGAGAACGTGGCCATGGCATGCGTCATCGACGCGAGGACGTGGAAGCAAGGGGAGTGGGTTCTCGTCGGCACGGTCAAGCCGACCACCTTTGAGGAGTGGCAGGGAGAGAAGGAGCTCCTGAAGACGATGCTGCACGAGCCATGAGAAGACCTGTCCGGCCGGCTGACCAGGAAGCATGTACGATGGGCACGGATCGCGATGTACGAGATATTGTAGCTATCCCTCCAGGCACAGCGAGCATGCCATGTAAAAACAATACCACATGTACCAACATGCTCTTGCGGACAAAGTCTCTCTCCTACGAAAATAACAACATAACCGTCAACGGCGCCTCATCTCTCTCCCACTGCAACCCCCCCCAGCAGCATCGCCACCGCATCCCTCGCTTTCCTCACCTCCTCCTCCAACATTTCCACCTTTCTCCCCACGCTAACCACCATCGCAGCCGCCTCCATGCTTTCTGCACCCTCCCTTGCCGCCCCGCCGGCATTGACCCTCTCCACATAAGCGGTCAGACTTCCCGATGTAGGCGTACGCCATACAGCCCGCCCGTCAGCCTGCATCCAGTCGAGGGTGTTGCTCAAATCGCGGAGCGTGGCGAGGGTCTTGCCCAGGACCTGGAGCCGGGCGCGGATCCACAGTTGGGTTTCGTTGGCTAGCGTCCACGTGGTGGTGGCATGGCTGAGTTGGGAGGTGAGATGAGTGATTTGCTGGATGAGGGTGCGCTCTGTTTCGGGAGTGTCGTGGAGGTCGAGGGAGAGGGTGGTGGCGGTGGTGTGGAGGAGGGTGGTTAGGTGGGCGGTTGTGTTGTGCCAGGCTTTTTCCGCTCGCTGAAGGGAGGTGAGGAGGTGTTGGAGGTTGTGAAGGGAGAGCTCCATTGTACGGGAAGTGGTTTGGTGTGAGGCTGGTTGCCTGGGGGAAGGGATGTCATAACTTTGGGGAGGGAACGGAAGGAGTGAGGACCAAGCGGACGCAAGAACGGACATCTTGAGAGGTGGTATATATATACTGTAGTTTGTCTCCCTGGATGTAAGCACAGGGCAGAAGTCATGGTTCAAGTCAGAATTGCAAGATGCCACGGCGGTTGACGCAGCAAGGTAGAACAAACTCTATGCGAGATTCAACGAGCACATGGAGACAGCGCGTTGTACAAGATGGCGAAGTGAGACCAGCAAGGGCTGCCAGAGATATGTGAGATGGAGTCGGAGTCATGTTGCTAGATACTCTCTCTATCGACACGGGAAGTTGGCCAAGTAACACATTGACAGACAACCGCAGTGTTGTCTGGCTCTGGTGACATCAAGCCTGAGTGCTGGCTTGGGTAGGTAGGTACAATTGGTTGGTGGTCGCACAGCTTCAGCCAGATGTGACCCAACACCCGTGTTTTCCCTCCGCTAGCCACGGGCTGGTCTAGAAGAACTTGCCCGTGGTCTTGGCGATGCCGGGCGCATCAGAGGCGCTCTCGCTGTCCTGGCCAGCTTCAGGGTCGACAAGCTGCGGCCCGCCAACGGCAAGCGGGCGGTCGAGGGCATCAAACCTCTTCCCGCTGAGCCTGGCCCTGACATACTGAAACCCAAGCCGCAGAACCAGCGCGCCAAATCCCCAGAGAATCCCGCCAACCGGAGCAGCCACGAAGGCGCCAAAGGCACCCCAATCGTCCGTGTACAACCCCTGCTCCAACAGCATCAGCTCGGCACCCAGCTGGGCATCCCCGTAGTAGACGGTGCCGAACAAGAACACGGTAAACAGCCCGCCGAGCCCGCCGACGACGACGTCGAAGCCCCTCCACCAATAGCACGCGTCCGACAGGCCAATCACCAGCACAGGAATCGTCGCAGCCGAGACCAGATCCGAGATGAGGTAGATCTGCAGGATGGACGGCGCCCGGATGGCAATCACCACGACGGGGATCATGACTAGCACCACGCCGGCGCGGATCCACCAGATGTTCAGTCTGTTGCGGAACAGGTCGTTGGACGCCGACGTGACCATGGCCGACTGGAACGAGTCGAACGCGGCGGTGCTGAGGGCGACGGACATGACGAGGACGAAGCCGACGACCCAGTTGGGCAGCTGCATGAGGAGAGCGAAGAATGCAACGGAGCCGTCGACGGGCTCCTCCTCCGTGCCGGGCCAGATGCCTGCCCAGGCAGCGATGAGGCCGGTGGAGCCGACAAGGGTCACAATGATGAGCACACCCACGACGGCGCCCGAAACGCCGAGCCAGAGGTCCTTGTCAGTCTTGGAAGCGAAGGTGCGCAACCAGAAGTTGGACTGAGGGGAATAAGTTAGCTGGTGAGATCCAGAGAAGGGGCAACGGGGTGGCAACGCACCAGGAAGAAGTCGTTGGTTAGAATGGCGACGGGCAGGATGTAAAGCAGCTGCCATCCCAGAAGGCTTGCCTTGGTGAGGCCAGAAGGTTCGATCAAGCTCGTGTCGATTTTGGTTTCGACGCCGATGGCAATGGTAGCAATGACAATCAACCCCATCACCATAGCTCCCTGGATGTTGTCCGTGAAAAAGGAGACCTTAAACCCTCCCAGGGCTAGACTCACAAAGTCAGTTGAGCTTTTGAGGCGTAGGGAGCGTGATTTGAACGTACAGGTGTAAATCGTCGTGACGATGCATTCGACAATGAGGACAGGGAGCCCGTCGATGCCAGTCAAGAGGTTGACAACCTGACCAATGGCGGAGAGCTCCGACACCATGTACAGGAAGAGCGTGACCAGCGTCATAAAGCTGAGGTAAAGCGCGGCAAACGTCCCGTATCGCTGCCTCGTCCACTCAGTGAGGACGAACCCTTGAGGGCACTTGCGTCGGATGATGGGACCAAGGGCGGCAAAGATCAGCAGAGGTAGGGCAGACGAGAGGGCGTAGACAACCACGCCCTGAACACCAGCTAGCGTCGCGAGCTGGGGGTAGGCGAAGAGGATGCCGGATCCAAGGGCTGCGGAGATTAGTACGTCAATACAGTGGTGAGGGGGAGGAAGGGGGTATCAGAGCGGCAGCACGTTTCCCACGCAAGCATTAACTTGATCGAGTATCACGGTACAATCTCAGCTTCGTATCCACAGGACTCTGGCTCTCCCCCGCTTGCCACTCTACTTCCATGTCGGAGTGGAGGAAGATAAGAGTGGGGGAGGTTGGAACCAGAGAACCTGCTTCAACTCCGCGCCCGTAGTGAGCCGCAGTCTTTACCTCCCCCAAACCACAACCAACAGCATCCCCACGCCGCCAGAGACGGCGTTGGAAGAAACTGAGGGAAGCAGAAGGAGAGGTCAAAGACTTGGTGAGGTTTTGGGTACGAACCTGTGGTCGGCTTTGTGGCCTTCCTCATCGTCGGATCAGCCGTCCATCTCCCTCTCCCGATCAAGGTGGCGTGATGTCTCTCTGCTAGCATGCTTTCCGGCTGTCGCGTTGCTACCGCTCTAATCTCTGAACGGCCCTCGAGGGGCACTCTTCAGTCGCATTTCTCACTCACCAGATGCGATGAAGTTCAGGGTGAGCGGCAGGGCTGTCAGGGGCCCGTGGTCAGCATCCACCAAACATGAGGGAGAGGGAGGGATGGGTTCAAAGCGAGGATCTTCGTCAATCCTCGCGTTTTTCTCTGCGCCCACCCCGGAGAAGAGCATCCTAACCCGTCTGAGTTCTGTTGCCGGCCAAGAACTCGCCCTTGCTCTGGTTCCTGAACTTCCAGGCAACGCCTGTACCCATCACCCTGCGCCACGTCAGCATGTGGCTCTCGGTGGCGGCTCACGGTGGGATGTCAGAGCGCGCTCTCTCGGCGTCTCTTGTCTTTGTCTCACAGAAATGCTCCATATGTCAGGTAGACAATGGCGTTGGACGCCTCGAACGACGGCTGTCCCATGTTGAACGGCGGTGCGAGAAGAGATGCCAGGTGAGATGAATGGTGTTGGTTTCTTGTGAAAATCCTTCGAGATGGGACAAGAAAGGAATCATCAAAAAGTGTTGGGGCAGTCGCGGTCTTTTCAGAGACTCTGGCTAGTGCTGTCTGCTGGGTTGTGATACACAGCACACCAACTTACTAAGTGCCGAAGTTTTCACAGGCCTGCCTGACCAATGATTTCCCGATCTGGAGGCCGGTTACAGGAAGCTAAACCATGCAGAGGAAGGTTGCTCAGGGCTGCCCTGCAACAATTGGAGACCTTGGAAGGGTGGCGTGGGGGTGGGCTTGGTGGGCTGCCAGACCCTAGGACAGGACACACTCAGTCTGCACGCTGCAAACACTCGAAGCGTATCATGCTCTTGCCTGTCTAAACACGCGATGAGCGTGGCAAGAGTCCATATTCTCGGGGAGTGTTCAAAAACGTGGTGCACTTCCCGGTATGGCTGGGAAGATGAGACTCTTTTGCCTCACAACAGCGCGCATGTCCATTGCTGGACTGTGTGGAGCGTGTGCAGCGCAACAGCGGGGTGTGCCAAGGTGGGGTGCTGGGCTAAAAAGGACAGGAGTGGTGTCCGCGTGATGCGGAGGAGAGGGTCCGCCTCGCATCACGAGCAAACAGCCAAAAGTTTAGAGCATGAGCCACACCCGATTTGAACGGATAACCTTTCGATCTGGAGTCGAACGCGCTACCGTTGCGCCAGCAGCCCCGCTTTTATTTGTTGAAGAGAG
>FTCU01002169.1_pt1 | contig 14504 bp, 10 predicted proteins | sample 1639521 | NCBI WGS metagenome assembly FTCU01 (sample SAMEA3914864, study PRJEB12502) | metagenome | biome: forest; material: soil | place: USA | collected 2012-03-12 | depth 0.3 m
GGAGATGCCGCGCGGGGCCCACCAGTAGAAGAGGGAGAGGGCCTGGAGCGTGGCGAGGCCCGAGCCGCCGGGCTCCTCGTCGTTGTAGAAGATGGAGGTGGCGCGCTTGTAGTAGGTGGCGGGCCCGTCGTGCGGCGTGAGCGGCGGGCGGATGTGGCTGCCGGCCACGGCCAGGGCGTTGGCCAGCAGCGGGGAGCGCATCGTGTCCTCGGCGATGCGGTCGACGTCGAGCACGGGGCACCACGGGTAGCAGAACTCGGTGTAGGTGTCGGCGTAGATCTGCTGCAGCTCCTGCTGGCGGGCATCGGAGAAGCTGTAGCCGTACTCCAGGGAGGCGTGGAGCTCCTGCTCCTCGGCGATCTCGGCGTGGGTCTCGGGGCCGTAGACGTTGAGGAAGCCTGTGTCGACGTCGCTTGGGTTGCTCCTCGACGTCGCCACGCCTTCGGGCACGCCTGTCAGCAGCTCGGTGGTGGGGTGTGGCGGCGTTACGCCATTGAGAGACGGTGGCCGTGGTTGTTGGCGATGCGGTGTCGGCTGCGAGGGTATGATGGACTGGAGCAGGATGGTTGACGGCGGCGGTAGCGGAGGAGGGGCCAGCGGGAGACGAGGCGGCGGCAGGGTGGGCGCGGCGTCGTGTCGCGAGCCATCCGGGGACGACGGCGACGGCGATGGCGGGCGGCCTTCGTGGGACAGACTGGCATGCGTGCCCTTCTTGCGCTTGGATGGGCGGATGTGGCACTCGGAGCCCGCCGAGTCGCAGTTGGAGCATGTGGCGTGTCCTTTGCTGGTCTTGACCTGCAGGTCGCATTTGACCTTCTTCGCGTGGCAGGCCGAGCATACCAGCTCGGCGCGCTTGCGTTTGGGCTGGCGGCTGTCGAAGTGAAGCCAGTCTCCGGCGAGGTCGGCCATGGTCGGCGTTGGGTTGGCGTTGGCGTGGGGTTGGTGTTCGGATCCTTCAGAGGGTCTTCAGAGGGTCTTCAGGGTCTTCAGAGGGTCCCCACGCGTGGGAGAGGGTCGCGGGGGTGGATGCAGTGCATGTGTCTGCCGGACTGTAATTCTTTCACACCTAATTGTTCAATGGTCACCCGAACTGCCACATCTGGGCTATCGAACGGACCGTGACTAGCGCTGTGTTGCGTTGCGTTGTCGGGAAGAAACAGTTAGCGGCATCGGTTCGGAGTTCATCGGGTCGTGCACTGGCGACCTGCACTGAGTGCACCCGACTCCAGTTCTCGCTGACAGAGCGCCACGTGCGGGGAATTGGGGGACCCTGTCCCGAGCCTGTCACGCGAATGCGGGGAACTGTGGAGGAGCAAGGTGGGACCTCTGCCGCACATCCCCGGCCAATCTGCATCTGCACTCGATCTTGCATTTGTCACCGGCATTTGGCCTCCAACCAATCATGCAACCAACCAACTCATCTGTCACCCAAGCCCATGGTTCGGGATCAGCATCCTGGCACGCACTTTCATCATGTGACGGGAAAGAACAGAATAACAAACGCCAAACACAGAAAAGGCAACGGGAAGAGCCAGCCCTGACTCGTGGTTGCATCCCTCCATGGTGTCCCGGATGCAACGACCTCGAAGGTGTTTCACAGCTTCTTCGCACCAGTCACTCGCCGTTAACAACTCTGGCTCTGCTTTTTGGGCAAACGCTTCATATTAACCTCCTCTGCAGGCTGTTTACCTCGCGCAAATTAAACGAATAATATCAAGTCTGGGAGGTCTCATAACCAACAGACATCGCTTCCCTTAAAACAACTTGCATTGGACTCCCATGACCCCATCTCATCCCTCCTCCACCACCCAGACCTCCTAGAGGATATACCGGAATTGAGGGTTCTGTATTTGGTCAGCACGGGATCCCCTTTTCCGATGAAAACATGTCTCACCTTGCGATCCGTCGAGTCGTCCTCGTACGCGTGGTCGAAACCCTCCATGACGCCCGCCTTGTCGCGCCGCCGGTTGTCCCAGATACACACGAGCCGATATACAAGGATCAACCCGGCCGCAGCCAGCGCCGTGATCAGCACGATGATGAAGCCGGGCGCATACCGCGGCGCGTCCTCGGCGTGGAAGGCCAGGGGGCCGACAAAGTTACCTGGGGTTTTCTGTTAGCACTCTGTGGGATACACCATGACATGCAAGGAGAGCTCACCAAGGCAGTAGCCGATGTAGATGCCCGAACTGGCAATCGACCGCTTGGTGTAGCCCGCCGTGTTGGCCACGCCCAGGCCCATGAGGACCGCGTACCCGGCACCAATCGACGGCAAGATGGTGGTGCCGATCAGCAGGCCGGCCTTGGCCGACATCGGCAGCTTCCACAGCAAAAGACAGGCCAGCGTGGTGCCCAGCTGCGCGACAAAGATGATGTAAGTGCGGTTGTTCTTGTACTTGTACGCCAGGAACGACCCGATCAGCATCATGGTGCCCGAGTACGCGCCCGCCGGGCACAGCAGCAGCAGCGAGTTGAGCTGGCTGAAGCCGAAGCCCGAGATGATGATGGGGATGAAGGCCGAGATGGGCCCGTTGGCGATCATGCTGAGCAGCGAGACCGAAAAAAGCAGCCAGAACTTGACGTCGGTCGCGAGCTCCCACACCTGGTCCATCTTGTAGTGCGTGTTGCGCACCCCCGAGTTGTTGCTGCGCAGCCGCGCCACCAAGATGTAGCGCTCGCGCTCGGTGAAGCCGCGCGCGCGGATCGGGTCCGGCGGCAGCGCGTAGAGCAGGCAGAGGCCCCACGCCATGGTCAGCGCGCCGCCAAAGTAGTACATGTAGCGCCACGACGACACGCCGCCGCCGATGAGCCCGAAGCCGTAGTTGATCAGCGGCGAGAAGATGGACACGTAGCCCGTGCAGCAGTACCAGATGCCCATGCGCATGGCCTGCTCCTGCTTGCGGTACCACGATCCCTGTTCATACTATGTTAGAACACTGTCGTTGTGACAAACGAGGAGGATTGAGCACTTACAACGATGAGCATAAACATGGGACTAATACCGCTCTCCAGCACGCCGAGGAAGAAGCGCTGGGCGTACACGCCCTGGTAGTTGTGGCAGACGGTGGTCAAGATCAGGGTCAGGCCCCAGAGAGTGACGGTTGCCGACGCGACGCGCTCGACGGGGTACCGCTGGGCAAGAATCATGCAAGGATAGGCGCCAATGATGAAGCCGAGATAGAAGATGGACGCGATCCACGAGTAGCGGTTGCCCACCAACAGGTCGAGGTCCTTGCGCAGGCCGAACAGAGCCTGGGGGTTTTGTTAGCGGTTGAACTTCTGAGAAACAGAAGAAGCGACTTACAGCCTGCGAGATCATGGCCTTGTCGTAGTACTGCAGCGTGTAGGTCAGGCACATGACGGGCATCAACTTCCAGTCGATCTTGCGCCGGAGCTTGTTCTCTTCCTCCTCGGTCCACTCCTGCTCGCCCGTGTAGGCGGCCAGCACCTTCATGGCCTCGTCCGTGTGGACGGTGTCCACCTCGGGCTTGGACGCCTCAACATCGCGGCTGTGGTCCGACAGCTCGGCCGCCGTGACCTCGGCCTTGTCGGAAGCGGTCGACATGGTGATGGTAGGGACTCTTCTCCGACTCAAGGTTGTAGAGACAGTCAGCGTGGGATCGGCGCGACGAGTCTGGTCGAGTCGGATTCGAGTTCCCAAAACCGGTCCGTTGGGTCGGTTTATGTAACTTCAAGGACTCCCTGGCGGTGTGCCACCCACTACGCCCGGCTGCGATGGCTGTGGAGAAGAAGCCTGGCAAAGTATGGGGAAACACGGGGTAGGCGGCCCAGTGTGGGGTAGCCACGGGGTCCAGCTGGGCCCAAGACGGTACTACTGCTGCGAGACAGACTGCCGGGAAGTAGTTGCTGCGGCGAGGACGTGTCGGGAAGAGGTCTGTGTCGTTGACAATCAATGTCTAGCGAGTCAAGCGAGATCTGCTGTGTATCTCGCAGACAACAAAAACCAGCAGCTCGATCTTGGTCTCGCCCCTCCTCCCTGGTCCTTGACTTACAGCCAAGCGACGAGTGGACACAGCCTTGGCGGCTTATCCCAAACGAGATATCCGGGGCCCGCCAAAGGATAGCCCATTGCCGTGTCACAAATCCTGCCGGAGCACATGCGGGGTTCCCGGGATCCCCTGATCAACGAAAGAGCCCCAAGGAGCGCCAAGTGGCGATGACGACGGGGAAGCCTGGCTACCCCAGCTACCCCGCAAGTGGGACAGCCGACCTTGTACCGGAATCGGCACCGCGAGTCCGCCGTCGTCGCCGTCGTCAGCGCCGACTTGGCTGGACTTAATGTGTAAGCCCCTATCTTGTCTCACGCAGCACGGACAGCCTTGGCTCAGATCAGCACAGCTTCAAACTTATTCACTCACCGCAGTACATTCACCAAGTTCAACACCCAAGCAACAGCATCAGCTGCAAAAACAACATGTCTGCCAACGAAGCGACCCCCGTCCAGCTCCCTGCCGGCCAGGAGACGGTGACGGTCAAGCTGATCAACCCCGTCAACTTTGGGCCGGCCATCCTGAATCGGTTCATGGCGCCTCCGGTGCCAGGGGTCGATACGCACAAGGACTCACCCTCATTCTCCTTTCTGCTCGAGCACCCCTCAGGACGCAAGCTGGTGTGGGATCTGGGCATCCGAAAGGACTACATGAACCATGCCCCTAAGATTGCGGACTACCTCCCCACAACCAATTACACCATCGACGTGTCCAAGAACGTGGCCGAGATCCTCGAGGAAGGCGGTGTGAAGCCCAGCGAGATTGAAGGGGTCATCTGGAGGTTGGTGGACATCCTTGGCAGCGGTGGCAATCAATAGCTCACTCAGCTGGCTTGTGTCATTCGAGGCTGACCGAGATTGTGAACAGCCATTGGCACTGGGACCACATCGGCGACCCGTCCACCTTCCCCCCCACCACAAGCCTAATCGTCGGGCCCGGATTCAAGCAAGGCCTGCTCCCAGGCTTCCCAGCAAACCCCGACTCGCCGCTCCTAGAAACCGACTACGCGTAGGTCACCCCCCCACCACAGAAACACAACATCAGCAAACTCACACCCCCCAAAGCGGCCGCAACCTCATCGAAATCGACTTCACCGGCCCCAACACCCTCAAAATCGGCCGCTTCCAAGCCCTCGACTACTTCCACGACGGCTCCTTCTACCTCCTCGACAGCCCCGGCCACGCAATCGGCCACCTCTGCGGCCTCGCCCGCACCACACTCAACCCCGACACCTTCATCCTCCTCGGCGGCGACGTCTGCCACTACGCAGGCATCTTCCGGCCCTCGGTGCACCTGCCCATGCCGGAAGCCATTACGCCCCACCCGTGCAACCCTTCTGTCACGGGGCCGCCCATGTGCCCCGGCCACGCGTGGGAAGAACTGCAGCGCTCGCGCGGGCGGAAGGCGACGGATACGCTTTACGATATGACGTATGGGTTGGACATTCCGCTTGCTACGCAGACGATGGGGAAGTTGCAGGAGCTGGACTGTTTGGAGAATGTGCTTGTGGTGATTGCGCACGATGCTACGGTGCGGGATGGGGCGCGGCATTTTCCGGAGAGTTTGAATGCGTGGAAGGCGGAGGGGTTGGGGGAGAGGGTGAGGTGGGCCTTTTTGGGGGATTTGGAGGTTTATTGGAAAGCAAAGGGGTTGTGCGAGTAGATGGAGATCGTCCGTGGTGTGAAGTTTCTGTGTGACTGTGTTAGTTGTTGGATTATTGGATATCTGGGCAGCTAGTCTCGGCAGTGGCAGCGAGCCGCACTAATTTATTGGCACTTCTCGTTGATCACTTGGCCAGGCACTCTGCTACACTACGATACCGGGGACCTTTCCAAGTTCGGACATGGGCCTCTCGGCATTGGCGTTGTCATCGGCATCGTCGATGCGTACGAGTACACGAGTCTCCGGCAATGGTGTTGAGCCGGACAGCGGCAATACGGCATGCCCGAGACACCGGCACACTCTCAACAGATCCGGCAGTGTCCGCTTTGGGATAACCGCAATGCCGGAGGCTGGAGCGCAGGTGTGTGTGGGGATGCCATGCTTGGGAGGCGGGTCAGGGGTGGAGGTGGCGTTGTGGAGAAATCCCATCCTTCCCATGTGAGGTGTGGGATGAAGTTGGGGAAATCAGGGGAACCCCGCATGGAGCTCACATTCCTCAAGGGTACCGGCCGGCACTGGAAAAGTTGGGTTGAAGCTACCCCTCCAGAAAACACCCGCGTCGCGGCCCCGAGGACGACACCATCAGACACCAAAGTGCTGCTCAAAATCACCATACGCCCACACACAGGACACTCAACCCCCGTTCTCCGTATCAATCTCACGCCATACCACAGTCACCCCTTTCTTTCCTTGTCTATCCAATACTCGTCAAACATGTCGGCCTTTGAAGCGGCCAACAAGGATCTGGACTACGATGTCCTCATCGTCGGTGCTGGTCTGAGCGGTCTCTACACTCTCCACCGGATACGACAGCTGGGGTTGCGCGTCAAGGTGCTCGAGGCTGGCGAGGCAGAGGGCGGCACATGGTTCTGGTAAGCTTCATCAGCGCACTCTCCGAGCTGAGAAGCTTGGATACTGAAATCATCCACTCACACGCTCTTGCTCAGGAACCGGTATCCAGGCGCACGGTTCGACTCGGAGAGCTATTCCTACATCTTTTCATTCTCACAAGAGCTGCTCGACGAGTGGGACTGGACTGAGCACTTCTCCCCCCAGCCCGAGACGCTCAAGTACATCCAGTACTTCACCAAAAAGTTCGATCTCAAGAAGGACATCCAGTTCAACACGCGGGTCCAGTCAGCACACTTCCAGAGCGCCAGCAACAGCTGGCTGCTCACGGGCGAGGATGGGCGGCAGTACACGTCACGGTACATCATCACAGCCATGGGCATCCTCAACCAGCCCACACTCCCCGACATCGCCGGCGTCAACGACTTCAAGGGCCAGGCGTGGCACACGGCCCGGTGGCCAGCCGACCACTCGGCGCTCCAGGGCAAGCGCGTGGGCATTATCGGCACGGGGGCGACAGCCATCCAGACCATCCAGGAGATCTACAAGATGTGCGGCAGCCTGACCGTGTTCCAGCGGACACCCAACTGGACGGCGCCGCTGCGCAACACCAAGATCACGCCCGAGGAGATGGCCGACATCCGCCGGCGGTACCCGACCATCTTCCAGCAGTGCCTCGAGTCGTACTCGTGCTTCATCCATGTCACCGACTACCGCAAGACGACCGAGATCCCCCGCGAGGAGCTCGAGGCGCACTGGGAGGAGCTCTTCAAGGAGCCGGGCTTTGCCAAGGTGCTCAGCGTGTCGGTCGACGTGGCCACGGACCGCGACGCCAACAAGCTGTACAGCGACTTCCACGCCAAGAAGATCCGCGCCCGCATCAACGACCCCGCGGTCGCCGAGAAGCTGATCCCCAAGAACCACGGGTTCGGCACCCGCCGCGTCCCGCTCGAAAGCGGCTACTACGAGGCCTTCAACGAGCCCAACGTCAAGCTCGTCGACATCCGCGAGACGCCGATCGAGCGCATCACAGAAAAGGGCGTCCTCGTGGGCGACGAGGAGCACGAGCTCGACGTGCTCATCTACGCGACCGGCTTCGACGCCGTGACGGGCTCGTTCGGCGCGGTGGATTTCCAGGGCATCGGCGGACAGAAGCTCAAGGACACGTGGGCCGGCGGCATCCAGACCTTCCTGGGCCTGACGGTCAAGGACTTCCCCAACATGTTCATGGTCATGGGGCCGCACCAGATGTTTGGCAACATCCCGCGCAGCATCGAGTACGCCGTCGATTGGGTGGCGGATTTTATTGAGTATGCAAGGGATCACAACGTGCTCTCGGTGCAGCCGACGCAGGAGAAGATGGATTTGTGGTATAAGCATGTTGAGGAGCTTGGGCAGGGGTTGTTGGCGAACGAGGTTGACTCGTGGATGACGGGCGTGAATAAGAATCTTAAGGCTAAGCAGAAGCGGTCGCTGACGAGGTACAACGGGCCGGCGCCGGGGTATAGGAAGGAGTGTGATGCTGTCAAGGCGAGGAATTACTCGGATTTTGTTATGGGTTAGGTACTTTGGGTAGTTAGATGGGATGGAGTTGGGTAATAGTTTACGGCTTTTGAGATGCTGTTACATGCCGAGATTTTGAAAGTGAAGTCCAAAGTGAAGTCTTGAAAGTCAAGATTTGCGTGAGATGCGTTGAGATGTGCGTTCAAAAGGGGCTGGTTCAGGGGTAACGACCATCAGATATTTCTTACTTGTCAAACTGCATCATCATCCAGTGACAACCCATACACACAAAGACATCCATTCATTCCATTCATTTGTCATGATCCTCCTCTCTGCGTCATCACTCCGCCTTGATCTCAAACACCCCCGTCGCCTTGGGCCCGCTCAGCGCCCACAGAATCCCATCCTCCACCACCTTATCCCACCGCTTGCACTCAGACAGCTTGTCGCCATACCTCCTAAACCCATGCGGCACCCCAGGAAACACAGTCACATCCGTCGGCACGCCCGCCTCCGCCAGCCTCTTCGCAAACAACAACCCCTCATCCCGCAGCGGATCGAACCCCGCCACGCCAAACACACACGGCGGCATCCCCCCCAACTCCTCGACACTAGCCAACCCCGGATTCAACCTCCTATCCCCCTCATCCGCCCCCTCAACCTTCAACAAATCCATAAACAACCGACACACCGCCCTCGGGAGCACCGGCGCATCCTTACACGTCTCCCACGACGCCACCGCCTCCTCCTTCACCTGCTCCAACACCCCGGCATAGCAATCAATAAACACCACCGCAGGAATCATAAACACCAGCCCCGCAATCGCCGGCCTGCCCGCCCCCACCCGCCCCAAATTCTTCCCCAGCGCCAGCGACGCAGTCAAATACGCACCCGCCGAAATCCCGCCCACCACCACGCGCAGCGGGTCCGCGCCCAGCGCAGCCGCGTTGTCGTGCAGCCACTCGAACGCGTCCTCGACGTCGTTCCACGCCGTCGGGTAGGCGTGCTCCGGCGTGTGGCGGTAGTTGACGTTCAGCACCAGCACGCCGGTGTTGATGGCGACGAGGGAGCAGGCGGGGTCCTCGGAGGAGAGGGTGCCGAAGAGGAAGCCGCCGCCGTGGAGGTGGATGTACACTGGGAGTGACGGGGTGGTTGGTGCCGGGGTGTGGCGCTGGTAGGTGCGGGCTTGGATGTGGGCGCCGTCGCGGGTCGGGATGGAGTGGTCGCGGGTTTGGATTTGGGGGGCGAGGGGTTGCATTGCTTGGGCGGAGACGGTCTCGCGGAGGGTGTTGGTTTCGGCTTTGCGCTCTGAGATGGAGAGGCCTGGGGTTGGGGCGGGGAGGGTGGCTTCGAGGGCGAGCCATTCGGCGGAGGGGCCGGTGTATTGGGAGAAGTCTGCCATGGTGGTGGTGGTGGTGTGGTGGTGGTGTATGTTGAGTGGGTGGATGAGATGAGTTTGGGTGAGGGTTGTATTGGAGCTTGAGCGGGGTTGCGAGATCGAGGGCACGGAGAAGTTGCTCAGGAGGCAGAGATGGAGGGCGCTGGCACGCGAGGGTTGAGCCGGCGCCGCTGATCGGCAGCTCTCGTCACGCTGCGTCCCTCCGCCATCCGCTTCTCTTCCCACATTGAGCAACGGCCGCGAGTTGGCGCCCCGGATTGCGGGGAAACGGGCAGCAGGTGGGATGGCGGGGTGTGGGGGCAAGCCGGGTTGGCGGGTTTGGCGGAGATTCAGGGGCTATTCCCAGGGCGGATTGCCGAGGTCAGGGACGCCCTCCGCATTCTCGGGTTTAACCTTCGTGCTGGAGATAACCTGAGCGTCCGAATGTCAACGGGTTCTTGCAGCTGTGTCACCTCGTATTCGGGACCTCGTGCATTTGCGGCGTGCGGCGCCCGGCTTGAGTCGGCAACGGCCAGTGCCGTGACCACTCGGCAGTCCAGGCCATGTCCCGGGCCGAGCTCGGCAACCACATGCACGCCTGTGCCCCGTAGCGCGGTGGTGGTCGTGGGACCTGTAGATATCGCACCACCCTCCGGAACCCGTTGAGTTGAGCTAGTCGGATCACCGTCACAACCACCAACCAATCATGTCAGACATTCCTATACACCCCCCCTCTCGCTCCCTCCGGGGCCGCGTCGCCATCGTCACGGGCGCCGGAAGCGAGGGAGACGGCATCGGAAACGGCCGCGCAATCAGCATCCTGCTGGCCGAAGACGGGTGTAATGTCGTCGGCGTGGACATGAACCTGGACTGGGCCAACCGGACGGCCGAGATGGCCAACTCCAAGCCCGGCCGTGGCACCGTCATTGCCGCCAAGGGCGACGTCACAAAAGCTGCCGACTGCGAAGCCGCCATCCAGCTCGCCCTCGAAAAGTTTGGGAGACTGGACATCCTGGTCAACAACGTCGGGATAGGCGGCGCCGCGGGGACGGCCGTCGAGGTGGACATGGAGCAGTGGGCCAAGGGGCTCGAGATCAACGTGTCGAGCATGGTGCAGATGACCAAGTACGCCGTGCCGGCCATGGCGCGCAACGAGGGCGAGTCCAAGGGCGCCATCATCAACATGGGCAGCGTCGCCGGCCTGAAGGGCGGCACTCCCCACCTCCTGTATCCGACGAGCAAGGGCGCCGTGGTGAACATGACACGCGCCATGGCGGCGCATCACGCCGCGGACGGGATCAGGGTCAACTGCGTTTGCCCCGGGGTACGTCCTTCATGTGTTCTCCGTTGCTATGCAGACAATGTTACTAACAAGGTTTGCAGATGCTGTACACGCCCATGATGTATGCAAAGGGCATGAGCGAGGAGGCCAGGGCGGCTCGGAAGGCACGGAGTCTCCTCGGGACCGAGGGAACCGGGTGGGATGCGGCATGTGCCGTCGTGTTCCTCGCGTCTGATCACTCTAGGTGGATCACCGGCCTCATAATGCCCGTCGATGCTGGCACCACGGCTGCAGTGGGGATTGGGATGACGAAGGCTGCCAGTGTGAACGGTTAGACAGAGTGGGAAAGAGTCTACTTGATATCTAAGCGAATTGATGAATGATATGAACCCCTTGGCTTTTGGACCGTGTCTCGTCAGAGCTCGACGCCCTCGATTACTCCGAGGGATATTATTTAAAGGGGCTGCCTGGCAAGTGAAAGCATGGGCCATGGTCGACATATCCATATTATCAACCCATTTGACGATTGCCCACTGAATTAGAGACTTGAATCATGACTTAAACCAGGGGGATTCCGAGGTGTTTTCACAAGTCGTCCAGGGCCAAGGCCACCAGCTACGGACCGGTTGCATTGAGACTGTGATTGTCATTGACTAACATCTTACCCCTATTCATCTTGAATCAGAGCAACGCGGCCCTCAACCTTCCCATCCTCCAAATCCTTCAACCACTTCGGAAAGTCCTCCAGCTTCCCGTGTTGTACTTGAGGACGAATGACACCCTTCGAAATCAGGTCCAGAACCTCCTTCAAGTCCCCAACCTGGCCGCCGTAGCTGAAAATGTAACTCAGCCTCTTCCTCGTCCCCGTCTTCATGTGGACCGTATTCTCGGCATTGATACTCCCAACACAGAGAAGCTTTCCTCCGCGGCGTACTGTCACATCGGGTCAGCACGTCGACACATGGCTGGTAGGGGACGGACAAGAGTAACATACCAATATCCTGCGCATCATCAAACGTCTGGTGTGTCCCCACAAAGTCCGCGACGGTGTCAATCAGCAGACCTCTCTCCTTGACGAACTCGACCGGCGACTTGCCCACCGGGACAATATCAGCTTCAGGAATTCCCAATCTGACGGCCTCATCTAGCCTCTGCTGCCTAATATCGCTGATGATAACCCGAGCACCAATATTGTGGATGACCTGCAAGGCATTGAACCCCAGTCCACCAAGCCCAAACAAAAACACCGTCTCGGATGCCTTGACCTCGGCGCGCCGGTGGATGGCGTGGTATGCCGTGTTCACGGCGTCGGTCGCCACGGCAGCTTCGGCTGGGGTCACGCCCTCGGGAACCAGGACCAGCCCCCGGATGTCGATCGCTGCGTAGGAGGTGTAGTATCCGTCCTGGCCGATGCCCGAGTGGTGGCCGTGTTCGCAAATCTGAGGGAGATCGCGCGAGCACTCTGTGCAGTCGCTGCCTCCGCACCCTGGGACGCTGTGCAGGGCGACGATGTCGCCCTGGTTGGTTGTCAGTGGCTGTGTCGGTTGAAAAAAGCGAAAGTTAAAGCGATAGTGCCAACTGACCACTTTGAAGGTCGTATCCTCTGGTACGTCAGGGCCAAACTCTGCGATCCGCCCACAACCCTCGTGGCCCAAGGTCCACTTTGTTTGGAACCAGTTGGCTTGCTTCTCGAGTGTGAGGAGGGAGCGGTCGCTGCGGCAGACTGGTAATAGCATATCAGCAGTGCTCTGCATTGGAAAGTCGGGAATGAGATACATACCACCAGACGCCAGAATCCTGATCAAGACATTGGTGCCAGTGGCCTTTGGCACAGGAACCTCTTCCCAAATCTGTCTTCACGTTAGCCCCCTGTCAACCCGTGCTGTCATGGATTGGACACGTACCGGCTCCGGGTTTCCCTTGTGCTTCCTCCAAGCGAACATAGTCTCTGGACGGGGAGCCATTGTGTCAAGTGTGTTAGGTAAAAGTGAGTTGTTCAACGTTGTTTCTGTATTGATTTGTTCCGTAACAACCGAGCACTTGCAGTTGGCCTCGGCCTCCTTGGTCTCTAATATACCCTACAATCCGGATACATTTCACAATGTCCAAATACCGTTACTGAATCCAGGGAAGTGCTACCAAACCGAGTTTCACAGTCTCAGACCCTGAGTGATCCACCCCCGCATCTTGGAAGTCGGGGAAGCCTGCTCATCCCCGCATCCGCATCCAGGGGACTCGGCAAGTCCAGTTTGGGATTGCCTGTTGCGGGGGATCATTGCCGCCACCGCTTCCTTGACAACCGGGGTCGGATCCTGACATGGAGCCGAATCCTGGCACATGGCGCCAGGGGTGGACCGCTTTGGTGGATCAGATCAGAGATGGTGGAAAGAAGCACACAACTGTCACCGGTGTCGGAGGCTGGCGGAAATAGGACAGCGCTTGTTGCTGGCATGTTGGCTGTGTCAGTGTGGTGAGAAGGAATGCAAAGAAGGAGCGTAAGGAATCACCCAAGTTGCGCTTGGAGATTTCCGTCGTCATGCATTGCCCTGGGCTGCTGCCACTTTTGCCTGAGCAAAGATAGGTCGGGCCCTGAACAACGGCATAATTACAGCAGGATAACTACGTCTTCTGGAGGGAGGTGGCCCAGGGCCCCTGATTGACCCGACCTCTACTTCACTTGATCTGTCCCGACCTCTACTTCGATGTGGACTAGAAGAGCACTAACTTGATCCGACCCGACGGCGCCGACGTCCAGATCGAACATCAACAACCAACAGATTAGGTCACTCAACACACTCAACTTTATTGGACGTCGGGGCAGGTCAGCGGAGGGGGTCAGGGCAGATCAGGGCAGGGAGGTCTGGTCAGGCCATCTATTCCCTCCATGAACAAGAGATAGGTCTAACTGTGTCATCGGGTAGACAGGAGACTAGATGCTGGCCTGTCTCAGTGCCGCATGTTGTGCTCAACTACCAAGAGCAACAGCATGTATTCAAGCATTGGGTGCCTCAAGTGTCGCCGGTCAACACAACGGCTCTTCGCGACCTAAACAAGTCATGTATGAGACTGTAATTTTCCTAACCTGCCACATGTGTGATATGTTGCCGCGTCCCTCGACGTTTGTTTTGATCGAAAACCTGACTTGTGTTTTTGTTCGGGGGACAAAAAAGGGGTGGCGTGTATACCCCTAACCCTGAGCCCGAGCCCCTGAATTGCCTGTTGACGCATCCGAGATCCTGCGCCGCAGCCCGACGGCGTGCAGTTCCTGTCAGCCTGAAGTCCGAGATTGGCTGGGAGGCCCCAGTAACGAGGCTCAGAGGGCATACACACACCGCACGTGGCACAGACACTGCCTCACAAGGCTTGATACTTAAGAAGGCGGCCCTCTTCGTCGACGGCGAGCCGCGTCCTACCCTTTCTTCTGCAAATTCTCTCTGAGATCGCCCTCCTGTGCCTCGTGCATCCTCATTTCCCCTGACTCTTCTTGCCCAGGGATTACCAACTTGCACCCCCTTCCAACGACCACGAACAACCGCCACTTTCTCGTCACCCACATCTTTCCCCACGACCGCACATCCGCAGCAATGGGCTACAGCGCACCACTCGCCACCTTCGCCGGCAACATCCTGCGCCACGGCGAAGCCCTGACCCCCCACCGCTTCCGCTTCATCCTCTGCTCCGACCTCCTCGACCACCAACTCCTCACCATCATCGAACACACCACCCTCCCCCAAAACCAATACGCAGCCGTCTCCTACCCCTGGAACGGCCTCCCCCCCCCCCCCCCCCCCCCCCCCCCCAACCCCCCCCCCCCCCCCCC
>FTCU01001195.1_pt1 | contig 14503 bp, 15 predicted proteins | sample 1639521 | NCBI WGS metagenome assembly FTCU01 (sample SAMEA3914864, study PRJEB12502) | metagenome | biome: forest; material: soil | place: USA | collected 2012-03-12 | depth 0.3 m
AGGGGTCTGGGGCAGCTCCCGAGACCTGGCCTGAAACGTCGAGGCCAAAATATTATGGACGGAGTCGCAGTCCGAAGTCAGGGCCAGTGGCCACTTAAACGTCACGGTTATCTTATCGAGGCCGGGATCAACGGCTAGGATGCGAAGCTAGAAGGCTTGGCGGTTTTGTGGAAGAGTCGCAGAGTGGCCAAACTGGCGGACAAACAAAGAAAGCAATGGGAAAAGAGTCAAAGAAAAACACGCCCTTTCGTCTCGCCAGCTTCATGTCCAAAGTGGTTGGCATCGGCCTCGTCCCTAGGCGACGCTTATTAACACATGCAGGCGAGGCGAGGGGGCGGTTTACAACAAAAAGGAAAGAGGAAATGTGTCCAGAACGGGAGATCAGCAGATGCTGAATTGCCGACCGAACGACCTGCTGCACGCCGATTGCTTGGAAATATGGAACCGGACGATATCCCCATGTTCCCAGCAGCGTGGCGTTGCATTTTGCCCCATCCAGGGCCCGATCCAATGATCGGAAGCATCAGGTCCTTGGCCGGAGAGCCGCGAACATGGTTCATCGCGACCTGCAGCGTGGGCACCAGGAAGTGGTGGTGGTGGACGAAACCCCACATCGGCTTGGTGTTGCCACCACCGCGCGGGCATTCATTCGGCCTCACCCCTCCAGCTCAGATTATTTTGGTCAACCTGGTGGTCGTATTATTTGCTGCTAATCCAGTACATTAACCAACAATGCGGCACCGCAGAACGCCGTAGAACCCTATTCAGATGTAATTACTTCTTCAACGCTCTGCAGCTGTCGGCCAGGTGCTCGCATCGGTCCTCCAATCGATCCATGGGCACGGCCCCGCTCCCACCCATCCTCGGTACTTCGCCGCTGAGTCGGGCCAACCGACGCCGCCAAATCTCCCGAGAACGCGGGCTGGGTGGCGCCTCGCGTGCTGGGCAAGGCTGAAGGCCGAATGATGCCGAGGGGCTCGTGAGGCGCATGCTGCCTACCCTCCGCATCGTGCATTGTAGTCATACAGTAAACGACGGTCGCTCTGTGGTCGTGATGGTCGTGAGAATGCAGAATGCGGTAGAGACGTGAACTCCGGTTTCCTCTTCCCTCCTCCATATCCGCGGCCTCACTGCGGCGGCTGGTAATTCAAGGGGCGCCTGTCGACCGTCAGTCGTTGGGATGCTGAAGATCGGGTTCGTGGGGGGATGCTTACTTGAAGAGAAGGATATGGGGCTCCGGCTCATGAACCTCGTAATGTTCCCAACCCAGACTCTGCCAACTCGTTAGCCCGTCATCCGACAAAGGCCTCTCGACTCCAGGAAACGCACCTGTGTGATTCCCATCCCCCGCCACTCCTCCTCCCACAAGAGCTTCAGTGTGCCCTTCGTCTTATCGTGATACTCGACAGGAATTGCTTTGAGCATGGCCTTGGGCAGCTGAACGTGGCGATACTCAAACTCGTTATCCGAGTATCTGTTGCGCGTCAAGGTTAGTGAGGCGAAGCCACACTTGGGGGCAGAGAAGGGAACCCACCTGGTCGAATAATGTATCGAGTCGATAAACTCATCCAGGCGCGCGCGCTCGTCCTCGGTCAGCGACCTCGGGACCCGGTTGCGCCGGCCAGAGTCAATGCCCATCTGCTCCGTGGATGCCATGTCGTTGCTAGTTGCTGCGGTTTCGATGCAGCGTGCGAAGGGTAATGTGCAACGAGCCGGGCTGCCTTGGCTGGTTTCCACGTGGATTCAATGGCGGAGTAATCAGGCCCGCAGAAACGTGTTTGGTGTGGTGTCGCGCGCAAGTGCCTTGCCCGAAAGTTGGGTCGTGGTGAGCGACGTGGGGTAGAGGTCGAATGAGGGTTGTCGGTCTGCGTCCAAGCTTTCCGCGAGGCAAGTCCTGGTGTGCAAATCGGCAACGCGGCAGGTAGTTGTGTGTCGTGAGCGAAGGTGGATTTGCGAAAGGGCTACAACGCTGGGTTCCGCGCGACTCGTCGGTGTTGAGGTTGAGTGGAAATTCAGTGTGGAGGGGATGGAGGCAGCAGAAGGTAAACAACAAATCGGTCCATGCGAGAGGCCCTGCCGCGCTTGCCTGACGCTAAAATTCTGACCCCTCTAAGAGCCCTTGCTGCCAGCCGAACACGGGCCGCCCGCAGCACAATGCACAGTGCACTAAAACAGTCCTTGGACGCGTCTTACACTGTCCCGTCGCCAGCCAAAATCGCCATGCATGTCAAGCCCAATTCACCAAACACCTTGGATTGCAAAGATGATGCTAGTAGCCATCTCCTAGCCCGGCCACCACCCCTTCACATATGTCAATTTTTTGCGCGATCCGCTTCTTCTTCGCCCGGCGTCAAGACCCTTGACCCGCTATTTTTTTTTGAGATCCGCGTGTGTGCCTAGCTAGGCTACCAAAGAAAGCTCTCCCGTCAGCCTCAACCGCCAACCATTGCGCCAACAGAAATCGTCATCGACGCGTCGCGACCCATTGCCCGTCCGCACGTCAAACGACAACATCCCCTCTTTGACACCTCGAATATTACTAGATCCCGGCTCTTCACATCTCTCCGTCTCAGTCTTACTCCGCAATAACCGCGATCCCGTAGCGTCGGTGCGCGATGGACAACAAACGCAAGGCCAGCTCTTCGGGAGCCGGCATCGCCGATGGCGATGATCGGGCTCTGAAGCGACAAAAGACCCCAGGGGTACGTTACTGCGCCGGTTTTCCCCGTGCCCTCGATGAAGGAGTGCCGCCCACTGTGGGGAATGTGATCGAAAGCCCGAGTTTGGAAGCTGACGACGTGCGTAGCAACCTTCCGATTACAATTTGTTGCATGGCGAAAGCTCCGAGTCCACGACTGCCTACGGCCTGCACTTCCTTGAGACAATCCGACGGACGAAAGATAAGAGGTGGGTCGCCTTGCACTTGTGCGCAGCTGGGTCAGAATTGCATGCTGATATTGGGACACAGTGGCCGACTTGTCGCAAGCTACTTCGAGACCCTCATCCCGCGGGAGTCCAACAAGGAATACTACGAGCGAATTCGCATGCCCATTTCGCTGAAAATAATCGAGCGGAAACTCCACAGCCAAGACTTCAAGAATCTCTCAGAGCTCGAGAGTTACTTCAAGCGCATGGTAACCAACGCGAAAGAGTTCTACTCCAAGAACTCTGAGATTTTTGAAGACGCGGAGCGGGTGCGCAAGGCGCTGAGCAATTACATGACAAAAACCAACCCGGCCTACAAACTCATTTCCGGGTATAGCTGTCAAGCAACGGCAATTCCCTCTGACCTGCAAGCCGAGCCGGAGGAACATTCCGCGCGTAGGGCCACCGTGGAAGAACGTGAAGACGACGAGGACGCCGAAGGAGATGAGGATGCCGAAGGCGATGGTGACGAGGATGCCGAGGGTGAAGAAGACGATGACGACGATGACGACGACGACGATGATGATGACGAGGAAGAAGACGAGAATCCGCGGAAGATCGTCCTCAAGAGGAAAGGACCCGGCAGGCCCTCAAGGGCTGAGGCGGAGCAAGCCAGAAAGTTGGACAGGAGTGGGCGGGTCAGGGCGGACCATGAATTCGAGGGCGTGCCCTACAAGGGGCTATCCTTCCAGCAAGCTCAAGAGAAGATTGTTGAGGAGCTGATCCGGAAGCCGGATGGATCGTGAGTTTGTTCCTCTGCGCTCTTGACATACTGTGGAAGCTGACAACGCCAGGGACCCGTACTTCCTCGATTTCATCAACCTTCCGCCCCGCTCTTATAAAGATTACTTTGCCGTCATCACATCTCCGCTCTCCTTGAAGGGCCTGCAGAAGCTCGTCAAGGGCGTTCACGGCCGGCAGCCCGCAACCGGCGTCAGCGACTTCAAAAACTGGGCTGCGTTGGAAGAGAAGGCGAGTCTTCTCTGGACCAACGCGCACTTCTACAACGAGGAGGGCAGTGAAATTCATTCCCTCGCGACAGATCTCAAGGTATGGTGGCATAATCCCTGTTTCCATCTCCTATGTGATTCTGCGTGCCTGACAATCACCTAGAAATGCTTTGAGAAAGAGCTGAACGACGCGAGAGCCGTGATTCAGGAACCGCCCCAGCCAAAAATTAGGCTGAAGATGACGCCTGGCCAGGAGACTCCGGTCATGGGGTCCAAGAAGATCACCATTCACGTCGGGGGGTCAAGAGGCAGCACCGCAGCCGCCTCCCCTGCGCCACAGGTTGGCCAGTCCAGCGATTTAGGTCGGTCCAGCGGAGCGACTGATGGCACCCGCAATGTCCATCTTCCCCTCGCGACCACGACCGCGGCCAGTTTTCAAGTTGACCATGCCGCCGGAACTCTACCTCGGGCCGCGCCATCTCCACGCCCCTCCACCGTCGGTCCTATGCCCGGCGTCGGTGCTCAGCAAACCCCGGGGGCCCTGCCGCGGCCAAATGGCAATGTGCCAGGTGCTGTAATCGGCCCGAACGGGATGACACCTGCAACGCCGAACTTCCAACCTCCTCCTCCCAACCATCAGCTGCAAAACGGCCATCCAGCGCCGGCACCGTTGGTCGCTCCGCCGATCTACGATTATAAATATCGCGCTCCTGGTAGAGGTAGGCCTCGGTCTCTCTTGGTCTTTTGGCCTTCGCACATGTAATTCTTCTGCTGACAACTCCAGTAGGGCTTGCGGATTCCCTCATGCCGAGCGTCCTGATCCGAACCCACCCGAGTGTGGCTATGGACCACAGGCTCAGGTTTGAGATCCCGGCCGATGCAAAGGAAGCGCATCAGAACCTCGCGCTACATATCCCGGGCAACCAGGGGCGGTTGCAAGTCATTCCTCGCTTGGCACCGTTTGAGCAACAGGGCCGGGCGTACCGGATGTTCGTGAGCATCAACGGACAAACGGTGGGGCGGGCGACTCCGCTCCCTGTCCCAGACGACCCGTTGCCTCAGAACGCGATTGTCTTCGATCTGAACTTGCAGTATGCTACTAACATCATCGTCATCACGGTAATCGCTGCTCTGCGTAAGGGGCAGAAGCTACCCAATGGCGCAGATTGCGAGGTGGAGAAACTTACTCTCAACACCCAACTTCTCCGAATGTAGAGTCTGGTGTTACGAGTGCTATAATTGGCGCACTGCTGCGGGATGGGGGCGATGGGGGGGGCTCTGCGGCGTCTGGGATTGCCGGATGGTCCTGTTGATCTCGAATTGTACGAGGGTTATGAAAATAGGGCGGCCGATTGTGGCACAGGTGGCTATTGGCGTTTGGTCTTGTTGAGGGCTCCGCCTGCGCTTCATTTGCGTCCTTGACAGTCGCGAGGCCCTCTGGTTTCCTTTTTGGTATTTTTTGTTTGTAGATTACATGTACCACACTCCTTAGTGCAAGGGCTAAGTTTTTTTCCCCTTTGCAGGCAACTCACATGCTCTTTTACGGGTTCTCTTTTTTCCTGACTCTCCCTATTCCCGACTCCCTTTTTTCTTCTGTTCTCTTTTTGCCTACTCTCTCCTTTTTCCTTTGCTCTCTTTTTCTTTCTTTTTGTACAAACACCTCCTGTCGTGATCGAGGGGAAAGGCCAGCCGTAGCGGTACATTGGCAGTGGTCAAAACATCAGTACGCAACCACAGCACACAATGAGAACACGAGGTTGCCTTTACCAAATCCGTGGCTGGGTGAACGTGTTTCCTTCTCGTGGTCTTGCTCCGGAAGCGGTCTTTGGGGCGCGTCCTTTGTCTGTACTGAGCCTCTTTTGAGTCGTCCAGCATTCCTGGTAGGAAGATGTCTTTGTTGCTTTTCGGCCACTCCAGTGCACTCAAGGATGCCACCAGCTTGGCAGCTCTCTATCCAAAAATGACATTTCCACAGGTTGTCTCTGCTGTGAGAAAAGACCACCCCAAAAGACCTTGCCGAAAGCTGACCGAGACAACCAACGAAACGACCACGAAGGCTCACCTCTCCCTCCAACACAATGGACCTCGAAACCGACGCCAACCAACGCCTCCGTTGGGAAACCCGCCAATTGAAGGAACTGTCGAGCGACGGCTGGCGACCCACCAGGAGGCGGTTCGAGGAGGACTGGCCCAGGGAGGAGCTCGACAGTGATTGGTATGAGCGAGCGTATAGTCGTCTGTACGGGCACGTGAGGGAGTTTGTGAGGGAGTATTTTGGGCGGGTTGGCGACCTGCCTGTCTCTGTGTCAAGGGATTCGGGAAGCGTTTGGGTGGACGAGGGGTTGTCGACGGAGTTTGTGTGGTTGGCTGGGGAGGTGGCGGTGCAAGATTACAACGCGGGTGGGTGGGATGCGTTGTTGGTTCGGGGAGTGGAGCGGGCGTGCTTGGTGACGGGCGTCATTGGGAAGGTGTTGGAGACGAGTGTGTTCGATGACTTACTTTTCGGTGGGGATAAGACGCAGAAGACGATGCTGGAGGCACAAGACGAGTGCACACTCGAGTCTGAAGGTACATATAAGCTTTCTCTTGCGTAGGAAAAGCTGCAACGCGGGATTGGATCATCGACGGCTAACTCAGAACAGGTTACCAGCGCACCGCAATACGATCTTCGTGCGTACGCACTATCCTGGCCGACGACATCTTGACTCCGAAGTTTTGGTCTTGCGTCGGCGAGCTCGCGCTCCAGCTTACAGAATTGCTGCTCCCACTCCTCCACATGATGGATAAGCACTTCGGCCAAGCCAAACCGCTGCGCAGCGTTTACCAGAATCTCCACGATATTGTAGCCGAAGCGGGATACCTATCCATTGGCATCCGCCGGTCACGCGACGTCTTTCGCTTTTCGTTGCCGTACCCCGGCGAGAGGTGGAATCTTGGCCAGCAACAAGCCGACAATGCCGCCTACGCCGTATACAAGGCGTCGGAGGTCGCAAACAAGAAAGCCGACAGCGCCGCTGAGGCAAGGTGGAAGGACAAAAAGAGCCGCAGGAAACAGCAAGAAGATGCGCGATCCAACGCTCCAGCTCCTGGGAACAGAGCAGAGGCGAGTATCGCCTCAGCGCTGGAACAGTCAGGGACGGTTCAAGGACGGGTGATGGGTGATCAAGACACTTCCCAGGACATCTGGCACCAGTCATCGCGCGTCACAAAGGTGCAAATCATCCTCTGGCCCTCGCTCCAACGCTTCGCGGCAGTGGGGGATCCGGTGATAGGTCTCACGGATGGTGAGAACGTCTCCACCATCCTCAAGTCCCAAGTAGTCTACTACTACGGCCGGAGCGATGACAAACCAGAGGAGGGAAGCGAGAACTCACTGGAGTTGGACCAATGGTTGCAGCAGAGGAAGAACGAGCCCACGTGGGACCTCGTCCTGTCGCAGTTTTGGGTTGTGTATGTTCTCGGCGTTTTGTTGCTCGTCGTTGCGGCGGCATCATACAAACCGGTGGCCGACAACCTCCAGCACATTGTCAGCAGTAGGTCGGGGCGGCTAGGTATGTGGTGAGGGAGACGATCTGTTTTTCTGGTCGGGATGGCAATCGCATCACTTTGGCTTATCTTTCAAGGGATTCGGTGGCTGGTCTGTTCGGGTTGTTTGGTCGAGTCTTTCCTGGGGTAGCCAGGCACAACCTCGACTGCAGTTTCGGCAGGCTGGAGCCAGGAATCCCGTTCAATTGGACGATACTAGATATTTTCTTCCATTTTCATGCTTCCGAGATGCAAACCAACCAGTTGTTAGTTTTGTCTCGTCGGCGTATGCGACGGGATTTGGTGAGAGATTTAAAGTGCATAATCGCCAGCGAGAGGTGTCGTTGAATATGCTCAGGGACGACAGGGAGATAGATGGTGGAGCGAGTGCCTGGAAAAGTTGGAGCACATCCACCCGCAAGCATGAGCCTGCAACTAAACCAAGTGGATCACTCACCCCCCCACATCGGACGCTAAAACCCATGCTGGGGACCACCAAAATTTTGTCCCTTCATTCACATCCTCGACCCAGCCGCCCAGATCCAACGATGCCGTTTCCCGCCAGGTAGCCCAACTCAACGCGAAACTCGGAGATACAAAACCAGCCCGATAACCCAGAATCCCCGACCATCGCCATGGACGCGGCCGCTCTCCTCCAATCCCAGGGGTGGCGGGGCAAAGGCTTCTCGCTCCATCCCACGAACAACACGATCGGCCTCTCCAAGCCGCTCCTCATCTCGCGCAACACAGACGGCCGCGGGATCGGCCAGAAGCAGCACTACACGAGCGACCAATGGTGGCTTCACGCCTTCGATCAGAAGCTCAAGGGCCTCGACACCTCCAAGAAGGGCACCGTGGTGCAGTCGGTCACACAGGGAAAGCTAGACCTCGTCGCGAGCAGCCAGCCGAACGGAAAATACACGGGCGTGAGCGGCCTGTACGCATCATTTGTACGGGGCGGGATGCTGAACGGCACGATCGACGTGGAGCTGGTCCCCAGCGGCGAGTCGACAGATGCGACGCCCGTGACGTCCGACGACAGCGAGGGCTCCGTCTCAAGGAAAGCGAAACGGAACGAGACCAAGGCCGAGAAACACGCCAGGAGGGCTGCGAGGAGGTTACACAAGGATCAAAAGGCCGCGAGGAAGGCTGCCGAGGCGAAAGCGGCCCGAAGAGCGAGCGAGAAGGCAGCCAAGAAGGCAGCAAAGAAAGAGCTGAAGCAGGCGACGAAGGCGAATGAGACGAGGGAGGAGAGGCGCGCCAGGAGAGCGGAGAGGAGGTCACGCAAAGAAGCAAAGAGGAGACAACGGGAGGCTAAGTCTGACCAAGGGTGAAGAGCTGGATCCAAGAGTATTGGGTATATTGTTGCGGTCTCGCGCGCATTGCGCGGGGTATTCCAGACCACCGGGGGGGTCTGAGCAGTCACGCCCGCTCCCGCTCTGGCCCGGCGCGGCCTACGGGACATGGCGAGAGGGCTAGTGTTTTCGCAGCAGGGCAACGGGACTGTCGCGGGACACAACCGCCCGTCGAGCGACAACCCGGGGAGCATCGCTCGGGTTCGACCTCAGTCTTCAGGTCTCCTTCGGGACCTTGCCCGGTTTGTTGGAAAGCAACCAGGGCCGCCGGTCCCAGAAGTCGTCCTTGATAATGTCAAGGTGTTCCACTACAATCCGCGCCTTTGCTCGACGTTTCCTGTCGTTTTCCGCTTGTGTTTTTGACTGTTGGATCGGTTCTGCCAAGCCGTCCGCCTCTACGGCGGTGTTGTGTGTTCCAGGTTCGACCAGCTCGTACTGACCACCGGATTTAGTCATGGAGGACTCCAGTTAGGCAAAGTCAAATACTCACGTCTCTGAAGACAACACTTCCCTTCTTATACATCTCAGGTTCGTTGTTGTAGTTGATGCTGAATTTTGAGAAGAGAATCTCGTTCTTGTCTGCTGCAAAGGTCCCCTGGTTGTATTTTCCATAAATTAAACGCAGGGCCCTCTAAGTCAAGACCAGGAAAGCTCACCTTCAGTGTCTTCTCAGCCTCGGTGCCATCCATTCCGCCCAGCTGAATGAGGGCCCAGAAGGTTGTGTTGTAGAGATTGTTGATGTGGCCTGGCGGATCAGCATCTTTAAAGGCAAGCCGGGTTTTGGGAAAGAGCCCCTACAGTCAACTTGTCTCCAACTCATGTAATCCCGCAGGTTCTGAACAGTCGGGTAACACACCGCCCGGCCGTCGAAGCTGGGCAGTGGGGGGGTTAACTGAGTTTCCTGGAAGTAAGTCGGCCACAAGTGGACGTAGTATGCGGTGAATGTAGAGACAATTGTCGAGACCAATTTGCTGTCATGAAACTCAGCTCCATGACTCAGAGAGCATGCAAGGTTTAGTCCAAGAGCTTACCTAGAGCGACGCTCGAAGAGACTGCATGTTTTGTGGAAGACAAAACTGGACCTATCTGTCAGCCAACAAATGCTATCACAATAAGGCCAAAAAGAGAGCGAACCTATATTCATCGCTGACTCCATAGGCAATGGTGATGTCTGGGAGCTCGGCCATGACTGCTCTGGCCGCCGCGTTCATGAGCTCAAGAGCCCGCTTGTCGTTTGGCTTCTCAAAGCTGTACTTGCTTGAGAACCTGGAATAGGGTGGGCAAGAGTTAGATAAGATAGCTGCTGGCAACATGAGAGAAGGACTGCTGTCGGCTGCGAGCCATACTTTGTGAAGCCCCGCCCGTCGATCCTGACAACAACCCACGTGTTTGGGAGGAGATTGTCAGGCTGCTCAAATTGCTTAACATATTCAAATCTTTCGTAGTCATCAGCCATGGGCTCTCGGGGCAGGCAAGGGGAGTTTCATACTTGGAGTTGGCCATCTTGAGAATGCCTAGGGCTATCCCGTCGCGCGCGTGTGCTTTCGTAATACCCGATGTTGGTTTCAGGGATGAACTGTTCGGAACAACGGCGAGGAACGCCAGGACGTGCCTATCGATTGTCGGAACAAAACCGGCCGACCACAGAACCCCGCAGATCCATAGGGCTGGCGGGGCACTTGGCGCGCTGTCCCGCGCGGAAAGGTGCCACTGAAACCTTGCTGGTGGGGTGCGTGCTGCAACCGCGCAGCGACTAAAGTTCGCGCCAATCTGCCAAGCCTCTTCTTGGCAACTACTTTCAACAATCTTTGACAACCAAACCTTCAGAGCGTTCCGCGCCGCCATGAACCTCCTTCTCTCCGACGACTACCTCCTCCAAGATTATCCTGAGAACATCACCAATACAATCCGGTCAGGGCACTCGACATGCGTGCGATTCAACCGCCGGGGAGACTTTCTCGCCTCAGGTCGCGTCGATGGCACGGTCGTCATCTGGGATCTGGAGACCATGGGGGTGGCGCGCAAGCTTAGAGGCCATTCCAAAAACATCACCTCGCTGAGCTGGTCCCGGTGCGGCCGCTATCTGCTCTCGGCATGCCAGGGGTGGAAGGCAATTCTCTGGGATCTTCAAGATGGCAAACGGCAGCGTGAGGTGCGCTTTCGCGCTCCGGTTTATGGGGCCGAACTACACCCGTGGAATCAGTCCGTAGCTCGCTCTTTATACGAGAGGCAGATGCTAACTTGTCGACAGCTACCAGTTTGCTGCGGCCCTGTTCGAGGACCAACCGATGCTCGTCGACATCAAGAACTCCACCGACGTGCGATACGCGCTGCCCTCGGTTCAAAAACGACCCCACACAGAGGCTGATGCAGCCCTAAGAGAGAAATATGCGAAGGAGGATGCGAAACACATGACGACGGCCATTGTCTACACAGCAACGGGCGACCATCTTCTGGCCGGCACGACCAAGGGGCGCCTCAACATCATTGACGCCAAGACACGCGAAATCATATATTCGGAGAAGATAGCGAGCGGCGTCATCACAACCCTTCGGCTGACCGAGTCTGGCAAGGAGCTCCTGGTGAACGCCCAGGACCGGATCATACGCACATTCCATGTGCCGAACCTCTCGGCAGCAGACCTCGATCCAGACACGATACAAGTACCCCTTGAGCACAAATTTCAAGACGTGGTCAACAGGCTCTCGTGGAACCACGTGGCCTTCAGCGCCACAGGCGAGTACGTGGCAGCGTCCACTTATAACAACCATGAGCTCTACATATGGGAACGGGGGCATGGCAGCTTGGTACGCATGCTTGAGGGCCCGAAAGAGGAGCAAGGCGTCATCGAATGGCACCCACACCGCGCCTTGCTAGCGGCATGCGGCCTAGAAACGGGGAGAATCAACATCTGGTCCGTCACAAGCCCCCAGCGATGGTCTGCCCTCGCGCCAGACTTCGCCGAGGTCGAAGAGAATGTCGAATACATTGAGAAGGAGGACGAATTTGACATCCATCCACAAGAGGAGATTCAAAAGCGGCGACTCGGCCAAGAAGACGAAAACATCGATGTCTTGACCGTGGAGAATGGCGTTGGACTGGCCGAGGATGTAGAAGCGTTCCGCATGCCCATCCTCTTCAATTTAGGAGAGTCAGATAGCGAGGAAGAGTTTGTGAACGTCGGCCTGGGGACATTGCGCAGAAAAAGTCCTGGAGACCAGGACGATGGCGAAATGACAGGCGAGGAGAAAGGGCCTGGGAAGAAAGGGAGTGGTTCTGGAAGGGGACGGGGGAAGAAAAAGTGATAATGATACTCCGTAGACTTCAAACAGCAATTCCGGAGTCTTGCGGAAGGAGCCAAACGACCTCGCCGATGACGTTGATGGATAAGGAAAACGCGTGAATGATGTCGACCAGAGCGAGGTCTGGTCGTGCGTTCAACAAGAACAGGGGAATTTCTGCTGTGATCATTGAGTTTGGGTCATCACACAATAGGAGCGAGGCACCAACAATAGGAAGAGTCTCGCGGTGATGCCTGTGCTCTTGCTACTGCTATTGTTGATGCGAAGAGCTGCAAGCAGAGCATTGAAGACCTAGGCAGGTACCTCAACATGGGCCTGTTCGGCCGGCATCTGAAGCTTCGGGGGGCGCGAGCATCGGTGGATTTTGAGATAAAGTGGGGCTATTTCCCAAAGCGGTTTAGGCCACCAGGCACCTGGCAGGTCGCCTTCCTGCGCGTCTGCTTTGTTCAAGTCGAACTTTTCCAGGCAGCGCTGCGATGCTCTCCTCCTCGCCCCAAACCAAACTATTCCTCACCTTTCCACCACCATCGCAATCGCGCCAAAACCTGCCGAATTCTTGTCGCCCATTCTCCCCCGACAGGAATATTCAACCCGACGATCGCGATTTTCGATTCCGCCGAGTTTTTCCGAGCCGCAGCAAGACTGGAGGCGACGAGGCTTTGACGATCGCCGCTTCAGGCCGCCGGCCTGGAAAGCGCTGTGGAGAGGCCACCACAGCATCGCAGACAATCCATCACGCGACGCTTGTTCGCCATCAAACACGCCGCCAGCCGTGCAATAATTTTCTTCTTCTCTTTTTTCCGCGATTCTGCCAGCATTCGCAGATTTTCGCGCGCGCGTCTCGACACGGCGCGCTCGCCTGACAAGCCCGACCTTGGTTGTCAGCAATTCGCCGGTCGCCGCTCGACCCAACCATCTCGCATCGCGATTTTTCCCCTCTAGCAGTTTCTGCATTTCGATTTAATCAAAATGGCGAACCTTATCTTCGCGCATTCGAGCGCGCCGATCCGCACGATCAAGGAGATCCAGTTTGGGCTCCTGTCCCCCGAGGAGATCAAGGGGATGAGCGTGTGCCACATCATCTACCCGGAGACGATGGACGAGACGCGGACGAAGCCTCGCGATGGCGGTCTCAACGATCCCCTCCTCGGCTCTGTCGACCGACAGTTCAAGTGCAAGACCTGCACCGAAAACATGACCGAATGCCCGGGCCATTTTGGCCACATTGAGTTGGCTCGACCCGTTTATCACCCTGGCTTCATCAGGCGCACAAAGAAGTTACTCGAGATGGTCTGCCACAACTGTAGCAAGGTGTTGGCTGATAGAGTTAGTGCATTCTGCCCGGCCGGGTAGGGCAGTCTTTGTGTGGCTTGATGCTGACGCTTGTGCAGTCCGACCCGCAGTATGCTGCTGCCATGCGGATTCGCGACCCGAAAGTTCGATTCAAGCGAGTTTGGGACATCTGCAAGGCAAAGAAGAGGTGCGACAATGACCCGCCTAAGCAAGCCGAGGATGGCGAGTTCAATCCCGGTGGCGGCGCCGGCGACGGGCCGGTCAGCGGCCATGGAGGTTGCGGCAACGTGCAACCTGTCATCCGTCAGCAAGCCCTCACACTTTGGGGCAGTGTCGAAACCAAGGATGAAGACGGCGCGAAAACCAAGGAGAAGAAGGTCATCACCCCAGAGATGGCCCTCAGCATTTTCCGTCGGATGAAGGACGAGGAGATGATCGACATTGGCCTCAATATCTCTCAAGCCCGGCCCGAGTGGATGATCATCACTGTCCTCCCCGTTCCCCCCCCTCCCGTCCGCCCTAGTATTTCTATGGACGGCACTGGCACGGGCTTGCGGAATGAGGACGATTTGACATACAAACTCGGTGACATCATCCGTGCCAACGGCAACGTCCGGCAGGCCATTGCAGAGGGTTCGCCGCAGCACATTGTCACCGACTTCGAGAACCTCCTCCAGTACCACGTCGCCACCTACATGGACAACGACATTGCTGGCCAACCGCAGGCACTGCAAAAGAGTGGCCGCCCTGTCAAGGCAATCCGTGCTCGTTTGAAGGGCAAAGAAGGTCGTCTGCGAGGCAACTTGATGGGAAAGCGCGTCGACTTTTCCGCTCGTACAGTCATCACTGGCGACGCCAACATCTCCCTGGACGAGGTCGGCGTGCCGCGCAGTATCGCCCGTACCTTAACCTACCCCGAAACGGTCACCCCTTACAACATCGCGAAACTTACCAAGTTTGTCCAAAATGGGCCCACTGAGCACCCGGGAGCCAGGTTCGTTGTCCGCTCTGACGGTACGCGCCTTGACCTTCGTCACTACCGCCGCGCGACGGCGGTTCAACTCGAGTACGGTTGGAAGGTGGAACGCCACCTGATGGATGGCGACTACATCATCTTCAACCGTCAGCCCTCTCTTCACAAGGAGTCCATGAT
>FTCU01001872.1_pt1 | contig 14471 bp, 6 predicted proteins | sample 1639521 | NCBI WGS metagenome assembly FTCU01 (sample SAMEA3914864, study PRJEB12502) | metagenome | biome: forest; material: soil | place: USA | collected 2012-03-12 | depth 0.3 m
ACCCACCCCGCCCACCTCGAGATTCCAAGCCAAATCAAACCCTCCCTCACCAAAGAGGAAAACCCGACAGAAAACATGGCACCCCCCCACCTACACCCCCGCTCCCGCATGACCTCCTCCCTCTTCGCCACAACCGTCCTCGCGAGCTTCTTCGTCGTCGCCCTGCCCCACATCCTGCCGTGTCCGGCGCCGAGAAGGAGGGTGGTGTATCGTGCTGATGACGGGGATGCCTCTCCACGAGGCGAGGATGGTGGTGTTGTTGGGAGTGAGGAGGGTGCTGCTTGTGCTGTTGGTGTGAGGGGGACAGACGGGAGGAGGAGGAGGAGGAGAGGGGATTCGGAGGATGGGATTGGGGTTGGGGTTGTGGAGTTTGGTGGGGATGGAAGTAGTGCGGGGAGTGGTGGTGGTGATGGGAGGAAAAGGCGAGCAGAGTGTCCTGTGCCGAAGCCTGGGGGGATATTGGGGGAGTGGTTGGGGTTTCATTCTGGGGGTGGGAAGGAGAGGTGAGTGAGGGTTGGGAGAGCGAGCGCAGTGGTGCAAGCTGTGGCTTTGGCGGGTGTCTGCTGCAAAAAGCGGCAGGCGGTATGATCGCGGTGTTGGATCTAGAAGGGGAGCATAGACCCTGGATGTGGGTGGATATACCCTCGGGCAGCCAGCTAGGACGCAGGACGATGAATATAAGAAAATATTCAGCTCATCGACGGATCAGTCCCAACACTGCGCGAGTAGCACGGGCCAAAAGACGACCTGATAGAGGACGCTCCAGCTGGATACGCGGGCATCTCCGTCTCCTTCCACGACCCTTCCACCGGCAAGCATCACGATCCCCCTCCGCCAGCCAACACAAGCACTCACTTTACCCCGAACCCGCCACCGCCAAGCCATGAGCAACCAGCCTGCCATCAAGGACGTCAGATCAAGCATAAGTCGATCCCAGCCGCTTTGCGAGACACCCGTGCTGTTCACGGCTGATCTGCTCCCACCACACGTCCTTCCCACCGCCCTGTCGAGGTCACCCGCCGACAGCTCCCACCGCGCAGGCACCGTTTTGCATGAGTTTGATGGCCTTGGCATTGCTGAGCCCCGTGGCGCCGAGGACACTTCTCCGCGCCTTGGTCGGTGGCTTGCCGTGGAAACAAGGTGGGCTTGGCTGGGCTGGGGGATCTTCTGTTCCACGGCAGGTTCTGGTCTGGGGGTGTCGTGAGGTTGTTTGCGATGGCGGTGCTGCTGCACACCATCTTTGCGGTGGTGTTACGTGGATGATCGCGAGGTGTGCCGGTGAAGGCGGGGGTGTGTGGTGTATCTCCTGCAAGCTCTCCGGACACCCTCTATGATCTCTACAGCACACCCTCTCACCCTTCATTTTCACTGCTGAAACTTTGGCAGTAGGCAGGTCATGCGCGGCCTGATAGCGGCACGGCTGGTGTTTCAGTGCCTGCGACGAGGGTGCTGCCATGTTAGAGTTGCTTGGCTTTTACCGCCGTACCGGCTTCTGCCGTTTCCTGTTTCATCGACGTCCTATCACTCCATCCGGCCAAGGACGTGTTTTTGCAGAGTGTGCGGTGGGATACGCGGGGATATATCATCTCTTTTTGCCCAGCTCGATGAGGTTGGCAGGAGATGCTGGGAGTGCTACTCTAGTTTCGAGGCGTTTCCCACCACCTTCCTTTCTTCTTTTTTTCCTAGCCTCTTGTAATTAGACTCGAGGTAAGCAAAACCCAGTGTGTCTCCAGTATTCTGCTGACATCTCATAGCTGTGCTCGCTGCCCTTCTTTAATTCCAACATGAAGACCCTCGCGCTCCTATTCACGGCCGGCCTGGCGTCGGCCAGCGTCGACATCGCCGCCCGCCAAACAGGGGCGGCCTTTGTCAACAGCACCGATATCTCGAGCGCCGTGCAGGGGTCCAATTTCAATCTGGCGCAGCTGGGCCTCAGCGGCCTGCGGGTCGGCGGCGTCAACTTGAACAGCATCGACCTCAACAATCAGGATATCGTCGCCGAGGCCATCTTGGCCATGCTGGGGGGCTTGTGCCTCGGGAACGCGCTCAGCCTGAACAACATCCTCGCTTTCGGGTTCAACAATGACGTGGACCTGTTCTTCCAGCTCGCGCAGCTGATGCAGCTGGAGCAGCTGGGGTTTTTGGATCTGGGCGGGATTAATTCCCTGTTTAGTGCTGGGACGGTGCTGGGCGGGTTTAATCTGGGTGGGTGCCCCCTTTCCCACCGGCGGCTTCGTTGACTGACAGTCCTGGCAGGCATCTTTAAGAGGGAGATCGAGGAGGCCAAGAAGACCATGAAGCGCACCAAGCTGCGGCGCGGCGCCAATGTCAAGCGGCAGTGCGCCACGAGCGTCGGCTCGGTGGGCTCGGTGAACGGGGTGAACTCGGTGAGCTCGGTGGTCTCTCAGGGCACCTTCACCATCGCCACGGCCCCGGCTGCCGCAGCCGGCTTGTCCATCGCCACGGTTGCGGCGGCTGTGTCTTCGATCTCGACCTTTGCCACCGTTCTCAGCCCTTCTGCGACGTCAGTTGCTCAGGTCGTGGCCTCGAGCTCGCCGGTCGTTGCCGTTGCCACCCCCGTGGCTTCGGTGCTCTCTGAGACTGTCGCCCCCGCGGCGACGTCCGTCTCTTCGGATGTCAATGCCGTTGCTACTCCAGCTGCTTCTCCCGTCGCTGCCGGCGAATCGGTTGCTTCTGCTTCTTCCTCTGTTGTCGCAGCAGCCACTTCTCAGGCGGCTGCTGGGAGTGTGGACAACCTCTCGGACCTCACTCGTTAAGGGTCAGGGATGAGGAGGGGTCAGGCTTGGTGGAGGGGCATTGATCACGTCAGAGTTTCTGGGCAGTTTCTTCTTGGGCAAGTACAGAATACAGCAGTGTTACGGAACCAGGGGCAGAAGTGTTTGCAGAGGTGTTTGTGATTTTACCTCTTTTGTCACCATACCACTTACAGGGAGGAAAGCTTTACTGTGGCGGTTTTATCGACACACCATACTGCACGTAGAGACAGACGAGAATGGAGACAGGAATTGGAACTTGGGATGAGTCCGTCAGTGGCCGTGAGCTGCTAATTTTATCAATCGTCCAATGTAGCCGTCTGAGGTGGAAAATGCACGGAGACGATGTGGCAGGGTGCGGCCTTCAGATGGATGCATCCCGTGCGTGTGACAGTGTGTAAGTACCTGCATCGTCTGAGGTGGTGGTGTGGTCCCAAGTCCGAAGTCTCCGACCCCCGATTCCCAACTCCCAACCTCCTAACTTCCCCAGTCCCCCACCAAACATCGGACAACACCACGCAGCACACAACTGACATCTGATCAGCGCAGCCCCTTCCCCCTCCGGATGCACCGCCGTTCCGGCAGGCCAAGCCACCACGTTGCGCACCTGCGCATCTGCCCGTCATGCAACACACCGGATGCACAGCGCCCTGGCAATGCCGTCAGGCAAAGCTGCTTCATCTGTGCCTGAGCGCACCGATCCGTGTTGCAGATGCGCGGCTTCGGCAGCGGGCGAGCCAAAGCGAGCCGGCACAGGCCAATCAGCGTCGCCCACCCCGACCTTGGCAGTCTGAACTCGACGACAGAGTCTGGAACGGGGGGTTCAAGCTTTTCAGCCTCTTGGGCGTGGGAACCTCCTGCAGCCCTCCTGCAGCCCCGGACTGACCCCGGATTGACCCCGGCCATTTACCATTTACCCACGCTTCGGGGTGCCCCTGGGCCCTGATGAGTCGATGAGAGAGAGATGGAAAGGCTTCTTTTGGGGGTTTTGGGTGGTTTGAAACAGCATTGCAGATGCCCGGCCATCGATGATTGGTCTCGGCAGTCGGATGGACCAACTAAGCTTAAACCGGACTCCCTGTTTGGGAATGGCTGTTCAACGGTGACTTCCATACCGTTGATGATTCCGCCTCGGAAGGAAAGGCGTAAGACGCAACCTGGATGACGACCCGTCTGCCTGCTCGGCCCTTTCCAGGTCGTCGCCCGGTCTTTCCGCAGCTGCCTACACTACTGTGCTGGGCTTCCTTCCTGCGTTGCCTGCTGGGATTGTGGAGTCTCAACAGCTGCCATCTGAACTTGAGGAAAGAGACGATTCAGAACTCTCCCCATCAAAACCACCACCTCTTGGCTTTTGTTTCTGTTTCCTCGTCCCTCGCCCAGGCTGCCCTGCGTCCTTACCCTGTTGTTCACTCTGCTGCTTCGAGTTTGCCTCCAATATGTGCCCATATGCGCCCAGATATCATGTGTCCCCGCCATGGGCGCTTTGTTCCCTCGAAACACTTCGAAACGGCTGCCATCCTCGGCGACGATCAGGGAAAGCACTGTTCGGCTCTCCCGCCCACGCCGTGAGGCCACTCCCTGCTGCCCCAGTGCCCGTCCAAAGCATCAGACGGCCATAGGCACCCCCACCAGGGTGTCCTCGGACGAGGAGCATCCCGTCCTCAACCCCCAGCCCACGCTGCCGCCCCTCGCCCACAGACCCCGGCCATGACAAGCCGGCATCATGAGCCCTCCATGCTCTCCACATGATGGCTCTAGTTTCTGTTGGTCATCCATGGACACCTGCCCATCGTGTTTCTCTTGGCGCCACCCCTGGCGTGGACTCGGCCGTCGACCATTCCGAGCCATGACGTCGCAGTAGGTCTCGAGTTGCTTCTCGATCACCTTCCTGCAGGCTGGGACCAAGGCGGTGGCTCTCGGAGAGTTTTTTGCACCCCTGCCCGCGAACGAGAACAGCCAAGCCTGGTTGGTCTAGACACCTCTCGGCTCTGCTGCATCGTCAGCCCATCCCGGCACATCGTGCTGCCCTCCCCATGGTGTTTTACCCGGCAGCCTCCGCCCATCGCCGCCTCACACCTGACACGCACCGGATCGCTGGCCGACCTCCCTTCCGAATATAACACTCAGCTCCTGATTGCTTGGCGCGCGGCTCCCACTCATGCCATGTCACGGACTGGCGGTGGCGCTTGGCTCTCCTCCCATCCAGCCGATATAAGAACCGACCCGGCCGCCTTCGTTCTCACTTTTGTTTCCTCATCCACTCAACACTCCAGCCTTCAAGACTCCGGTCCTTCATCTTCTCTTCAGTCGTTCATTCAGAGGTAAGTCACAACAACAAACATCAACACCAAACAAGACTCTCGACGCTGACTGGACATTCTCATCACTCAGCTGTGCTCGCTGTTCGCTTCCACTCCTTCACCTTTTTTGAACATTTTTGAGGTATGCGGCCATCAGCTCTCTCGGACCAAACAGGCGACTAACCATCGACAGCTGTGCTCTTAAACTCTAATCCTTTAATCATCTGTCTTTGAGAAGTCATCTCCACAACCAGCAAAATGAAGCCTGCTACTTTCCTCGTCTCTGCCCTGGCCACCCTGGTCGCCGCCGCCCCGGCTGCCCCTGCCGCTCCCGCCACCGACATCGAGGCCCGCGGGTTCCAGTTCGACGCCAGCCAGTTCAACGGGCTCAACCAGTTCAGCCAGGTCAACCTCAACTACCTGCTCAACATCAACTCGCTGCAGCTCCAGCTCCTCGGCAACCTGGCCAGCGTCAACAACCTCAACATCCTGCAGTTCCAGCCCCTGTTCCAGCAGAACTCCTTTGACATCCAGGGCCTGCTCCAGCTGCAGTCTCTGCACACCTTCCTGCAGATCAACCAGCTCGGCGTCCTCAGCGGCTTCGACCTGGCCTCGCTCCAGCTGCAGAACCTCCAGCTCGGCCTCCTCAACAACGTCGGTGTGCTCGACCTCCAGCAATTCATCTCGCCCAACGTCGTTGGCCAGGTCCAGCAAGTAGCGGCTCAAAGTGAGTAAAATTTCCTCTTTTCAAGTACCTTGCTTCTTCTCCTCCACCGGGCTCGGATCGTCACCTACCACTTCTTTGTCGGCAAAACGTGTGTATTCACACGAGAGCCCAGCCCCGGTTTCGTTCAATCCCAACCTCCTTGGCTCCGGCGTCGGCGTCGGCTCCTCGTTCTCGTCTCCCAGCGTCGCTGCTGGCCCTTCCGCTGTCCCTGCTGCTGTCCCCGCTGCGGTTCCTGCTCCCAGCAGCGCCGGCAGCAGCGGTGGTGCGAACGTGGTTACCGACGCCCAGCAGAATGCGCAGGAGGGGCGCGGCTCTCTCAACTAGAGAGCCCGTTGTCTCGGAAACGATTCCGCCATCCTTCTACACCGAGAACGAAAACATTTCACACACGCGCACGCACTCGTCGAGATCTAGTAACTAACCATGGTTCTTTCCGCCTCGCTTCCAGTCCTCGTCGCCGGCAAGAAGGAGTAAAAGAACCTCCCGTTTTTTTCTGCTCTGACCGCCACACTACGATACCCGCCTTGTGTGCCCGCCGCTTTTCTCCATGAACTAGATACGAGGAGCTGGCGGGCAGGGAGACGACGACCGAGACAAGACATAAAAGACAAGATAGTGTGGGAAATGGGGATGGGCTAGCGCGGACGTCGCTTGGTTTTTCTTCTCTCTCTGCTCTTCTTTCCTTCTGAGATGGAAAAGAAGCAACGACAAGATCCTGAGAGGGTATGGGGACTGGACGACGGAACGGGCTAGAGAGACTGATATTGCAACCGGCCGCGCGGGAGATCTGTTGTTTGCTTTGGTCTATCTTTTCTTCGGACACGATCTCACGGACTTGATGATACATATCTATCTCTGTTTTCTGCACTGGCTTGTTTGGGTTTTCTCCCTTTCCCTATCTATTTCCTAGTTTTTCCTATTTTTAGTGTCTATTTCCTTGTTTTTTTCCCTTGGTCTTGGCTTTTCCTGTTGTTTGTGTTTTGTTTATCACCCCAGCAGCCAGCGGCAGCGGTGTTTTTTTGTAGCTAGACGAGATGGAACGAGACGAGAAATGAAGTGTTTTTGTGTGTGGACTCGTTTTTTTCTCATTTCCTTCCCCTTTCTGGGATTCTCTTCTTTTCTCTCTCTCTCCTGGCTGGTTGGGTTGGGGTTGGGGAGGGAGGCGGTGATTGGCAGCGGTGGGTAGGTGGTAGCATGTGGTTGGGAGGGGGGGTGAGGTGAGGGTGGATAGGGGGTGTGATTGTGGAGAATCAACCGGATTGGTTTTCCTGATTCTGCCCTGGTTTTTTGCTTGGTGCCTACATGTGATGCGAATGATTTTCGCTTTTTGTCGATGACACAAGACTGGAGATCCCCTAGAGCATGAGAAATGGGAGTGGTGAGTTGTAGGTTAGTGTGTTGGGTGTGTGAGGCGGCATGAAGTCGGGCGTGTGCCAGGGGTTGCCGGCTGGGCTTGGGCCCGGGGACCCGCAGACGGTGCGTGTCGGATCGGCGGGGTGAGGGGGGGGAGGGCGGCTCAGGGCGGGATACAGAGTGAGAGGTGGGATGCGAGGTATGATTCGATTGAGTTGAGGTATTTGGGATTGTGAAACGCTAGTTTGTTGGGTTATGCTTATCGTGATTTTTTTGTTCCTTGTTTTTTTTATGACTTCAAGGCATGTGAGCTCGAGGTGAGGTCGAGGATGGGAGGTCACGCCACTGGAGGGGCCGCTGAACGGGGTAGGATGGGGTGACCGGATGCCGCGAAGGGCTTGGCGGTTTAGCGGTTGGATGAGGAAGGCGATCTCGTGCCATGTTGAGAGGAAGCAAGTTGGTGGCAAATTGGAGGTGGGTGATGAGGGCTCATCATTTGTTGGGTTGTTTTGTTCCTGTCACATGAAAAGGGGTGGCGAGGGGGGTTGAGGGAGTTGAGGGAGTTGAGTGGATTAGGGTTGCAAACACAGCTTCACTTCGGCGTCTGGGAGTTAATAGTAGACATCCCGTCGCTTTCAAGGTCTTACATCTTGGCATTCCTCATCCCGCGTTCGTCTACGTCAAGCGCAAGACGTTCTGGTAGAAGATCTGTCACTCACTTACAGCTTGGGTTGGATCAGCCTTGCCGTAAGACCCAATGGGGGGTCCTTTGCGACTGGCTTCGAAGAGAGCAAAAGCCACGGGCAGCCATCCTCAGCCATCCAAAGTGGTGATGGAAACCCGCATTCAATCGCTGCTGCCGTGGCTGCGTCTCCGGGCATCTCTGAGCCGCGTCCGGACTCGGATCCCGGAGGCTGAGTCGCCAGCGCTGACACCAAGTCAGCCGGCAGTCAGACGCTGCCGCCGAATCAAGCTTTTTGGGCTGGACAGAGCCTCAGTGGCACAACCGCCCATTGGCGGCGGCTCCGGTGTGGCGCGCGGGAGGAGCAGCGGCGGAACAAAGTCACGGCAAAGCGCGAACGATGCCGGGTTCGCGCCAGCCCTGCCGAGAGGTCCACGGTCACGGTCACCCACCCGTCAACGGCTGCGGGCGTGCGGCACTTTGGGCGAGAGAACCTGGGGAGGAGAGGAGGCTGCATGCACCCCGCGAGAGGCTCGGATGAAGGCGGGCGGCACGCAATTGACGACCCGTGCGCTTGTGAGTGGCTGTTAATATGGCTATTACCCCGAGCCACCGAGCCACGGGCGCAGATATTCCAGAGGAGAAAAAAATTCTTGTTCAGACGTCATCTGATGCCGGGGATCTTTTCGGCCGTGGTGTTCGTTCGCTGTTACGACACGAACTCTGGTACAGTAGGATGTCCACAGCAACGGCTTTCGGTGTCGTTGGCTCTCCGGAGCTAATCGCGTCCATATTAATAGAAACAGCAACGGCCCGTAGTGCTTGTTCGTCGTCATTTTTGCGGGCGGGCATTGGCTGTTCAGGGAATCATGACATGGACGGTGCCTGGCATCGGGCAGGGGACCTGCAAGATGCAGATCGTCAGTGGTGCACAAGCGCGCGTATTCGTGTGTTGCAAGGTCGAACCCGGCCGCGGAACCGCCGGCATTGGACACAGAGAGAACACGAAGGCCGCGAGGCAAACCTGGAGGGCTCCCGAGTCGGGCTGCAGGCACAAGTGGGCCTCCTGTCATGTCACCGCTTCCATGCATCTCTGAGGTGGTCTGCAGTCTCTGAGGTGAGGCAGAGGAGAAATTGCTCCAGCACTGCAGCAGCCAGCAGGGTGTTCTGCAAGAACAGAGCCAGAAAAGGGAGTCTGCAGGCAACAATGCTCTGGTTGACGTTTGTGGCGTTGTTAGGCGTAGGACTCGGTCCCCACAGCCATTTCCTCACAGGGAGGGGGCGATTGACCGCCTGTTTCGTTTCTTCAACGAGCCTGGAGGATCAGCAACCGTGGATTCGATGCCAAAGCGCAGTTGTTTGTTGTAGTCTGAATTCGTGCAGGATACAGAAGACAGAAACAGAAGCCAAAATACGAATGCCAACTCTGGCAAGCCGGAGCGCAGCCGATTGATGGTTCCATTGTCACATTGTCGGTTGATGAATGCGGGCAGGGCTGTTTGTGCCCCCCCACCTTTCCCGTTTCCCGTTTCCCCTAAAATCCTGGACCCTGCCGGGCCTGCCATGCCTGCACTGCACTGCAGCACTGGCCTGTTGCGTGGCCGGCCATCCATCCGCCGCCATCCGCACCTAGACCCCACCAATCTCCCGAGCAGCACGCAGCACGCCCAGCGACGCGAAAGGCCCCATTCCGGGTTGCGCTTTCATCCAGATTGCGCAGTCGTCAGCGCGGACGTTTAGCCATTGCTCGCCATCGCGGCCGGGCCTGGGGCTGCCGTCTCTGCATCGGCCTGGCGTCTGATTTTCATCTACGCCGTTGTATCGGACTTTTTCACGTCGACCTGCGACGACGAATCCGACCGTCCGACCACGAGCCTGGCCTGGCCCGGCCCCGTTTGCGGCCGGCACAGGCCCCGCCCGAAAGCAGGATTGGCCGCGGATCAAGGGTTCATTCATTCGATGGCTTGCAGCTGAGAAGAGTGGGCTCGAGGTGGGCTCTGGCTTGCTGCGCCAAGCGCGAGCCCCAGGCTGGGCGGAGCAGCAAGGGCAGCAAGGGGGGTCATCCCCGCAGCCGCACTCGTGCTGCCGTTTGGTGCTGCTTTGCGAGCCTGCCGGGCCACGGACGGACGGGCTCGCGGCGTGGTGATCGCGTGCCTCTCATATAAGATGGCAAGCGTCGCCCCGGTCGGCCGCCGTCTTCCCTTCTGGCTCCCCCTCGCTGTCCTGGCCCCTCCTGCTCCCTCAGACTTCTCCCTCTTCCCATCCGTGCTTCGTCTCTCCATTGACTTCGTTGGGCACGCATGCAAGAGAGTCGAAAGCGGAGCCATCCGGAGCTAGACGTGTGCTAGCATCCAACTCGGGGCAGGGGCAAACTCGACAACACAAGGTGAAAAAGGCCGTATCGACACCGCAACGCACCCTCGCACCCCATCCGGACCGGGCCCCCAGTCGCTTGGCCCTCCCTCGGCGACCCACCAGCTCCTTTCTCCAACATCTGACAAGCCCACGACCGAGACATAGCCTCTCTCCCCAACCCCACTCCGGCATTCTCTGGTGTGCTGCAGCAGTTATATTTATGAAGGTGCACAACCTCGAGTGACGTTTGCTTTTTTTTCTCATCGGAAAACCGCCTCGTCCGCCTTATTTTCCGCCTTCTGCCCGCCTCCTCTCGGCCTTCCCTCGGCCTGCCGCCCTCGCAAACTTGCTCGCTCCCGCACACGGCCGTCCTGCTTTCGTACGCTTCCCGGGCCCCGTCCCTGCGTGTTACTTGGAACCTCGTGTTCGGGTCTCGTGCGCAGGCATCGTGTTGGGCATCTCAGGGTCTCACCAACAGCTCGCGGGAGACTGCGAGCCTGGTGTTGTGTATTATCGTCCGCCGGCCTCCCCCGTCTCGGAAACCGTCGTCGGGCGCGCTCCTATCGATATGAGCAGCTCGCCCGCCTATCCCACTGAACTGCTGCTTGTTGGACGCACCGGCAACCGACGGCCTCGAACTCCAACCTCGCCTTGAACGGACCGCAACCCAATCCCCTACCCCCCGCCGCAACCATGGCCACCCACTCCCCGGACTACTCGGACGACGAGTTTGACTTTGACGAGGAATACTTTTCTCGCACCTACCAACCCCTATCCAACCTCCCCACGCCGCCGCCCTCGTCACGCGAGTCGTTGGCCGGCCAGAGCCCGCGAGCCCTCCTGGAAGACGGAGGGCTCCTCGACTCGGCCTTGCTAGGTACGTCGCCACTGAGGTCGTCGCAGCTGCGGAGGGCAATGTCCGGTTTGCTAACACACGTCCCGGCAACAGGCCCAGCGATCCACCTGGTCAACCTCATCCCCCCCTCGGCATCCCTCGCGGTGCCGTCCGTGCCGCTCGTCCACGAGATGCTCGTCCGCGCCAACCTGCCCACGGACAGCATCGCGCTGGCCGTGTGCATCCTGGACTCGCTGAGCTCCAAGTTCGCGCTGAACTGGCGGCTGCTCTGCCCGCTCGCGCAGCGCGAGCCCGCGAGCGGCTCCGCCAAGCGGCACACCATCCAGGCCCGCCCGCAGGGCGCGACGCAGCTGCACATCGACTCGGTGCGCCCGGAGCTGATCGTGCTGGCCGCGCTCGTCATCGCCGTCAAGTTCCTGGTCGACTGCCACGAGCCGACCCACTACTACCGCACCGCGTGGGGCAGGGACCTGTGGACCTCGGAGCAGATCAACCTGACGGAGCGCTGCGTCATGGAGAACCTGGGCTACCGCATCCTGCCGCTGTGGGACGCGGCGCTCATCGCCGACGCGGTCCGCGACATGCAGCGCGCCGCGCGGCAGGCTGCGGTGCTGGCGACGCCGTCGTTGCTCCCCCGGAACGGGGACGCGCACAAGCGCTCTGTCAGCTCGGCCGTCGCGCTGTCGAGCCCGGCGCTGCCGCTGACGCCGGCGGACACGCCCTTGTCGGAGGACGGGCCCGCGCCGAGGCCGTACCGGGCTGCGGTGGAGGCTGCGTTTGGTGGTGGGGGGCATGGGGCTGGCGGGATGGACTCGTCTATGCTGCAGCTGCCGCCGCGGATGAAGAGGAAGGCGACGTCTCCGGCGGCTGGTTGAGGGGACCGGATTGTTTGGATTCGGACCAAGTGATGGATTCTGGCGTGCACAGCTGAGGGGGCACGGGATGTCGAGTTGGGTTGAAAGCATGCATGCATGGACGGGCAGGACGAAAAAAAGGGCGGGAACGGGGACGGGACGCAACCCACGGACACGGGGCACGGGCACGGCGCTTCTTCTTCCTTCTGACTTGTGTGAGAGACTGAGAATCGGCGTTCGCGGGGATGATTTGCGGTTGATACTACACCACATAAACGATACCAGGGCGGGAGCTCGGGCACGGAGCAAATACGGCGTCTTGGGCGGATGGGAATCTCAGCGTTGCTTCTTGGTTGATGGGGGTGTTTGTTTGTACAGAGGGTTAGTTGGTGACTTGACTTGCTGGCGGGGCTTGGGTTTGCTGTCGGAAGGGATTCATTAGCAAGCGTCGAGTATATGTATCAAGTACTACTACCTGCTTTTGTATTTGTGCTCCCTTTCTCAACCTTCTGGTGGTCTGTGGTTGATGTCACTGAGACGTGAGCCTTACCTTTCGGTTTCGTCCCGTGCTTCCTTGGATGGAGCTCTAACTCGGTGTGACAACCGACGCTTGTACTCTGTGTCCCGTACCTCCGTAGAGGTTGTCCATATCCTCACCTCGCCATTCTGTCTCTTATTCTCTCTTTGCCAGGCTCTTCAACTACTCCAGGGTTAGGGTCAAAGCCAGCCGACTTGGAGTGCACAGACCATATGGCTCCAGGCTGCATCGATCGGTCGTCGGCCCCATGCGACACCGCCGCAGCGGCATTGCGCCCAGCACAGCGGCGCCAAACCCAATTCCGATTCGACCTTTTCGATAATCTTCAGACAAGCTCGAGCTGAACACCTTCACGCCATGAAACTTGGTTGATTGATTGAGTTGCCAGAATTATCCCTTCCTTCTTTTTTCTCCCTCGACCTTTTGAATCTCGAAACAGCAACCGTTTGCCTCCTTCGTCCGCCTCGCCCCATCCCAACGCCATCAATCGTCTCAATTCCACATTCACACCCGCACATCCTACTACGACAAACTACAGCTCCGCCGTCCGAACGCGCCCGCTACCATGAGCGACCTCGACAGGTGAGTGCGCTCTTTCTCGGCTACACGGAAACGGAATCTAACACTGCTGCGCTCCGACAGGGCCATTGCCCAACTGCGCGCGTGCCGACCGATACCCGAGTCCGAAGTCCGCGAGCTGTGCCACAAGGCGCGGGAGCTGCTCATCGAGGAGGGGAACGTCGTCACCGTCAACGCGCCGGTAACAGTACGCTACTTTCCTGTTTGGGATGGAGTTGAGGGAGTCGGGGTTCTGGTTGAGAGCCAGAGAAGGAGAACAGAGAGAGAGATCTGACCTTGGGGCAGATATGTGGCGATATCCACGGCCAATTTCACGATCTCATGGAGCTGTTCCGCGTCGGCGGTGATGTCCCGGATACAAATTATCTGTTTATGGGTATGCGCGGCACAGCACCCCCCCTCTCCCCGCGCTCTCTGGCGGCAGCTAATCCTCGTCTCTCTCTGCCCAGGCGACTTCGTCGACCGCGGCTTCTACTCCCTCGAGACCTTCCTCCTCCTCCTCTGCCTCAAGGTGCGCTACCCCGACCGCATGACGCTCATCCGCGGCAACCACGAGTCGCGGCAGATCACGACCGTCTACGGCTTCTACGACGAGTGCCTGCGCAAGTACGGCAGCGCCAACGTCTGGCGCTACTGCTGCGACGTCTTCGACTACCTCGCGCTGGGCGCCATCGTGCTGGGCGCCTCCAACTCGATCCCCGCCCCGGCCGCCGACCCCATCGTCTCCCCCAACGGCGAGGTCGAGATCGAGATCCACAACGCCGACGGCCAGGTCATCTCCAGCTTCCTGCGCCAGGGCGACGCCGCCGCCGAGAAGCGCCGCGCCGCCGCCCAACACCACCAACAAACAAACGGCACCACCACCCCGCCCGCCAACGGCTCCACCTCCTCCCCGCCCGCCCTCACCGGCCCGCCAGGCTCCGCCGCCTCCTCCTCCTCCGCGGGCTCCCTCGGCAACCCAGCCGGCGCCGTCCTCTGCGTGCACGGCGGCCTCAGCCCCCTGATCGACAAAGTCGACAAGATCCGCCTGCTAGACCGCAAGCAAGAAGTCCCCCACGAGGGCGCAATGTGCGACCTGCTCTGGTCGGACCCAGACGAGATCGACGGGTGGGGCCTGTCGCCGCGCGGCGCGGGGTTCCTGTTCGGCGCGGACATCGTGAAAGTGTTCAACCACAAGAACGACCTCAGCCTGATCGCGCGCGCGCACCAGCTCGTCATGGAGGGGTTCAAGGAGATGTTTGACGCGAGCATTGTCACGGTGTGGTCCGCGCCGAACTACTGCTATCGGTGTGGGAATGTGGCGGCGCTGTTGGAGCTGTCCGAGGATGATTCTGGGATGGGGGTGCTGGCGAGGAGTAATGGGGAGGTGGGGAGGAGTGATGGCGGGATGGGTGGTGGTGGTGGTGGTGGGGTGTTGCAGCAGCAGCAGCAGAGGGGGGGGGTGGTGATGGAG
>FTCU01001068.1_pt1 | contig 14419 bp, 20 predicted proteins | sample 1639521 | NCBI WGS metagenome assembly FTCU01 (sample SAMEA3914864, study PRJEB12502) | metagenome | biome: forest; material: soil | place: USA | collected 2012-03-12 | depth 0.3 m
GCAAGTAGTGGGAGGAGCTGATTGGCGCACAACACGAGCTTTGCCCCGACCGACTCGCAAAGCACCTGAAGCCTATCGCGAGGGTGAGATGGGTCTAGAGGCACGAAAGCACCGCCGGCTTTTAGCGCGGCGAGCATTGCTATCGGTGTCCACTTCTGAAAGTGCAAAGTCAGCACCGAGCGGGAGCCAAACGTGGCCACGAGGATGGGGGCAACGAACCGATTTTTCAAAGCAAAGCGGAACCAATGACTCGGGGCCAACACCAAGCTGCACAAGTCTGCCGGCCAAGTGCCCGGCCACCACATCCAGCTCACGATATGTGAGCGTGCCATCCCAGGCGCAGACCGCCTCGGCGTCGGGACGCGCAACGACTTGGTCGGCAATGACTGTATGAACGCAGCTCTCCACCGGTTGGATGGAGTAGCCGCCATTCCACTCGCGGATTTGATCCAAGTTCTCCGGGCTCAGGCAGTGCAGCGAGCTCAAGGTTGCGTGAGCTGGACTGGTGAGAACGCTGGAGAGGATTTGGTCGAATGTGTTGGCCACTAGCGCTCCCTGGGCTAACGACATGCCGAGAAGATCACCCCTCCATTCCAAAGACAGGCTCAGGCTGCCGTCGCCGTACTTCACCAACAAACGGAGCGTATGTTGCTGATAGGTTGGCTCACATCAGCCCACGCACTTCCACGATCAAACAAAAGAAAAAGGGGTTAGGGTTGTACGCGGCCGTTCGGCCCATCGTATCTGGGAAGAAGACTGCAGGAGGGGATTGGCAATACGTACCGGTGCCAGGACATGGTGTGGGCCAGATGTCTCGGACGAGTTCCACAGCACGACTGCCGTGTCGAAGAGTGGCAGACCCGAGTCTCCGGAACGGATCAGCTGGTCTGGGACCGGAGGAAGATCACCGGGAAGGTCCGTCTTGGCGTTCTCCACAACGGCGGCAACGTGGACGGAGTCGTCGAGGAGAAAGCGGGCGACGGCATCGCCACCGGGGCGCGAGAATCCGAAAACAAGCTCGTCTTGGCCCGAGTAGCATCGAAGCAGCAACGCCCATGCCGTGCGGAGAACCGCACCCAACCCGTCCGCATCTGTGGCGGACAACCCCAGCAGCCTCTCTGCCTCGGCGACTTTCACCTGGACCGATGCGGTTTGTCGGGCGTCGGATCCAGCATCCTCAGTCGGGCGGCCAAATCGAGGAAACCGGCAGGGCGTGGCACCCGTTAGGTAGGTCTCCCAGTCGCGAAGGGAGGTCGTCGAAGTCATGATGATTGCCTCGGAAGGTACCAAGGAGATGGGTATCTGGGTATCGGCGATATTGGTTGAAAAAGCAGACGAATAGGGGCCGTGAGAGCGGCAGCTTGCAGCCGAGGCAAAATGTAAAATGATGAGGGTAGAGGGTACGGTAAGATAGGCAGGTAGGTAGAGAAGAAGAGAATCGTGAGTTGGCGGTGTTGAGAGTGCCAGTAAGTGGGTAAGGTAAGGTACCTATCGAGGTAGGTCAGGTAGCTAGGGAGGTAGGTACCTAGGGAGGTAGGTAATACGGTCAGGCACCTCAGACAACGCAGTACCAGTGAGCCAATGAAACGTGTTGTGGCACGTGTGTCCACATAAACGCTGAGACTGAAGCTATACGAAGGATGAGGATAACTCGGCGTGTTGATCACTCCAACTTTCAGTCAAGCATCACCAGTCAGGGCGGTCAGGAAACACAAGGGGCAGCACGGGAACGCCGACTCGAGTCCGAGCACGCCCATCATCCAGTTTATACGTTCAAAACCCGGGTCGCTGCATTTCAGCTCGTCTCGTTTGCTCCCCATTTCCGGTTTGTTGCGCTTCGCTTCCCAAAAGGAAGGGCGGCGAAAAATTTGCGTGAAACCAAACGCGCCCCGGCGCCCGTCGTCAAGGCACGGGCTCGCATGCGAGGGTGACATCTGGCAAAACTGAACAGCCAGTTATTTTTGGGACGGCCAAAAGATCCTGTTCTCTTCTCTGAGCGTCCCAGGAATTTCTGCCAACTGGATAAACTCTCGGTCTGATCACTCGATGGCAGGGGCAGAGATCGACAGCGAGCCTGCGGTATTGGGAAGGTTGATCAACACGTGTATTGCGTTCCGGCTCGACACACGAGACGTCAAATCTTGCATGCAGGGGGACCGGTTTGCCGTGCAGGGGGCGCTCAGCTAGCTGCAGCGGCTATCTAGCCGGAGCCCCATGACAGGCAACGGCGCTGTCGATCAGCTAGGCGAACGGAGGGGCGGTAAATGAGACGACCAATCAGCCAGGGAGCAAACGGCCATCCTCACCCTGCTGTCGCCTGGCAGCTGCAAATTCCCGCCGGACACCACCCTGTATTCCGTATATAGCCAGCCGCACCGCCGGGCGGACCGGCAGCTCGACGCCCCGAAACGGGAGCGCTGGAGCGACCAGAGGGGCGGCTGAACTGGTACGTTCCACAGTCGAGCAGGCTCTGGCCGGCAGGGCGCCACTGACCGCATCACTACCAACTGGGAAGATACAATCCATAATATTACGGTAGTTATGTAACGCTGAGCAAGAAAGCCTTTTGTTTGCGCAATAGGGGCACGATCGCCCTGCCAAGGTCCGCCCACAGCTCAGGTCGCCGAATATCGCCGTGAGCGAGTGACCGCGCCCGACCGAGTGCAGCGGTGAAAACAGGATTTCAAAGCCGTATTCCCGGTCTTGCAGAACTACCTACCTAGAGTCTGATGTCGTATCGGTCCCGTCGTCCGCGCCTCTCTCGACCCAGGTGGCTCGACAGCTTTCGTCTAGCGCCGCAGCATACCCTCAACAAGTATCACTCTCGTGGTAACGGTGTAGGCCCGAAGAAGGCCCATTTTGTGGGCCACCACGGGTATATGCGTTGTCACCTCGGTCGTCCAGGGCGATGGGACTGATCGTCACCCAGGCTGACGCAAATCACCGCCCCTGCCTTGCTCCCCCGGATCGTCGGGCCCAGGCCCGGCAAACGCAGGGAAGGAAAATGCTGGTTTGGAAATTCTCGGGACGAAAATCAATATGTAGCCGTGCGGCCCAAAGTATGGCCTTCTGCCCCTTGAGGCATCCTCGTCGATCGAAAGTCCCAGCCCCTGGTTTTCTTCTCGCTCCTCCTCTTGTGCCGGACCGCTTGCCACCTGCGCGCCTTTGATGCCCAACTGTGGAAGCCATGGCGGAACCGTCTCTGTCCTTGTCTTGGTGTTCTCGTGTCGACAACACGTTCGGCCCTCATGCCGGCGAGTGTCGGGGCGGGTTCGACTTTACGCTCCTATTTGAGGAAACGATTCTGACGCTGCTGCCCGTGGGTCTTCTCCTTGTTGTGATTCCTCCGCGCGTCTGGTATCTACTTGGACGCGAGAGGAAGGTGACTCCTAGAGTTGGACGGGTTACTCCCGGCAGTGCCAAGTTAGTAAGGACTTGCCCATATCCCCATGTCTCACCACAGATGGAGTATTGCTAACCATGATTACGTTCTGCGTTCAGGCCGCTTGGGCGGTGCTCGCCACGCTCAACCTCAGTGCGCTGGTCATCTGGGCAACCTTGGAGACGCGAACACGAACTACCCTGGCAGCAGCTGCCCTCACTCTCATCACTGCCCTTGGGCTCTGTGTCCTCTCATACGTGGAACACACCCGTGCCGTCCGTCCATCTTCTATCATCAACACATACCTAGCTGCCACGGTGTTGTTCGATGTTGCCCATACGAGGACGCTGTGGCTCCGTGCCGATGACTATTTCAACTATGTCGTTGCCTACATCTCTGCCGCCGCCCTCGTGGTCAAATCTATTGTGCTGGTGCTCGAAGCGTTGGACAAACGCCGCCTTCTTCGCCCCGAGTTTGAACACTACCCACCGGAGGCCACGAGCAGCATTTACAACCGGTCCTTTTTCTGGTGGCTCAACCCATTGTTCTGTCGAGGGTTTAGCCACGAGATAGACATCGATGACTTGTTTGCCTTGGACAAGCATCTTCAAGCGGCATACTCGTCCAGGCGGTTTCAGGCCGCCTGGGGCTTGGGTGAGTCCCTATCTCTCGCTTATTGCCAGCGACTTGACACCATCCAATATGTTGACACATGACACAATTAGTGACCAAGCCATCCCCCTACTCGCTGATGTGGACATCATTTGGCGTCGTGAAACGGACGGTGATGCAAACCATTCCGCCACGAGCTTGCCTCACTGCTTTGTCGTTCTGTCAACCGTTTCTCATCAACCACGCCATCACGTTATCACAAGAAGATATCAACGATGAGAACACACAGCGGGGGTATGGCCTCATCGGCGCGTACTTCCTGGTCTATGTCGGCATCGCAGTGAGTTTGATTGCCTCGATCTCATCCCTGTTGCAGCTCCATTTCTCACGCCCTGACCCTGAATGTTAGGTCTGCATGGGATCGTACCAGCATCGGACTTGTTGCACCATTGCGACGGTCCGCGCAGGCCTTGTCTCGATGATTTATCGCAAGACTGGCACTCTGAGCCTCAAGGGGAACGATCCCGCCACGTCCATGACGCTCATGAGCGCGGACATGGAGCGTATCGTTCAGGGTTGGCAGACGATGCACGAGATCTGGGGTAATGCCGTCGAGGTTGGCGTTGCCATTTACCTGCTCGAAAAACAGCTGGGTGTCGCCTGTGCGGTGCCCGTCGCCGTATCAATTCGTAAGCTGGCTCTTTCCGTCCTCCCTTCCTCACTGTCCCCAACCTATGAACCGCAGCGGTCTTACTAACTCGAGCCAGTGTCCTTGCTGGGATCGATTTTTGCCATGAACTTTATCATGTCTCGTCAAGCGATGTGGCTCGAAGCCATCGAGAAACGCATCTCGGCCACTTCAGCCATGCTTGCATCCATGAAGGGCGTTAAGATGTGCGGGTTGAAAGACGTTCTCCTTGCCTCCCTCCAAAAGCTGCGGGTGGATGAATTGCGCATCTCAAAGAAGTTTCGAAAGCTCCTCATATGGAACATGGTCTTCGGTAAGTTTCCAGGTTATCAGCTCCCATGGGGCCTTCAGCGATTTCTGACTGACGGAATTAGCCTACATGACCCAGGTCTTTGCACCTGTCTTGACCTTCACAGTCTTCTCCGTACGCGCCCGGGACGGCAGTGACACGACGTTGGACACGGCGCGCGTATTTACCGCGCTGTCACTCTTTGCTTTGTTATCGGAGCCGCTGGCCTCAATGGTCATGGCCCTAGCGGCGTTTTTGGGAGCGGCTGGGAGCTTCGTCCGGATCCAGCAATTTCTGGAGTCGGAAGAGAGAGCGGACGTCAAGGTTGGGGATGAAGCAACCGAGAAATCCCAGTTCGACGGTTCATCCCTTGACGCTGTCGCCATCCAGGCGGGGAACTTTGGATGGGATCCCACCAAGGAGCCCCTGCTGAAGGATATCACCCTGTCTGTCCCTTGGCGCAAGCTCACCATGGTTGTCGGGCCTGTTGGCTGCGGCAAGTCAACGCTACTGCAGGCTATCTTGGGCGAAGTTCCTGCGTTGGGAGGCTCGGTGCGCTTGGGGTCCAGAAGTATTGCATACTGTGCCCAAGACCCCTGGCACATGAACGGCACTGTTCGGCAAGCCATTGTGGGTTGCGCGGAGTACGATGAGAAGTGGTACAACCGGGTTGTGCACGCTTGCTCACTCCGTCGGGACTTTCGGGAGCTTCCAAAAGGTGATTCTTCTCGCATCGGAAGCGGCGGGATTGCTCTCAGCGGTGGGCAGAGTCAACGCATTGTATGGCTCATGTTGTCCCCCCTTTAGCAATACTGGTTGCTGACTGTGTGTCTCAGGCATTGGCTCGCGCAGTGTACGCTCGACGAGAAATCATCATCCTCGACGACGTGCTCAGCGGGTTGGACAATTCAACCGAGAATCATGTCTTTCATAGCCTCTTTGGCGAGCACGGCATCCTCCGCGAGCTGCGCGCTACTGTGCTTATTGTTTCGTCATCAGGTACGTCGGTGTATGGCCCGAAGCCCCGTTCCAGGTCAGAAGATGCTCACGAGGAGTCCAGCCAAACGTCTCCCTTACTCCGACCACATCGTGTGTCTGAGCCCCGACGGGGTGATCGATGCACAGGGCACGTTTGCCGCCCTCATCCAAGCCGGGGGCTACGTCTCCTCATTCTCCCTTCCCCGAGCCGACTGGAAGTATGCCCCCGAGAGTGACGACCAGATACTACGGGTTGCTCTCGACAAGGAGCAAGAGGGCATGGCGGTTACCGAAACCAAGGAAACAAATTCGAGTCTTTCCTTAACCTCGAGCGAAACCGCATTGCCGGGTGAGGGAGGGGATAGTGCCAGCCGGCGGACCGGTGATGTGAAGATTTACTTCTACTACATCAAGTCGGTCGGGTGGCGGGCGAGTCTGATTTTTGTCCTTGCCATTGTGGGCTTTGTCGTCTGCATCTCGTTCCCAAGTAAGTGGACTGGACAAGCGCTTGAGGGTGATGTCGCTGACCGTGATGGCAGCTATTTGGGTACAGTGGTGGGCCGCCTACAATGAGGGCGACCCCAACGGCCGGTTGGGATATTGGTTGGGCATTTACGCCATGCTCGGAGGCGTCGGTATTTTGTGCTTATTCGTAAGCTGCTGGTGAGTTCTACCTCGACGGATCTTCTCCCCGTGGCGGCGTCAAGACATCGCGCTGACACAACGTTCCCAGGCAAATCATTATCACAATGGTGCCAATCTCGGGCGAGAAGTTTCACTTCGCACTGTTGAAAACGGTGCTCAGCGCTCCCATGTCATTCTTTGTCGACACCGATTCTGGCGAAACGTTGAATCGCTTTAGTCAGGATCTGCAGTTGATAGACATGGAGTTGCCAACGGCAGCACTGAACACCTTTGCGAGTAATTATGGACCTTCCTTCTTTTTCGGTTGCGCTTGGAAGCTGACATGCCATCACCAGCATTTGTGCTCTGTCTGGCTCAGATGGCCCTCATCGGGTACGGATCCGTCTACGCGGCCATCTCCTTCCCCGTCGTGTTGGTCTCCTTGTGCCTCATTCAAATGGTGTACCTGCGCACCTCGCGGCAACTGCGTCTCATGGACATTGAGGCCAAGGCCCCTCTCTACTCGCTGTTTGAGGAATCACTTGGCGGTCTCGCCACCATTCGCGCTTTTCGCTGGCAGGACGCGCTGAATGACAGGAACCACAAACTCCTGGACCGCTCTCAGAGGCCGTTTTACCTCCTGTTTGCCGTTCAACGATGGCTCACGCTTGTCTTGGACCTGGTTGTTGCTGCCATCGCCGTGCTTCTCATGGTTTTGGTGGTCCAGCTCCGAGGCACCATTGCTGCTGGCGGCGTCGGCCTCGCGCTGCTCAACGTGATCCAATTCAGCCAGAATATCAAGCTGCTCGTCACGTTCTGGACGACGCTGGAAACCCACATCGGCTCGGTCGCCCGGATCAGGAGCTTTACAGAAACGGCAGCGCCTGAAGATCAACCAGAAGAGAGGAACGCTCCGCCTCCGGGCTGGCCAGCAACGGGTGCAATGGAGTTCGAGAACCTGTCAGCTGCGTATATGTAAGTTGTGACTCCTCCCCTAACGTGTGCTTCTTGAGCTTTTCTAGGTGCTCGGCTCAAATATGCATCGTTTCTCACATCCCTACAGCCGCGATGACTTGGTGTTGAAAGATGTTTCGCTTTCGATCAAAGCTGGCGAGAAGATTGGGGTCTGCGGGAGGACCGGCAGCGGCAAGACGTCCCTGATAATGAGCTTGTTCCGGCTCGTGGATCTGCAAGGCGGGTCTATTCGTGTCGACGGAGTGGACATTTCAACACTTCCGCGGCAAGAGGTTCGCAGCCGGATCGTGGCGGTGCCCCAGCACCCGTTCCTTCTCAAAGGCTCCGTCCGCCTCAATGCGAATCCGATGGGAGGCGCCTCGGACGAGGACATCACATCCGCCCTACAGTGCGTGCAGGTGATGGAGGCCGTCGAGAAGAACGGCGGCTTAGACGCGGATATTAACTCTCTGAACCTGTCCGCGGGGCAAAGGCAGCTGTTCTGTCTTGCTCGTGCTATGCTGCGACCCAGCACCATCTTGATCTTGGACGAGGCCACCAGCAGGTAAGCCATCTTCTCATGAAAAGCTTTATCGTTCTTTTTGCTCATCCACTCCTCCTCGCACAGCATCGACGCAAAGACGGAAGAGACGATGCAGCGCTTGATTCGTAAAAAGTTCGCCAACCACACCATCATCGCTGTGGCACACAGAATCGAGACTATCATGGATTTCGATAAAGTGGCCGTTCTGGACGCCGGAAGGCTGGTTGAGTTCGATAATCCTTACAACCTCCTTGAAGCTCCAGGATCCGCCTTCGGAAAGCTGTACAATGCGGCCGTGGCGGAAGAAGAGAACGGGTTGGGTGGGCCGAGTTCGAAATGATTGCAGATACGAACTGTGACTTGAGACATGTAATTATTTGGGACAATGCACAATACACGAGGTACATTGTAAGGCATGGGAGAAGAGATGGTCAAACGGCGCCTGGCAAGCCGGCCAGGAAACATAGATCTCTCCGCGTCATGTCTGAAGACCCCCTTTCATCCCTCCGCTGCGGGTCTGTTTGGAATAATGCCTGTCTTGGCGTGGGATATTTTCAAGTCCTCCCCAGGCAGTCTTCATCAACAATGTTGCCGGGACAGGGGTGCGCCTAAGCTGTTGGACAAAACGACCCGACCGGGAGATCCATGGGGTAAGGCGGATTCAGCTGTTGCTATTTCAGGGGGCCAAGCCGGAGGATGTCTCAGCGACCCTTGCCTTGGGTTACATCCCACTGTTCCCACAGCCACCGAGCCTCAAACCGCTTACCTCTTGGCGCGGGCCAACGTTTGTCCAACCCTTCAAGATGCTTGCCCAGGCCAACGCGTGGAACAGGAATCTGATTCCATCATTGGCGGAGACCGGCGGGTCGAGTGTGGAATCCTGGGCCTCGGGAAGCTTGTTCCCTGGGTGCGATGGATTTAGAGTTTACTGCTGGGGCCCCATAACCACCCTCTGACTTTATTTTGAGATCAAGCACCTTTCCTTCCCTTGAGCATGAAATCTGCGCCGCACGGTAGACGGACCCGACCACATGCTCAATGGGCAGCGTAGATCGGCAACGCCAAGCAACCACGCGAAGCCTCACCGAAGTCGATTTCGAGTCTTCCGGGTCATCATGCCTAGGCCAGCATGCCAAGTGTTCTAATTTTGCAACTCCTCCATTCTGGGGGCAGACCTTGTCGGCGAGAGAACCTTGACAATGAGGTCAGACAGGGGCACTATCGGCATGATTTACAACCTGCATCGCGTTAAAGGCATCTCAACCATCATGGGGATGGAGGCCTTTGGGCTCATCCAGACGTGTATAAAGACCGTGACCACCACCGCCGCCTCTAGTAAGGCAATACTTTTACATCACCAATCTCAAGATCAACCGCATCTCTATCATCAAGTCGCCACAATCTCCAACTCGCAACTCAAGTTTCACCATTCATCAACGCATACACTCCCCTTGTGATTTTCCAGTCCTTGTTGTTCTGCAACACCAGCAAAATGAAGTTTCGATACATCACCGCCGCCGCCGCGCTGCTCGTGGTTTCGGTTGCAGCCCTTCCCACTCCCCAAGTCGACAACCACGGACTTATTCCCGACACCGACGAATTTGGCAACGATGCCGCAGTCGAGGCTCTCGAGGCCCGTGCTGTCACCAACGCTGAGGATTTTGTCGATGACGAGACTATTGAGGTCGTTGAGGTTGTCGACGCTCGCACGGTCGACACCGATGAGGCGGCGGATGATGAGACGATCGGGGTTGTCGAGGTTGTGGAAGCCCGAACTGTTGCCGACATTGAAGAGGGAGCCAACGATGATATCGAAGTTGTCGAGGCTCGCACCGCGGAGATCACGGATGCTGTCAACGACGACACAGCTGAGATTGAGCCCGTCGAGACTCTTGAAGCCCGTGCTGTCGACACCACCGAGGCCGTGGATGACGACGCCGCCGAAGTCGTCGAGGTCATTGACGCCCGAACCGTCGAGGCGACGGAAGCTGTTGATGACGACACAGCCGAAGTCGAGCCCGTGGAGACGGTTGAGGCCCGCACTGTAACCGACACCGAGGTTGTTGACGATGACGAGACCGCCGAGCCGCTCGAGGCCCGCGACGTAACCGACACTGACGAGGCTGTTGATGATGATGCGACGATCGAGACCATCGAGGCCCGCACTGTCTCTGTCAGCGAGGCTGCTGCCAACTTCAACTTCACGAGCGACTTTGACTTTGCTCTCGACCGCCTCCTGGCCGCGATTGAAGAGATCCCCGACGACATTCTTCAGAAGGGCGACGAGGCGCTGCACCAGTGGCTTGTCGAGCATGGCCACCGCGCGGGCAATGAGAAGCTGAAGCGCGACGACAGCTCCGAGGCCGAGAGCCTGAGCCTCCTGAAGCGCGGTGAGCTGGCTGCTCGGGCATCGCTCTGGAAGATTGCCAAGTGCGTCGCTGCCATTGTCCAGTTGCTCGGCACCACAGCAATCCCCGCGGCCAAGTTGCTCCGCATCAAGAAGTACATCAAGGCCCTTGGCGGTACTAAGGAGGCCGTCAAGCTCCTGCTCGGCGCCACCACCCAGGCCGAGAGACTCAAGGTCGGTGGCCAGGCCCTCGTCGCTTTGGCTGCCGAACTCCTCGGCATCAGCACCGTCAAGAACAATTGTTTTTAGGCGACATGAAAAAGACTGTTGGAAAGATAGGGATCGAGCGGGATATTATGGTGGAAACAAGGACGGCGTTTTTGGGGGGACTGGGTTGGCATCGCGTCTCGTCGGGATACAGTTGCAATGGATCCTCTTTCGGTTTTGGTGCACGTTGCGATTCATTTGTACATAACGGCTATCTTGGGATTGCTGCCTGGAGCCGCACGCGGTGTAGAAGGTTCATGTTATTTTATTTTGCCTCCTCATCACGTACTCGCGCCTGTCATGGAAATATCGTTTCACGGAAATAAGGACATGGACCTGCTGGTCATCAAGACTCACGGGTCAGCTACAGGTCAGGAGTTGCTTTTTATAGTTTTGAGGAGGGGAAGAAAGTATTTTGTAATTTATAGGACGTAAAAATGCGATCTGGTTGGTCCACGGAGCCAGTTGTTGGCCAAGATCGGCCAACACCCGGGAAGTCAAAAAATCGATCCACCCAGGGGTCGAACCTGGAACCTCCTGATTCGTAGTCAGACGCTCTGCCATTGAGCCAGCGGACCTTTCGAATTTGTTGCTGGGCAATTCCCAGACCTCACATTAAGTAATACTGCGGAACCAGCAAAGTTTTGCCTCTTGTTGGCGAGGTGGAGGCTGTCATCGGAACGTCGCCCGCGCCTCTTTGGAGTCGAGGAGGCCATTTATGTTAGAGACCTTTTGGAAAAGATGGATTGGCGGATAAGACGCGAAGCTCGTCAGCTCGGCGTGATTCCGGTCCCGCGGACTCGACACCGGCCAACTTTCCCTGCAAAAATCCGCGCATCCGCGTTTTTCTGCGACGCTGTCTGGCACGGACGCTACTGTGCAACACTTCCGCCGCTCTCTAATTTGGGAGACCGACGAGGAGCAGCCCGGGTTCAGCAAACAAGCCGACGGCCTCCGGTTCGGCCCTCAATTCCACCCTTGGCTCCAACCCTTCCTTCAAGTCCGATGTCGGGAGGTTGTCGGGAATCAGCCTTGCTGGACGGAACGAGGCCGAACATTCCCTGTTTCGCCCAAACCGATGCTCGTTCCGGCTTCCGCAAAACCAGTTGCCGTGGATAAGCGATTCTGCTGAGTAATAATCGACGAGGTGCAGGTCTGCTGACGATGTCGTTTTTGCCGCCATGGACAGCCCTGGGATGCGCCAGCATTGCTGTCACGGGGTGGTAGATTTTGTGCATTGCTTCTGACAGGTTGTCTCCTGACCCCGACCGGTGACCTTGACTGAGCCAGACATTTGAGGAACAGCCAGTCACCATAGTTACTTCTGCAAAGCTTAAAAGCCAGTGCAGAAGGTGGTTGGCTCGCACTTGCAGAGCATTGCCATCCCAATCGTGCAACACCAAACATGAGCCATCAAATCAGCGACCACACCTTAACATCCCCGCGCTCTCAGTTGTCGCGGCATGCTGGGTCACCGCCCTCCGAGCTGTCTCGGGGCCGGCTCCCAAGCATTACGAGGGACATCAACTTTGGAGAAAGCATCGACTTTGTGGTTGGGGTGACAGCGGCGGCCCTTGCAGCCGACCAGCTGTTGAAGCTCAAGGACAGTAAGAACCACAAGACGATGCATTTGGCCAAGGCTGGTCTCAGTGCTGCCGCTGCCGCTACCGCTTTCACCATGCTCAGACGCGAGCACCATGAGCATCGCCGACAAGAAACGACCAGAAGGGGCGATACACAGCATGACACTCCTCTTGCCAATCTCGGCCGACCAAGATCCTACAGCTCATCACCATCAACGCACTATCGACCCCGAGGTGGGCACAGCCACTCCGATGGCAGAGATGCGAGGTCCTCGAGCCAAGACAGTGCCGGTTCTCCCCCACGCCGCATCCCTCACTCGTATGGCAAGATGGACGACGTGTTACCAAGGCCGGCTGCTTTGTCGTCGACAAGGATGTCGCGGCAGAAACAGGGACAGTAGCCCTTGCCGTCATCTCATTACCGCTCTCGCAGGAATTCAGATGGGTGACGTTGACAAGAGGGGAATTTGGGGCAAGAGGCCGTGGCCACAGGACCCAGGAGACTTTTCGACGCAAAGAAGGTCAGAGGAGCCATAAGCCATCTGTGAGAGTTTTCTCTCCCACTTTTCTCTGGTACAAATCAGGGGAATAAAGAAGTTTTGTTTTTCCATTATTGCTTGCCAGCCTGAAAGCTTATTGCTTGGTCTTGTTAATGATAAGAACAGGTTGATCATTCTTCGTTTGTAGCAGCGTGCCATGATGTGAGCTGCAGCGGCAGAGGGTTTTTAGTGCTCACCCTCGACCAAATCTGCGCCTGTGATCCGACCGATCAGTAGGCCCAGCTTTGAACAAGGGTCTTTTTTCAAGACACACACAGCGCTCAATTCCTACCACACAGCAGTGATTTTCGTGTAGCTTTTTTGGACTGTGACTCAGGTCCTCCTTGGGCCAGCATGCAAAGCCGAGTGGGGCCGGGTGAGTGGGGCCGGCTCAATGACAGCCGGCCGGCTAACCTCCGTGATGAGCCCCGACACAAAGTCCGGGAAACCTCACGTATTTGCCTATCACAACGAATTTGCGGTGCGTCCGGCCGGAGACGCCGGAGCACAACAATAATTACTTGATTTATTTGAGTCATTGTCCTGTTTGGGAGATTTGCGAGGCCCGGTTTGTCCGGGAAACTGAAATTATCTCAGGTAGGTACATTTTGGCAAACCTTCTCTCGTTTTCTTCTTCCCTCGTCGCTTCCCACCAACCTCCTCCGCCCATCTTCATCCTCGCCGCGTTTTTTTTTTGCGCGCCGCTTTCTGCCCTCCTCGCTCTCTCGTCGTCGCGGCCGTGGTCGCGTTTTCTTCTTTTTTTTCCTTCGTCATCGCGTGCCATCCAAGGATGGCGCAGGGTCGGGGTCTCCTTTGGCTCCCCGACGCGGTGTTGGCGCAGATCTGCTCGCAGTTCTGCCCGCACTGCGTCGGGGAGGACTGCGTGGGTGGGTTCCGGCTGCCCAACGGTTTCCGGGGACCAGAGTACTTCGGTACTCTGGTCGCCCTGACCCGAGTCAATGCGCGCATCGGTCGGCGGGCCCAGCTCGTCCGTCTCCATGTCTTCTGCGGCCATCGCGACTCGCTCCCTCTGCTCGCCCGCACCCTCGTTGAGCAGCCGGCCCTTGCGGCCCACATCTGTGTCGTCCGCCTGGGCGACCGCGACAAGGACGGCAACCGCGGTTGCATCCTGGGGCAGCTGGCCACTCCCCACCATGCCGAGGTCCTCGAGGATTTGGTTGCGCCCGAACTCGGTACCGATCTCAATCTCTCCGGCCCCGGCGGCGACCAGCGACTGCTGGCTCCATTCCAGAAGCTCCCTGCTATCGAGGACTCTTTCTATTCCGGCCCCGCTACCGGTGATGCGTCCTCGAGCGAGAACACGGCCGCGTGGATGCCGGGCAACCATCCTGAGGTAGTGGTAAGTTGTTTCGTTCATTGCACAGAAAAGCAGAAGGCGGAGAGGAAAGGAGCAAGTTTAACTGACGCGGATTCACCAGGACCATGTCGCCAACGCCCGACTCAACGCCTACATTCTCTTCAAGTTGGCCAAGAATATCACGTCGGTCGCCATCCTGAGCGACTGGCCGCTTGCCTTGTTCCCTGAGCTGAAGCCAGGCCCCAAGATCAAAGTCAAGCAGGCATCGCCCGCCCCAGCCAGCGCTCTCGGCCC